>Ga0184629_10000475_pt1 | contig 18072 bp, 18 predicted proteins | sample PLM4_32_b1_FD_133158 | JGI IMG/M metagenome (GOLD analysis project Ga0184629, IMG submission 133158) | Groundwater sediment microbial communities from an aquifer in East River, Colorado, USA - PLM4_32_b1 | ecosystem: Environmental > Terrestrial > Soil > Riparian zone | place: USA: East River... | reverse complement strand
GGTATAAAAAAAAGATACCGAATGGTCATAAAAACAACAACCAATACCAATAAAATTGCCAAATAGGACCAATATTTTTTTTTCAGAAGCAGTAGTGGAACCAAGTAGAAATAATTCAGATAAAAAATAATTATGCCAGTAATCCATTGCACATAAAAATCAGCATTGATGTGAAATGGACTTTTGTAGAACTGAATTAATGATGTAATAATGAAGAAACACCAAATAATACCATGCAATAGTATTTTGTTTGAGGTGTTATTTTTTATTGCAACTAAGTCCATCTAAATTTTTATTTTTAATAAAATTAAATCATTTTTTGTAATAGTGGGTGATAGATTGTCTCTCAATTTTTTCAAAACTAAATTTCCTACTTGAAATGCCTCTTTTTCTGTTTGGAAACTTTTGGAAGTACTAATGACAGGAATTACCGTTTGTTTAATAATTATTTTTTTGTCATTAGTAATAATATATCCCCAGCCAGCATTTATTTTTAGGGGGTGTAGTTTTAAATTTTCTTCTTTTTGACAAAAAATGAAAAACAGCAATCCTATTAGAAATGTTATTATAGTCAAATTAAAAATATGCGAAAAACTCTTCTGGATTGGTGCCCAGAAGAATTTTTTTTGTGGATTAGTTGTCGTCATCACTTTGTGCGTCATTTGGTTTAAACTCCCATACATCATCAAAATAAGAAGTTCCTGATTTTCCAAGTATAATGAATCCTCTAGTTCCATCAATTGATGCGCCTATCGCATCAGATCTTCCAGATCCTTCAAGAGCTGTTTTTTCTTTCCAAATATCGGTTTTTGGATTGTACTCCCAAATGGTTTTTCCACTTTCTCCACAAACGATGTACCCTAAGCTATTAATTGCAAAACTGGAAGCATTGGATCTCTTGATGGAATACGTATCATGATCGGTTTCATCATCATCCAAATCTCTTTTTCTGGTCCAAACATCTGTAGTTGGGTTGAATGACCAGAAATCAACTTGATTAATTCCACTGTTTATTCCCGTTCCTAAATAAGCAATATCATCAATAATAAAAACGGTTGCATTTCTTCTTTTGTTACCACTAAATCCATTTACTTGTGTCCAAGAATTTTCGGTTGCATTGTATTGGTAAAAATCTTTTAAATAATTACCGTCGTATCCAGTTCCCAGATAGGCTTTTCCACCTACTTGAAATCCTACCGCTCCATAACGGGCTGTTCCTGCAAAATCTGTTTTTTGCGCCCAATTATTGGTCTCTGGATTATATTCGTAAAAATCTTTTAGTTTATTGGTTCCGTCATAACCAAGGCCTACATACCCTTTTCCGTCTAATTCAAACCCCGATCCAGAACTTCTGGGAACACCTATAAAATCTGCTTTTTGTTCCCAATAATCTCCAGTTGCGTTGTATGCCCACAAGTCTTTTAGATATTCATCTCCTGTATAACCAGTAGTTACATAAGCATAGGTGCCAATCACAAAACTAGTTGCACTAGATCGTGCTGGGCCATCAAATGCTGATTTTTTTATCCAGTTTCCTAGTGTTTCATCCGTATCATCATCATTGCTGCAGCTGATTGAAATTAGACTAATAAGTAAAGTGCTAAGAAATATTCCTTTTTTTAAATGTTTCATAATGTGCGTTGTGTTTATTAAAGTTTGTATTTTATACTAATAGAAAAGACGCCTCCGTTTTTTAAGGATTGATCTATTTCATTTGTTCTTGTTTCATTCGAAAATTTAAATTCTTTTTTCGATGCGTATCCGCCTTTGAAACTGATATACCAAGAAGTATCCATATTCCTTTCGAATTGCAATGTGGTTTCCATTTGTGAGAATCCCACTTTTGTTATAGTATTTAAATCCTCAGTTATAATGGATGAGTTTAGATTGTAACTACTACCGCTAAAGTCATTGTTTATGCTAAGTTTATTGCGAATTGAATTTGAATAGGATAGTTCTGAATTTGGGAATCCCAATTTTAAATAGGTATCCTTATTGAAATGATGATTTAGCGAAAAAGTGGGTAGTATTTCAGGTTTTCCAAAAATGGTCATTCTTTTTATCCCCACATCAATGCTGGTGTTTTTGTTTAATGTTTGGTAAAGTTCGATTCCTCCCAAAAGAGTTATATCCGAAATGTTAAAATTGCTTTCATAGTTGGCCGTTGGTTCTATTGCCAGTGTCAATTTCGTTTTCTCTGTTAATTGATGAGAAAATTCAAAAGTATCTTCAAAACTATTAAAACGTGTGCCACTATAATTTGTGGCATAGTTCTTTATAAGATAGTTTTCAATTTCAGTAGTAACCGCTGTGTTTTTGTATTTAAACGTATTTGTGAATATGTTTTTCGTCCCTATATTTAAAAAAAAATGTATTCCAATTCCCGTTTGGTTTATGGAACCATCTTCTATTGGTACTGTTTTTATGTTTAGATCAATAGTCAATCCTTTTTGTGCATAAACACTAAATATTGGGATCAGAATCAAAAGCTTTGTAAAGTTGTTTATTCTCATTATTTAATTATTGGCTCAAAAGTAGTTGTGTTGTCAATGAATAAAAAAGAATATATATGCATGGCTTTATTCTATAGACAAATGGGCGATTATTAGGGTTGAAACTCGATTAACGTATCAAATAGCAGGTTATCGATTATTTGGTGCTTTTAGTAGATGCTTTACCGCAAATGGTATATGTTGTTAGTACTGTTGTTAGTACTGCTTATATATTTGCTCAAAAATATAGGTATGTACAAGTTTTTGATTTTGATTTTTTTGGGGCTATTAATTGTTTCCTGCGACTCTGATGCTGATGCAGGCGAGTTTGTAGTTGGGGCAGATTATCTGGCGGTTAAAAATAAAGTGATCTCAATAGATACGGTGTCTATTGATGTTTCGACTATAAAACTGGATTCTTTAGTTACTTCAAGTGAAAGTAGAATCCTGGTTGGGAATTACGATGATCCACTTTTTGGGAAAGTGAAGTCGGATAGTTATTTTCAAGTTTCGACTAATACATTTAATCTTTATAGTCAAAACTCAGATACAGATGCCACAGGATATGTATTTGACTCCATTGCAATGATTTTGAGATATGACAAATATTATTATGCCGATACCACAAAAGTTCAGACTTTAAACATTTATAGGGTATTGAATAAGTTTAAGCCCAATGTCAATGATGATAGTTTTTATAACAATTCTAGCTTAAATTATAATGACACCAGTTTAGGAACAATAACGTATAGACCAAAGCCAATAGGTAGAGATAGTATCAATATAAAATTGAAGAGTGAATTTGGATTGGAACTTTTTAATAAGTTCAAGAATAATGAAATGACCAATTCTACTGAATTTACGGAATATTTAAAGGGTTTTGTAGTAACATCATCTGTAAATACTTCTGGTAGTGTGATTGGATTCAACTTGTCAAGTGTACTTCGTTTGTATTATTCAAAAGGAACTGGAGATACTGAAGATAGCTATAAAAAAAATTTTACGATTCTGGATGTTAGCAAGCAATTTAACGCTATTTCATCGGATAGGGCTGGAACGCTAATTCAAGATTTGCCATTGTCAAAAATGAATTTATCTAGTCTGTATACAGGGAACAAAGGATTTATTCAATCGGGTACTGGAATAGTTTGTCGGGTAGATTTTCCTTATATAAAGCAATTAAAATATCTCTCGGATAAAGGCGCTATTGTAGATGCTAAGTTAATAATGAAACCAGTTAAGAATTCGTATTCCGAAATGTTTCCATTGCCGGAAAAATTAAGTGTTTATGTTGTTGATAAATTAAATCGAATAAAGGCTACACTAACAGATTCTAATAGTGAAAATTTAGTTGCTGTTCTAAATAATGGAAATGATGAGTTTGATGAAAATGTAAGGTATGAATTGTCTCTGGGTTTATTTTTGCAAAAAGAAATGTTGAAACAATCGGATTCAAAGTATGGTTTACTCTTTACGTTGCCCATTTTGTCCAAAGTTGTCGATAGAGTTGTATTGGGAGATCAGAACAACAAAGAGAATAAAATCCAATTAAAAATCTATTATATAACGTATTAAATGAAAAATACTTGTCAGTTTTTAGTTTTAGTCTTTTTTGCTTCTTTCTCCTATTCTCAGAGTATTGCCACTTCTCCTTATTCACTTTATGGATTAGGAAGTTTGTATGAATCCAATTTTGGGTTAATCCCCGCTATTGGGTCCTCGGGGATTGCATTGCCATCGAATAGTTTTATTAATAATAGAAATGCAGCCTCACTTGTAAATATTGGCCAAAACAATTTCTTTTTTGAAATTGGGGGTGTCGGAATTCAAAGCTCATTTGAAAATAATTCGAAAAAAGAAAATCGCAATAACTTTCAGTTTTCGCATCTTGCATTTGCTTTTCCAATCAATAAAAAATCGGCATTTAGTCTTACCATGATGCCGTATTCGAGTGCTTCTTTTAAAATTTCAAATTTGAAAATTCCTATAATAGACGGTAGCAATGAGTTTTATAATTTGGATGTTAATGGATCTGGTGGACTGAATAATTTGGACTTATCATATGCCTACAAAATAAGTAATAAGTTGTCTTTAGGATTGTCTACTTCTATTCTTTTTGGAAATACTACAGACGAAAGAACCTATACGATTAATAGTTCCGTTACAAGTATTGATAAAAAAGTGAGCTATAATGGCTTTAGGCCAATTTTAAGCTCTCAGTACAAAATTGATTCTTCGGTTACATTAGGTTTCAGTGTTAAAACGCCAACAAAAGTCAATGCAACAAAAGTGCAATCTGTAACAGTTGTAAATAGTACTGGTTCTTCCCCATTGGAGGCCGATTTTAAATCAGACACAGATGATTTTTACTTGCCGTTAGAAATTGGAGTTGGATTCAATAAAGAATTTAAAAATAAATTAAATGTGTCTTTGGATTACGAAAAGAAATTTTGGAATGCAACCAATCAATCCGATTTGTACGGGGATTTTGTAAATCAAGAAAAAATGGCTTTGGGTTTCTCCTATCAAAAATCAAGAGTTTCAAGAAATTATTTTGATAGAATTCAATACGCTACAGGTTTGAATTATGATACGGGTTATTTAGAAATAGACAATCAAAGAATCAATAATAAGAGTTTCTCAATTGGCGTTTCACTTCCTTTGGATTATAACTCTTCGACTTTGCATATTTCATATTCCTATGGAAAAAAAGGCAAAATCACAAATTCATTGATAAAAGAAGAGTATCATAAATTGACCTTAAATTTAAATTTAGATGGAATTTGGTTTGTGAAAAGAAAAATAGATTAGTTTAAAAATCTATTTCTTCAACGGTATATTTATTTTCTAGAATTTCAGTTAATACTTTTGAATTCGTATTGGTGTAAAAAACGGGATCGTTTTTCTGAGTTGTTGAAAATCCTACTTTTTTTTTCAATATATTTTGGGTTTGTTTGGCGACAGCCTCTCCGGAATCAATAATTTTAATATGGTGTGGAATAATTTTTTTTATTTGCGGAATAAGATACGGATAATGACTGCATCCCAATACAAGGTAGTCAATATTGGCCTCAATCATAGGTGTGAGATAGGAGTAGAGTAGTTTTGTCATTTCTGGTGAATTGATGTCTCCATTTTCTATGAGTTGAACTAATCCATGACCCACTTGTTCAATGATTTTAGTGTTCTGAAACATTTCGGTAGTCTTTATGAAAAGATCACTGTTTAAGGTTCCTTGTGTGGCCAGAATTCCTATGGTTTGTGTTTTCGAATGGGTTGCCGCGGGTTTTATTGCGGGTTCTATCCCAATAAAGGGAATGGTATATTTTGCCCTTAATTCTTGAATGGCATTTGTAGTGGCCGTATTGCAAGCTACTACAATAAGTTTACAATTCATTTTAAGCAAGAAATCAGTGTTCTTCATGCTTAAGGCAATGATTTCTGCTTTTGATTTTTGTCCATAAGGAGCATTCTTACTATCGGCTAAGTATATGGTTTTCTCGTTTGGAAGTAAATCATGTATGGCTTTCCAAATGGAAGTTCCTCCAATTCCAGAGTCAAAAATTCCTATAGGTTGATCGTTTGTCATAAAAACAAAATTAAGGTCTACTGCTTAAATATACTACAATTTTATTGTAAAAAAAAACTGCTCAATCCATTTTTTTGGAAGAGCAGTTTATAGATGTATTTTAGGTATTAAAAACCTAAATCTTTTTTTACATCAGCAGTTAAGTTTGTTCCGTCTGCAAGTAAAAGTGTAGATCCGTCCAATACATATTGGAAACCTTTTGCTTTACCCACTTTTTGGATAGAAGCTCTTACTTTTTCCATAATTGGTTTAACAATTTCAGATTCTTTAGTTTGCAATTCTTTTTGAGCATTGTCTCTAAAGTCAACAATTCTTTTTTGCATATCTTGAACTTCTTTAGAACGTTCTTGATTTATTGCTTCAGTTACAGTTGCTGATTCATCTCCGTATTTTTTTAATTTTGCTTGGTATTCTTCAACCATTTTTTTGTAGTCTGCATCATACGTTCCACTTAATTTTTCAAGTTGTTTTTGAGCATCAAGCATAGCTGGCATTTTTCCCATGATTTCGCTTACATCAACATGTGCTACTTTTGTTTGTGCGTTAATTGTTTGAGATGCTCCTAAAATAAGTATTGCAGCAATTAATAGAGTTTTGATTTGTTTCATCGTTTTAAAATATTTAGTAATTAATTAGTATTCGTATTATTGTTTTCTTTTAATTTTTCTTCATTTGCTTTTTTTAAAGCAGCCCTTTCTTCAAGTTCTTTGGTTCTTTTTTCTTCAAGGACCTTTTTAGCGGCTTCCCTTTCTGCCAGTATTTTTTTTCTTTTTTCTTCTAAGGCTTTTTTGCGTTCTTCCTGTAAATTAGGTTTTACTTCCTCAATGGTCGTTTTTTCTTCAACACTATTCAGAGTGTCTTTTACTGGTGTCTCGTTAGTTTTTGATGTTGTATCATCCGTTTTTGCTGTTGTTGCCGTTTTGCTGTTTTTTTTAGCCTCTCTATCAGCAAGTAACTGTTTTCGTTTTTCTTCGTATTTTCTTTTCGTTTCTTCTTGAGCTAGTTTTTTATCTTCAATTAATTTTTCTCTTGCCGTTTTTTTATCAAGCAAAGCTTTCTCCCTTTCGGCTAAAACTGGATTTTCATCGATAGCATCTTCTTTGCTTTCTTTTGCGTCTTCTTCCTTTTGTTGCTTCTTGGTTAAATGTTCCTTTTTTTCAGTTCGATTCAGTACCCGTATTACTTGATCACTAATATCAAATCTTTTTGCTGCAAAAAGAATGGTTAGATGAGAAGATTTATCAAAAATAAAATCATATTTTTTTGCCTCGGCGATATCTTGTACTGCTGTGAAAACTTGATCTTGAATAGGTTTAACTAGACCCGATTTTTGTGCGATTAAATCGCCATTTGGACCAAATCGTTTTTGTTGGTAATCTAGTTTTTCATTTTCCAGAAATTGAATTTCAGCTTCTCTTTCTTCAATTAATTCCTGGGTTAATAAAGGTCTTTCTGCTTTTAAAGCATCGTTAAGCTTGTTAATTTCTATTTTCTTAGCCTCAATTTCTTGTTTCCATTTTTGAGCCTTTTGTTCTAATTGGGCTTTTGCTTCTGTATAATTGGGGACATTTTGTAAAATGTATTCCATGTCAATATAGCCTACTTTGTTTCCTTTGGTTTGTGCATTAATTGTATTTGCAACAATTATGAATAAAATTATAAATAAAAAATGTTTTCTCATAACTTTTAATATTAGAAATTTCGCACTAATTAAATTAAAACTGCTGACCAATGATAAAATGGGTTTGCCATCCGCTTGGTTGTACCGTTCCTGGCACTGCATCAAATCCATATGCAAAATCGATACCTAATAAACCAAATGCTGGCATAAATACTCTCAATCCAACTCCAGCTGAACGTGACAAATCAAATGGTTGATAATCAGCTAGAGTTGCGTAAGAAGAACCTGCTTCTGCAAATGTTAATGCATAAATAGAAGCTGATGCTTTTAATGTTATTGGATAACGCAATTCTAATGAATATTTATTGTATACCGTGGCACCAATATTCTGTCCATTTGCATCTACTGGTGTCAAAGCACCATTTTCATACCCTCTTAACTGAATATTTTGTCTCCCGTCTATAGAACTTCCTGCCATTCCATCTCCACCCATGTAAAATCTTTCAAAAGGGATTACACCTCTGTCTTGATTGTAAGCTCCTAAGAATCCATATTGAATAAAAGTACGTAACACTAATTTTTTATACAGAGTAGTAAACCAATCTCCTGTGAACTGTACTTTGTAAAATTCTAACCAATTGTATTTTTGTTGATCTACTTTACCAGGATCTGCGGCTGCATCTTGATAGTTGTCAACTTTGTCTGGTTGAGAGTTTGATGAATTAGGTATTGTAGCTACATAATCTCCCGAATTTACAACTCGGTCATTTGAATCTACATACGAAGAACCATTATAAATGTATTTATTTTTTTGCTGATCTCCTAATGTGGCATAATCTACACCATTAAATAAAGAATAAGGAAGTGTAAATTCTCCTGTTACTCCAAACTCCGAACCATACATTGGGAAAATCGGATTTAGACCTTTGCTATTACGTGTTAAACCAACAGTATAGGATAAGTTTCTTGATGTTCCATTAGCGAATGTGAATAGACCGTAAAAATAATTGTGTAGGTCGTATTGTTGGTAACTTATGGATTGTGAAAGTACAAAATTGTCATCTGGAACGGTTAGTCTTTTTGCAGTACCAACCGATAAAGAGGTTATGTTAATGTATTTATTTTTATCTACTTTTTGACTTTGGTAATTGGCACTATATTGTTGACTAAAAGCCAACGAAGTATTAAATTGTATAGGCCTTTTTCCTCCAAACCAAGGTTCAGAAAAGGATACACTATATGTTTTATAATAGGAACTGGCTTGCAAACGCAAAGCAACCTTTTGACCGTCTCCCATCGGAAGTGGGTGATAGGCATCTTTATTAAATAAATTTCTTGCCGAAAAATTATTGAATGAGAGTCCTAAAGTACCTACAAAACCTCCACCGCCATAACCTCCTTGAAGTTCTATTTGACTCGCTCCTTTTTCTATAAGTTTGTATTCAATATCTACAGTACCGGCGCCAGAATCTACATTTTTAAATCCTGGTTCAATTTTTTCAGGGTCGAAAAAACCCAATTGTCCAATCTCTCTAATTGTCCTTACTAACTCAGCTTTATTGTATTTTTCACCTGGCTTTGTTCTTAATTCTCTATATATAATTTCATCGTTGGTTTTGTCATTTCCTACTACAGTGATTTTGTTAAAGTAAGCGATAGGGCCTTCCGTAACCCGTATTTCAAAGTCAATAGTATTGTTGACTGTTTTTACTTCTACTGCATTGATAGAAGAAAATAAATATCCGTTATTTTGGTATAAATTGGTAATATCCTCTCCGTCGGGTTTAGATTTATCTGCAATTCTTTCTTCAAGAAGTACCCCATTATAGGTGTCTCCAGGTTGAATTCCTAGCATACTGCTTAATCCTTGGTCAGAATAAACGGTGTTTCCTATGAATTTAATATTTCCAAAATAGTATTTTTGTCCCTCTTCAATGTTGATTTTAATACGTAATGCGTTTTTTTCTTTGTTAAAAGTAACGGTGTCACTCTTTATCCTTGCATCCCGATACCCGATTTTTTTATAATCCTTAACAATAGATTCTAAATCTTCTTGGTACTTATCTTCAATAAATTTTGATCTTTTTAGAACATGAAAAACGTTTTGAATTTTTGTGTTCTTCATAGATTTAAGTAGTTTACTATCAGCTATTTCCTTATTTCCATCGATGTCTATTTCATAAATTTTTACTTTCTCTCCTTTGTCTACATTCACCAACATGTTCACTTCGTTTACTGTAGAAGTGTCTTTTATTGTGGTGATATATACTTTAGTATTATAGAAACCGTCTTTTTTGTATTTTTTTTCTATATAATTTTTGGTAGTTGTAATTAAGTTTTCCGTTACAATTTTATTTTTTGTAAGACCATTATCTTTGATGTAACTTTCTGCCTTGCTTTTTGTTACCCCAACAAATTTTACTTCATTGATTTTAGGTAATTCCTTTATATTTAAGTCTAAGTAGATGCTGTCGTTTTGTACACGATTTACATAAAACGAAATCTCATCGAAAAGACCAAGTTTTCCTAATTTTTTAATGGCACTACTTATTTGTTCTCCTGGAATTGTTATTTCTTGTCCTTTTTCAAGACCGGCAAAAGTGATAACTGTTTGTGGATTAAAACTGACATCCCCGATTACAGCGACATCTGCTAATATATATTTTTTACCTTGGTCAAATGGGACTCTGTCTTGGGCTTTAATTTGAGTAAAGCTTCCTAAAATAAAAATGGTAAGGACTAATTTTATGCTTTTATTTAACACTAAAAAATTATTTAATTTGTTCACTTGTTTTTCCAAATCGACGTTCTCTTTTTTGATAACTAATGATAGCCTCATGTAAATCTTTTTCTTTAAAGTCAGGCCATAATACATCAGTAAAATATAACTCTGCATAGGCTATTTGCCATAACAAAAAATTACTTATTCTATGTTCGCCACTGGTTCTTATTAATAAATCAACATCTGGTAAATTATGCGTGTAAAGATGCTCATTTATAATTGAATCGTCAATAGTGTCTATTGAAATTATATTATTTTTAACTTTATCACTTATTATTTTTACAACATTTACTATTTCTTCCCTAGATCCGTAGCTTAAAGCCAGAGTTAGTGTCATTTTAGTATTGTCTTTTGTCTTATCTATAACATCTTGTAATTCCTTTTGAGCGTTTTTTGGTAATTTTTCCAAATTCCCAATCGCGTTCATTTTCATGTTATTTTCAATCAAAGTTGGGAGCTCTTTTTTTAATGAATTAATAAGAACTTTCATTAAAGTGTCTACTTCCAGTTTAGGTCTGTTCCAGTTTTCTGTAGAGAAAGCATATAGTGTTAAGTATTCGATTCCTAAATCCGAACATTCCTTTATGATTTTTTTTACTGACTTCGAACCACTTTGATGTCCTAATGCTCTTAACAAACCTTTTTGTTTTGCCCATCGGCCATTTCCGTCCATAATGATGGCTAGATGATTGGGTATGTTGTCTTTGTTTATTTTGTCTTTTAACATCTTTCTATTCTCTGCAATAACATGGCTTTTCGCCAAAAGTATACGTCAATGTAACTCCTGAAAAAACATACCAATCATTATTATTAATATTGCCAAATTTGGGCAAACTTCCGTTTTTTGGGTTACTCCCGTCAATATTGTCCGTAAAAGTATATCTGGCTCCGGCCTCAATAGCTATAATGAAATATTCAGCAATGTTTGATTTTACTCCTAAAGTCATTGGAATTGCAATTGTACTGGATGTGCCGCTAGTTTGTATAGCGTTTGAGGCAACGTATTTGCCGTCGTATAAAACGTAACTTATACCAGAGTATATATAAGGTGTAGTTTTGTTTTTATAATCATGAAGATTGAAGTCGAAAAAATTAAATTCAAGCCCAGCAGACAATTCTTTAATATTGTTCACAAAACTATATCCTCTTAGATTTCTTCCTGGTTCTTTTGATTCTAGATCATCTGAGGAAATTTGAGACTGAGTATAGGAGATCCTATAGGCATGTCTAGGACTTTTATTCCATTTGTAGAGTACTCCAAAAGCGGGTTCGTTTGGGTCGATATAGGCTGTATTTCCAACGTCACCAATATAGTTACTTCCACCCAAAAAAACACCTAGTTCATGAATTTGAGCATGAATAGCTGTGAAGGTGAAAAAACATAAAAATGAAATGAAAATTTTATTCATATAAAGAAACTATTTATTTTTTAATTGGATCCCGATAACTATCGGGAGGTATCGCCATTCCTCATTCCTGCTTTTGATTTTGGAATCATGGCGATTCCTAAAAGTTAAAATTGCGTGCAAATATAATAATTATCAATAGGAAACAATACCCATAATGTTAATAGTGTCTTTTTTTCATAAAAAAACAAAAGGAATATAGGCAAGGGTTGTTTGAGTTATCAAACGGTCAAATGAACCTGTTTCGTATAAAATCGCTCTTCGATGTTGTTTAATTCCTTCTGTCTTCACCCCAAAGTAATTTAGTTCTGAGTGTTTTGAAAAAGGTTTCTTCAGGGATTTCAACCATGTTTATTTGAAAAGGAGTTTTTGTTATGGTTAAAATTGAATCATTTTTAACCGTTGTTATTCTAGAATCTAGAGAAACTAAATATTGCTCTTCTCTCCCCGAAACTTTTAATCGTATTTCTGTCTCATCTGGAACGACTAAAGGTCTTGCGTTAAGATTATGAGGGGCAATTGGTGTAATCACTAGACTTTTTACATCTGGTGTTAAAATTGGACCTCCGCAACTTAGCGAGTAGCCAGTGGTGCCGGTAGGAGTTGCAATGATTAGACCGTCAGCCCAATAGGAATTCAGGAATTCGCCATTTAGATAGGTTTCTATGGTAATCATCGATGTGGTGTCTTTTCGACTCACCGATATCTCATTCATGGCGAAATTAAGTTCTTTAATGGCTTCATTGTCGGGAGAACAGGATATACTTAGTAATGTTCTTTTCGAAATGGTGAATTTTTTGTCGATTACAAATTGCATAAAGGCAGCAATGTTTTCTTTTTGTACGGTAGCCAGAAATCCCAATCTTCCCGCATTTATACCTAATAAAGGTACACCCGAATCACGTACAAGCGTTACGGCTCTCAAAATGGTACCGTCGCCGCCAATACTGATAAGCATATCAAAACTTTTGTCCAATTCAATGTGGGAGGAGAATGTTTTGTATTCTTTTTTTACAATATTTTTTTCATGCAACATTTTTAAAAAGTCAGATTCAATAACCATTTCAACATTGTTATTGTTGAAAAACACAAAAATGTCATTGATAATGGGTTCTGTGCTTACTAAATAGTATTGGCCGTAAATAGCTACTTTCATATTATTGTTTAATCGATTGTTTTTGTATAGGTGGTTTCAGGAAATTTGTAGCGCAATGGTACAACTACATATTGAGGTATTTCTTCAAATAATCAGAGCGTTCCTTTAAGTTATTGATATAATTGTCCTCGTTATGTTCAGAAATAATTTCGTAATTATAGCGTCTAAAGGTTTGAATGATTTCATTCATTGAACCTAAACTTATTTTGATGGTAACTTGTACCGTGTCAAAATCGGATTCTGAAATGAATAGGCCCAAAAGTTTCCCATTATTGCTTTCGATAATTTGAGTAATTTGACTCATCGAATAATCGATTGTGTGTTTTTTGACAATTATAAGTGTTCCTTGTTCTTTAAGAAAGGGTGTTTCATGAAAAAATTTGATGATATCTTCAATTTCGTAATACCCTACATATTTGTTGTTTTCATCTAAAACAGGAACCAAGTTTGTGCGATTTTTAGCAAAAACTTCCAAAACATCCAGCCAAATCATATTGGTTCTGGCAAAAAAATGTTCCAGCGTGTATTTGTAATCAATGACTCTTTTGTCGCTGTCAAAGGTCTCTATGTCATCAGCTACAATACTTCCAATATAGATTTCTTCTTCGACTATCGGAAAGTGGGAAAAGTTTACATCATCAAAAAATTCTTGAACGAACCCTATAGTTTCATGGTCGCCAATCGCTTTAAAATCGTTTGTTATATAGTCTTTAATATCTGTCATAAATACTTCCTCAATAATTGACGCAAAATAATCAAAATTATACAGATTATGCTACCTTTTACTTTGTATTTTTGTCGAAATAAATTTAAAAATTACTCTTTTAATTCCTGTTTCTATGACAAAATTAAGCGTTAATATAAATAAAATTGCCACTTTGAGAAATGCCCGCGGTGGGAATGTACCTGATTTGCTAAAAGTGGCTGCTGATATCCAGCAATTTGGTGGTCAGGGAATCACCATTCATCCACGTCCGGACGAGCGTCATATTAGGTATCAAGATGCCCGTGATTTAAAATCTATTGTTTATACCGAATATAATATTGAAGGAAATCCAGAGCAATCTTTTGTTGATTTGGTTCTCGAAGTAAAACCTACTCAAGTAACTTTGGTGCCAGATGCAGTTGACGCAATAACATCAAATGCGGGTTGGGATACCATAAAACATAAATCATTTTTAACCGAAATCGTTCAGGAATTTCAACGCAACGGAATACGAACTTCAATCTTCGTAGATCCCGTTCTGGAAATGATCGAAGGAGCCAAAATAATTGGAACCGAAAGAATTGAATTGTACACCGAAGCTTTTGCCCATGAGTATGGTTTAGGGAACAAAAAAGGGATTGATCCTTACGTGACTTCAGCTGTATTGGCCAATGAATTAGGACTGGGAATCAATGCTGGTCATGATTTAAGCCTAGATAATATTCAGTTTTTTAATCAAAATATCCCAGGATTGTTGGAGGTTTCCATTGGTCATGCCCTTATTTCCGAAGCCATTTATCTTGGTTTGGAAAATGTGGTAAACATGTATTTGCAGAAATTAAAATAAAATAATTTGGGCGTGACCCCAGAAAAAGGGGTCGTGCTATCCGTTTCAAGTCCTCATCTAGTCGAGTTTGGGACTCGACTAGATTCCGGGCTTTTCACTACTATCCCTCACGCAAGCCAAAGCGTAAACACAAAACAACCCTCTACTCAAATAGAAAGTTAAAATATTGATTAATGATTCTAGAATACAGGTTTTAAATCTGCAATCTAAAATCTAAAATCCTCAATCTAAAATTACAATGATGTATTCAAAAATAGAAGGTTCCGGAAAACCGTTACTTATTCTCCACGGATTTCTTGGAATGTCCGATAACTGGAAAACAATCGGAACACAATTCGCGGCCGATGGTTTTCAAGTGCATTTACTTGATTTAAGAAATCATGGACGTAGCTTTCACTCTGATGAATTTAGTTATGAACTAATGGCTCAAGACGTATACGATTATTGTCAAGCCAATAATCTGGATAAAATTAATATTATTGGCCATTCTATGGGCGGCAAAACCGCTATGCTTTTTGCGACTTTACATCCTGAATTGGTGGATAAATTAATTGTTGCGGATATTGGCCCTAAATTTTATGCGCCGCATCATCAGGATATTTTGGCAGGATTAAATGCTGTTGATTTTTCAATCAAACCAAGTCGTAATGATGTAGAGGAAATAATGAAAAACTACATTCCTGATTTTGGAACACGTCAATTTTTGATGAAAAGTTTATACTGGCAAGAACCAGGACAATTAGCCTTTCGTTTTAATCTGAATGTTTTCAACAAAAAAATAGACCAGATAGGAAAGTCTTTGCCGGAGGGTTCTGTTTTCGATAAACCAACATTGTTTATTAGAGGAGGAAATTCCAATTATATTCTGGATAGTGATTTTGAGAATATTAAAAGCCATTTTCCGAATTCAAATGTTGAGACAATTCCTAATGTAGGCCATTGGCTCCATGCCGAAAACCCAGTACTGTTTTATGAATTAGCCGGTTCTTTCTTGAAATAAAATAAAATGGAATAAATTTTTTACTATATTTATTAAAATTTTAAAAGATATACCTATGAATTTGCTAATTAGAATTATTGTAACCGCTGGTTTAGTTTTTGGTATTGCTCATTTATTGCCTGGTGTTCATGTTGCGGGACCAGCCACAGCGATGGTTGTTGCCGTCGTTCTTGGGCTTCTTAATGTTTTTGTCAAACCCTTGATGGTACTGCTAACCTTGCCTTTTACAATCATTACGTTGGGCTTGTTCTTATTGGTGGTGAATGCTATTATTATTTTGATATGCACCAAAATTGTAGGTGGTTTTACGGTTGATTCTATCTGGGTGGCTATGTTTTTTAGTATTATTTTGTCCATTTCACAGTCTGTTGTCAATTCTATTGTTGGGGTGGATAAATAATGTTAAAATGATGGTAAGGTTTTATAAGGATTTCAGCATTGAGGTCAAAACGATATAACTTTGTTGTTTGATTTTTTAGTAAACCACGTCAAAAACAAATTTTCTGTACAGCAAATGAAATGGGTTTCTGACGCCCAAAATTTTAATAATTTTTCGGAATTAATGAATACAAAAGTCTACAGATTGCCATTTGTTGTATTTGGTTTCTCTTTGATGCCAAATACAACTTTTACTTGTAGAAATCAATCTCTTTAGCCCATTCCTAAAAAAGGCTAGAAATAACTTTTGATAGCCAAAAGAACATCAAATTTGAATCGTATTTACTTGAAAAATTTATTTGTCAGTTAGTTTCAATATTGATTAAACCGCCTCGTTTTTGAATATTGTGCAACTGATTTACCTTAAAATTAGAACGCAATGAATTTATTAAAAAAAATAGTGATGGGAGTAACGGTAGTGCTGTCCATCACAATCTCGAATGCAAAAAACGTAAAAGTATTCGATAACTACTCTAGCCATAAAACCGAATGGATTTTTATCAATACTGATTTTGCAACCGTCGATGTACAAGGTGTACACCAATTGCAACCCGTGTTTGAATCTTATTTTTTATTAAAAGATGCATTGATAAAATCGGACGGTAAAGCTGCGTCTTTCCAATCGAACGGACTGCTTAATGCGATCAAGGGGGTTAATATGGAATCTTTGAACGCAGAGGAGCGTGCAGTTTGGAAGCCATTAAACATTAGTTTAGCCAATAACGCCAAAAAAATTGCTGAAACGCAAGATGCCAAGCGCCAACGATTATTTTTCAAATCAGTATCCAAAAACATCTATGAATTGCTCAAAGCATCAAAACCCATCGGATCTTTTTATTATCAATATTGCCCAATGGCGGAAGGTTATTGGTTGAGTAAAGAAAATGCAATCAAAAATCCGTATTATGGTTCCCAAATGTTGAGTTGTGGCAGAGTGGCAGAAACAATTAATCAATAATGAAATGAGCATGACAACTAATTTGTCGCAAACACAAATGGAGATATGCGACTCGAGCGATAGCGAACAGGCGAAGCAATTACATATTCCAACAAAAACAATATTGTATACGTATGAAAATTTACATTAAAAACATGGTGTGCGATCGTTGTATAATGGTGGTGCAATCTGAATTTGAAAAGATAGGACTCCATCCAATTGCAATTGAATTGGGCGAAGTGGAACTTTTGCAGGATTGGAAGGAAGAAGAGAAGGAAGCTTTAAATAACAGTTTGAAAACACTTGGTTTCGAATTATTGGATGATAAAACAAATATTATTATAGAAAGAATCAAAAACCAAATTGTTACCCTTGTTCATCACGGAAGAATGGATTTGAAGACTAATTTATCACACTATTTAGCCGATCATTTGGCGCAGGATTATAACACGCTGAGCAATCTTTTCTCTGAAGTTGAAGGAATAACAATAGAACATTATTTTATCACTCAAAAAATTGAGAAAGCAAAAGAACTCTTGAGTTATAATGAGTTGACATTAAGTGAAATTGCGATTCGTTTGAATTACAGTGATGTGGCACATTTAAGCAATCAATTCAAAAAGATAACCGGAATGACGCCCACTAATTTCAAAAAGTTAAAAGAAAATAAAAGAGTTCATATTGATCATTTATAAATTTTACAAATCATTTTCAAAATTGTACAATAGTACAAAAGCATCAATAAACGAACTTTGTATAGTTCAAATGCATTAAAAATTTAAACATAAAATCAAAAAAAATGAAATCAGTAATTATCGCATTAATTGCATTCTTTGCCGTTACAGCATCGGTGTCAGCACAAAATGCCGCAGCAACAACAGCAAAAAAAGAAACTCAAAAAACAATGTATTGTTGCCCAATGCATCCGAATGAAACGAGCATGGAAAAAGGGAAATGTCCCAAATGTGGCATGGACTTTGTAAAAACTACTACAGTAAAACACGACCCAGCGATCAAAGGAAGTCAAACAAGTGTTACCGTAAAAAAAGAATATATCTGTAAAATGGACGGAACGACTTCTGATAAACCCGGTAAATG
>Ga0184629_10000473_pt1 | contig 18088 bp, 11 predicted proteins | sample PLM4_32_b1_FD_133158 | JGI IMG/M metagenome (GOLD analysis project Ga0184629, IMG submission 133158) | Groundwater sediment microbial communities from an aquifer in East River, Colorado, USA - PLM4_32_b1 | ecosystem: Environmental > Terrestrial > Soil > Riparian zone | place: USA: East River... | reverse complement strand
TACGCGACAGGCGCAATGCGCCCACCGTCATGTTGAACGGTGAACCCCCGAGCTGTTTCAATTGCTGTTTTGTAAAGACTCCATTATCTGCACCCATGTACACCAGTCGGTCGAGATAGTGCGACTCATTTCCCTGAACCACGGGGGTATGCGTTGTGAAAACTATTTCCTGCCGGGTAGCCGCAAGCGCTTGCTCGAAAGTTTTCCCCTTTGCCATTTTTTCCCGAACCAATTCAAAGCCAGCAAAAAGAGCATGACCTTCATTGAAATGATATACGTCTACAGGTATCTTTAATGCGCGCAGTGCTTTTACGCCGCCGATTCCCAGTACCATTTCCTGGGCAATGCGTTCTTCGCCAAACCAACCGTAGAGCTGGCCGCTGATCCAACCATCTTCATTGCCGGGTACATCTGTGTCCAGGAGGTATAACGGTGCATTGGCAAACTTATCGCATAACCAGACCTTGCACTTCACTTCACGCTTGCGGATGGTTACAGAAACAGTTACCCCGGTATCTTTCAAAAAATCGTATTCATAGGTAGGGTAGGTGTCAATAGCTCTGCCTTCCTTTGAAATGCGTTGATCCGTATACCCTTGCTTCCATTTGATACCAATACCTACAATTGGGAATTTGTGATCTTTAGCGCCTTTGAGGTAATCGCCTGCTAAAATACCGAGGCCGCCGGCATACATCTTGAAATCACTTTGCAGGGCATATTCCATGCAGAAGTAGGCTACGTTAGGTAGGGGTTTCGATTGCATTGTATTTTACTAGTGTTGGCTAGAAATATCGGGAAAACTTTCATAAAAGCTTCAAAATAAATATATAAACTGCAATTACGAATAATATATTCGTCCATATTTACTGCAGTTACGTATAATATAGAAATATGAAGAAAACAAAACTCGGTGAGTTTGAAGAACTGGTACTGCTAACGGTGGCCACCTTACAAGAGGAGGCCTACGGTGTTGAGATCAAGCGAGAGCTTGAAGAGCGCCTAAAAGAAAAATTAAGTGTAGGCTCGATACAATCGGCGCTTAAGCGCATGGAAGAAAAAGGGTTCCTGACTTCGGAATTTGGAGAGGCTACTCAGAAAAGAGGAGGTAAACGTAAGCGTATATATACCGCTACTCCTTATGCTCACAGGATACTGGCAGAGTTAAAAGACATAAGAGCAAGACTGTGGAATTCCATTCCACAACTTACTCCTCAGCTAAAAGCGATATGATTCAGCCCAACGGTATCAACCCACCCAAATGGCCTTTGAAGTTCTTGCGGTTCTTTGTGAAAAAGAAATATCTCGAAGAGATCGAAGGCGATATGGAGGAACTTTTCCGCGAAAATGCAGAACAATTATCGCTCCACAAGGCAAAGCGAATTTATACCTGGGAGATACTTAAGTTGTTCAGACCGATCTTAATAAAAAATCTCGAAGTACTTCAACATCTAAATCGCTACCCCATGTTCAAAAGCTACTTTAAAGTTTCACTGAGAGGTTTGTTGAAAAATCCCGTGAACTCATTCATCAATGTATTTGGTTTAGCGCTTGCCATCGGTACTTGCGTATTCGCCTACGCTTTTGCCCGCTGGACTTTCAGTAGAGACCAATTCCATGAACATAAGAACGAGGTACACCTGGTCACCTTTCTTGCAGACAGAGACGGAACATTACAACAATATGGGAAAACACCAAGGCCTCTGGGCGAAATGCTCAAGGAAGATTTTGCTCAGATCAAAAAAGTTTGCCGGGTAGAAGACAGAAATGTGGTGATAAAGTATGGGGATAATGTCTTTCATGAACGTGTTCGCTTTACTGACCCGGAATTTTTAGAAATGTTTACTTTTCCCTTGAAGTGGGGAACAATGGGTTCACTTAAAGATGTGAACAGTATTATCCTCAGTGAAGACATGTCCATCAAATACTTTGGAGAAGAAAATCCGATTGGTCAGAGTATGTTGATGATATTTGATAAAAATAGAAGCAAGGAATTTAAGGTCACAGGGGTGGCAAAGGAATTTCCAAAATCCCGAACCATTAGCTTTAATTTTCTGATCAATTTTGAAAACTTTCGCACATCTGATCCTGGCTATAACTTCCATGACTGGAAAGCTTTTGTAAGTGCTACGTTGATACAGGTTGGCAATCCGTCCGAACTTGAGACAATCGAAAAAGGGATGGAAAAATACAGGATCCTGCAAAACAAAGCTGTTGAAGAAGACTGGGCCATTTCTTCTTTCGCCTTCGAACCATTGGCAACGTTGCATAAGAGTTCAGAATATATCAGAGATGATATTTCCAGGAGTTCCAAAAACGATTATATATCAATTGTGTTCATGGTTGTCATAGCAGTCTTCCTGCTAGCCCTGGCATGTTTCAATTACATCAACATTGCAATTGCCACGGCAGCCAAAAGACTAAAGGAAATTGGTATACGAAAATCGATTGGCGCTACGAGAAAAACTGTTATTGTTCAGTTTTTATCAGAAAATATTGTGATCACATTTTTTGCCCTGATCATAGGACTGATTTTAGGCTATACCTTTTTTATTCCGGGGTTTGAACTACTCTGGGATTTCAGCATGGACTTCAGGATAGATGATGCGGCCCTCTGGATATTCCTTCCTGCTATTTTACTTTTCACCAGTATCGCATCAGGTATTTATCCGTCCTTATATATCTCAAAATTTCAGGTTGTAAATATCTTGAAGGGATCGGTAAAGTTCGGACAGAAAAATCCATTGACTAAAGTTTTTTTGGGTTTCCAATTGATCATGTCCTGCATCTTCATTACATGCTCAGTCCTATTTACTCTAAACAACAGTTATCTGGCCAAACGACCTTGGGGGTACAATCAGGCGGAAACGTTATATGCCAACGTACCGGATCAGGCTGCCTACCAGGAATTGAGTGCGCTGATGGCTCAGCATCCTGATGTCTTGTCTATTTCCGGATCAAGCCATCATATCGGGAAAAGCCATGCGACTGCAATTTTACATTTTTCGGATCGTGAATATGAAGTCGATCAATTGTCAGTTGACGCAACGTATTTCGAAACGATGGGCGTGCAACTGAAAGAAGGCCGGGGATTCAAAGACCACGATGGAAGCGATAAGCAAGCAGTAGTGGTAAATGAGCTTCTGGTCAAAAACATGGCATGGAAAAACCCTGTCGGCCAGCAATTCAGGATCGACAGCATTCAATATGAAGTTGTGGGCGTGGTGAAGGATTTTCATGACTACAGTTTTTCCAAACTCGTACGGCCAATCATTTTCACAGTTGCTGACAAAGAAGATTACCGGTATTTGTCAATGAAAGTAAAGCGCGGTTCAGAGATCAAAACACACAAGGCCTTACAGGCGAATTGGGCTAAACTTTTTCCGGAGATCCCGTTTGAGGGCGGCCATCAGGAAGACGTCTGGGGTTTTTATTATGAGGAAATAGGAATTTATGACCTGGTCTGGAAGGTATTCGCTTTTATTGCCGTGTCATTAGCGACGCTCGGATTATATGGCCTTATCAGACTCAACGTGGAAGGAAGGACCAAAGAATTCAGTATCCGAAAAGTACTGGGTGCCGGGTTGAAAGATATTGCAGCCAGCATTATCAGCCAATATATGATTTTGTTTGCTGTGGCACTCACCATTGGCGCACCCCTCGGCTATATAGCAGGAAAGCGCCTGATCGAGTTTGCCAACGTGTATCACATGCCGATCACTTTTTCTCCTGTTATGATCGCGGTAGTAATTATGGTCCTTGTTTTATTCATAACCGTTTCTATCCAGATCATAAAGGTAATAAAGGCTAATCCTGTGGATGGACTGAAAGTGGAGTAGGATCGGGATTTACAGGATTTAAACGGAGGTGAGGTTGGCAGGAGTTGAAGTCGGGCAAAACTATGCCTGTTGGCAGGCAGAGCTGAAAGTGATATCATTCAACACCACAATCCCGATAGCCATAGGACCCACCGAAATGGCGGCTGAAATTCTTGCGATTCTTTGCGAAAAAAGAATGCCTGGAAGAGATCGAAGGCGATATGGAGGAATTCTTCCGCGAAAATGTTGAATGATTCTCTCACCAGCAGGCAAAGCGAATCTATGCATGGCAAATCCTCAAATTATTCAAGCTCATCTTTCGCGGAATAAGCTGACCCGCTCCCGAACAACAAGGTGAATTTATTCTTTTTATTGCGTTAATGTGTTTATTAGAAATGAATACAAGCATGTAGTTTTGTAAATCAACTACAACAGCTATGGCAAAATACCGATCCATTAATCCTTTCTCAAAAGTCAACAACGATACGGGGTTTGGCAGCACTGACAATTACGGGGGCCGCTTTATCAATAGAGACGGGACCTTCAACATCCGGAAAGAAGGGCAGAGTTTCTGGCAACGGTTCAGCATCCTTCACACCATGTTGAATCTTCCCACGTGGAAGTTTATTGCTGTACTTTTTACGTTCTTCATCATCATCAATATTTTCTTTACGCTGATGTATCTCGCGTTTGGTGCCAACCAGTTCGTTGGAATGATTTCTAATAACCAGTGGCAGGAAATAAAGGAGATCTATTTTTTCAGCACGCAAACTTTCACCACGGTTGGTTATGGAAGGGTCAATCCTGTCGGCGATGGCGCTAATATCCTTGCCTCCATCGAAGCAATGTGTGGATTCATTTCATTCGCCATTGTGACCGGGCTTATTTATGGACGCTTCGCCAAACCAAGATCGTACTTGGTTTTCAGCGATCATGCGGTGATTGCTCCTTATAAAGGTGGAACGGGCTTTATGTTTCGTTTTGCATCCTACAAAGAAAAACACACACTAACCGATGTTGACATACGTGTAAATGCTGCATTGCTGCTTCAAGAGAATGGCCAATCCGTTTATAAGTTTTATGATCTGGCCCTGGAACGCAGTAAAGTGGATAGCCTTCCCATGAACTGGACGGTGGTTCACCCGATTGATGCTAAAAGTCCTTTGATGGGGTTTACGGAAGACGATATAAAGGCTGCCGACGTGGAAGTCTATGTGCTCGTGCGCGGCTTTGATGACGTGTTTTCAAATTTTGTATTAAGGCGCACTTCGTACACGTACCGTGAAATTCAATTGAACAGAAAATTTGTACCGATGTATCGCGAAAGCGAAGATGGAAAAACGACAATTCTTGAGCTGCACAAACTCAACGCTCATCAGTCAGTAGAGCAACTGCAGTAGGCCCTTAGCGCAAACATTTATGATTCAATGTGACTTTTTAAGTTCAATGCGTTGAAAATTTACTAAAGTAATGACAAATCTTCGATGGAATAAGTCGCAAGGGCTCTGAAGAAAGCGTCGCGTTCCTATTGCTCCTTTGGGTCCCGGGATGACTCTTTTGAATCGAGCCTAAAGATAAACTCCCCTGGATGACGTTCGTGGGTATCTTTTATCTTTATCCTTATGAAATCAAACCTCTCGCTCCTTTCTGCCCTGCTCTGCCTGCTCCAATTCATTTGCCAGGGGCAGAACCCCAAACAGCCTTCTCCGCCCCAGGATATTTCCCCGTATGGCCGCACAACACCCCTTGATGCTATGCAAGCGATGGACCGTGTCCTGAATTACGTTGAACAAGCAACACCGGTCGGGATAGTAAACGGCGTGACTGGAGGGCAGATAATTGATTTGACGAAACCGGTAATAGAGGCGACCCTTACAAAAACAGAATACAGCATCACCTCTCACGAATGGGGACTCGTCTACACGGGGATGCTACTGGCCGGGGAAGCCACCGGAGACCACCGGTTCACTGAATACGTTTCCCGACGCTTTGAATTCCTGGGAATAGCATCAACCTATTTTCGCGCTTATAAAAAAGCATTTCCCGCGGCGGTCAATCCCCTGGAACACTTTTTGTACCCGCAGTCGTTGGATGATACCGGCTCGATGTGCGCGGCGATGATCCAGGGCTTGCGAAGCGGCGTGGTCAGCGAACTGCGGCCCGAGATCGATCACTCGATCAATTTTATCATGACCAAGGTCCATCGGTTAGGGGACGGGACCTTTGCACGGAACAGGCCGATGCCCAATTCTGTATGGGTGGACGATCTGTACCAGGGCATCCCGGCGCTGGCACAATTCGGAAAGCTAACCGGTGACCAAAAATATTATGACGAAGCGACCAGACAGGTGGCCCTGTTTTCGGAACGGTTATTTGACAAAACAAAAGGGATCTGTATGCATGGATGGGTGGAAGGTATGGAGCCTCATCCTGCCTTTTTCTGGGCGCGGGCCAACGGCTGGGCTGTCATGGCCGTTGCCGCTTTGCTTGACGTGCTTCCTGAAGATCATCCACAATATAAACCAGTATTGGATTTATTCAAAGCCTACTGCCACGGTATAGCTACACATCAATCGGGTACCGGCTTCTGGCACCAGCTGCTGGACCGCAACGATTCTTTCCACGAAACATCCGCGACGGCAATGTTTACCTATGTGCTCGCGCATGGCATCAACCAAGGATGGCTTGACCTGCAGGCTTTTGGTCCCCCCGCACTGCTGGGATGGAATGCCGTGAGCACTAAAGTGAATGACAAAGGCCAGGTAGAAGGCACATCCGCTGGAACATCCATGGCCTTTGATGCGGCCTTTTATTACCAACGGCCCATGGGAACCGGTCCACATGGCTACGGTTCCGTGCTGCTTGCCGGGGCAGCGATGTACAAATTATTAGTGGAACATCCGTATGAAGCGAACGGTCCGGTGATCTTCAGAAGGTGAGGGGCAATAGAAACCAAACGAGCTAATTCGCACTTAGGAAAGGTCCACCTTGGCATCATGAGCATTCTCCGGCGGACATGTCGGCGCCAATTCCATAGATTATTCCCTTCATGTCACAGAAACTCCTATCAGTTTTCCAATGCCAAAAGTGATCGAAGCCGCTGCTAACCCGAACAACACTTGTCTGAATCCCGAAAACCATACATTTCTACCGGTAAATAGGGTGATTGCGGCACCAATCATAAAAAGTCCTGCAGCACTAAGTGAAACACTAACGACGATCGCTTTCATTCCACTGGTGAACATGAAAGGTAAAACGGGAATAACAGCACCCACGGCAAAAAATATAAAAGAATACACCGCAGCTTCCACGGCAGAACCTTTCAATTCGTCTGCATCTATTCCCAGCTCTTCCTTTACCAATATCTCATGGGCATAGGATTTATCCTTCATGATATCAGCAGCCATTTGGTAGGCTTGCTCTTCAGGAATACCTTTAGCGACGTAGATTAATGCGAGCTCTTTCTTCTCGCCCTCCGGATTCGTTTCTAACTCCTCCATTTCCAACTGCATTTGATTTTCGTACAATTCCTGTGAACTCTTCACTGAAATCCATTCACCCAGGGCCATTGATAAGGAACCTGCGAGCAATCCGGCAACACCTGCTAACAAAACTCCTTCTTGTGCAACGGTCGCTCCGGCAATTCCCATTACTAAACTAAAATTTGAAATCAGACCATCATTTCCTCCCAGGACAGCCGCTCTGATCGCATTGCCACCGACTGAGCGATGCCTGCTTTCAAATTTTGAAATTTGTGCTCCGGTTACTTTCTTCTCCGTTTCAAGAATGGATCGAAGTATTTTTACATGATTTGTTTCGGAACCGGTTATTTCCATTTTGTTCTTCTGCTTATGAACGATCACGGCGTTTGAAATGCTTTTCTCGGTTTCCATCAACGTACCCAACACATAATTGTATCCGAACAATTTACCGATAGTATTCAATGTCTTCGCCCTCCAGGAAGGTAGCATCAGGTTCTCCAGACTGATATTTTCCTTTTTGGCAAATGCTTCTGCATGACCTTTTTCAATGGCGCTCATTTGTCTGAATACACTGGCAATTGTTGGATCTTTCTCGTGGTGGGCTAGTTGTTGATACAAAAAACCGGCATCAATCTCCGTTTGAATATTTCTATTTTTCATGGTCTATTTATTCTTATATAATGTTTTGGTTATCAGGTTCAAGGCACTTGGAAACATTTTGCCCAATCATTTCAAGCCGTTCATATTTATCGCAGGTTGAATGGTTGTCATAAAGTAAATCATTACGGAGAAAGTTACAACGGCTTTTGTCATACTCACGCAGCAACTAAAGAAATGATTGGAGGATCGAGGCGATCATCCGGCGTTAGGCGGGAACGATTAGCGTATGCGTCCAATGTCACAAGAGGTCTTGAGTTGACAGCCTGACGTAAGTCATTTTTGATAATGACTCAAGTCATCAGGAGACATCTTCTCAAAAGGTAACTTTATTCAAGTATGTGGAATTGACAATCCACCATATGTCTAAAGAGTGCGTGGTGCCTGACGATTGTTGCTCAGACTAACCAACAGTGACCTTAATCCCGACTTGTCAATCAGTCGTCTATTGGAATTTCGCTTGACCGCAGAAACCACAGCTTGATCGACCATTTGATGTTGATTCAGAAATAATTCAGAATTATCGAAGTATTTCTTCTTTTATTTCAATGTAAACTGCCGAAAACTGCCAATGTTCACTGTTGTTGATTTCCTAAGAAAGTTGCTCACTCCGTTTTTTAACACCCGCGCTGCTGGCTTCTATATTCTCTCTTTTGCAGTGGCCATTGGTGTAGCGACTTTTATAGAGAATGATTTTGGAACCAGCGCTGCGCAGAAAGTTATCTACAAGTCGTGGTGGTTTACCACATTGCTCGCGTTATTCAGCGTCACTATCCTGGTCAATATTTTCCGTTTCAGGATGGTCCAACAGAAGAAATGGGCCTTACTGATTTTCCATTCCGCCATGATCACCATCCTTCTTGGCGCGGCGGTTAGTCGTTATTTTGGGTTCGAAGGCATCATGCACATTCGGGAGAATGATGCTTCGAATAGTTTTCTCTCCTCAGAAACATATTTGCAGTTTAAGGCTGGCAAGGATGGGCAGATCTATGAATTTGATGAGCCGGTACTTTTTGCCTCATTGGGAAATAATCACTGGCAAGAGTCCTATCAAATAGGAAATGATATAATTGAAGTCAGAGTACTGGATTTTATCCCTAACCCCGTGCAAGTGCTGGAGAACAGTGCTGAAGGACGCCCGATGATTAAAATTGTCCTGGGTGGTATGGAAGGCCGCGAGGAATACTTTGTTCCCCAGGGCGAAGCCCATAGGATCAGGAATACCATTTTTAATTTTAGCGACGACCACATTCACGATGCTGTGGAAATAGCCTATAGAAATGATTCGCTTCTCATCCGGTATAATAAAGTACTCACACAACTGGTCATGGCAACGCAAAAGTTGGACACGCTGTTTCCTGGTTCCGGATATCATCCCTTGAAATTGAGATCTATGTACTCCGATGGAGTCACGAGTTTCGTTTTTGGTGATTTTAATCCTCAAGGCAGGGTCCAGATAAAATCAGAAGATCCCAAAGTAAAAGGGGAAAGCATGATCGCGCTTAACGTCGAGGTCGCCGTAAATGGAAAGACCGATACTATTTCGGTAGTTGGTGCAAAGGGGCTGCACGGGAGACCCGCAATATCAAAGCTGGATGGCATGGATTTGTTAGTGTCCTACGGTGCCAAACATATACCCTTGCCATTCTCACTAAAGCTATACGACTTCATTATGGAACGGTATCCGGGCACAAACAGTGCTGCCTCGTATGCCAGTGAGGTACAACTGATAGACAACCGGAATAATCTAAAAGAGAATCATCGGATATTCATGAACAATATCCTGAACTATGACGGATATCGGTTTTTTCAATCCTCTTTTGATAACGACGAATTAGGAACGTACCTCAGCGTAAACCACGATTTTTGGGGATCCCGGATTTCCTATCTGGGCTACGCGCTATTAACTATAGGGATGGTTACGTCGCTGCTAAGCAAGAAAAGCAGGTTCTATCAGGTTTCGCAAAGCATTGAGAAAATGAGAGCCAGAGGTCCTGTATTCAGCATCATCACAGTCCTTCTTCTAACTGTGCCTATGAACACCTTCGCCCAAAAAGTGATTGGTGTGGAGAACTCACAAAACATTATTGATGCTGAACACGCCAATATGTTTAGCAGGTTGATCGTTCAGGATCAAAATGGTCGAATGAAACCCATCCACACACTCAGCAGGGAGTTGATGAGAAAACTGATGAGAAAAGAAAACCTTCCCGGTATGAACGCCGACCAGATAGTACTGGGAATGTTTGCCAACAGTCCGGCCTGGATAGGAGTGAAGATGATCAGTGTGGGTAGCCATCAATCAATCCGTAAACTACTGGGCGTTAATGATAAGTTAGTCGCGTATAGGGATTTTTTTGCCACTAACGGAGAATATCTCTTGAGGGACGAGGTAAGAAAAGCATATGGCCTTCAGCCCATTGACAGGGGAGTGTATGAAAAAGAGCTAATGAAAATTGATGAGCGAGTGAACATAGCCAATATGGTATACTCCGGAAGTATCTTTAAAATGATTCCAATCCCCGGAGATCCCAATAATTCCTGGGCTGCAAACGAATCTGAACATCACCACAACCATGACCACGAGCATCAAACACATTCGTCAGTGGCGGCAAGGTTTTTTGAATCCTATCAGTCGGCACTAGCCGAAGCGATGGTCACGAAGGACTATCGCCTGCCAGGAAAATTAATAAGTGAATTAGATGGCTATCAAAAGTCAAAAGGTATGACTGTGATACCTTCTCCTTCGAGAATTAATGCGGAGATACTGCTCAACAAATTGAGTTTGTTCAATCGGCTGGCAGTGTTCTATGCTTTGTTGGGAATCACCTGGCTATTTATGTTGTTTTTCTCTGTGTTTAAACCTACTGCAAGACTGCGTACTCCTTACAACGTGCTGCTTGTGCTGGTGATTGCTGGTTTTGTAATGCACACCCTTGGCCTCGGGCTGCGATGGTATGTGTCAGAAAGAGCGCCCTGGAGCAATGGCTATGAGTCCATGATCTATATTGCCTGGACTACTTTGCTGGCCGGTGTCTTATTCACAAGAAAATCTTTCGGTGGATTAGCCGCAACCATGATATTGTCTGCAACGGTACTGTTAGTCGCGATGTTGAGTTACCTCGATCCTGAAATTACCCCTCTGGTTCCCGTGCTCAGATCATATTGGTTAACCATACATGTTTCGATGGAGGCTGGCAGCTACGGGTTTTTGATGTTAGGAGCGATAATAGGGCTGATCAATTTGATCCTGATGATTTTCATGACTCAGAAGAATAAGGAAAAAATCCAGCACCAGATAAGGGAGATGTCCTACCTCAGTGAGATGACGCTGATAGGAGGATTATTCATGATCAGCATTGGCACTTATCTGGGGGGTGTCTGGGCGAATGAATCATGGGGACGTTACTGGGGATGGGATGCCAAGGAGACGTGGGCATTGGTAACGATCCTCGTCTATGCCTTCATTCTGCACATGAGGATTATTCCAAAACTGCAGGGTTTGTTCGCTTATAATTTTGCTACCATTTTTGGATTAGCCTCCGTAATCATGACGTATTATGGAGTCAACTATTACTTGTCCGGATTGCACTCCTACGCGGCAGGTGATCCCGTTCCAATACCCCAGTGGGTATATATTGTGATCACGGCAATTTTGATCATTAGCGTTCTGGCATTTTGGAAAAAAAGAATGTATAAGATATCCGTATAGCGAATAATGAATAAGACAGTACATAGTATTTATATCGGAACCATGGTGTTCATAGTACTTGCGGTGAGTGCATACCTGGCATACACCGGGTATGCATACTATGCTATTTCATTGGAAGAAAGGTTTTATCATCCTCAGCATGATTGGTTCAAACCCAGTGGCGCATTTGGACATGGCTTGGGTATCGTGGGCACACTGATGATTTTGTTTGGTGTCTCCATTTATATTGCCAGGAAGCGATACAATTTTCTATTAAAACTTATACGGCTTAAGTACCTGTTGGAGTTTCATATCTTCCTCTGTACACTTGGCCCTATTTTGATTCTTTTTCATACGGCATTCAAATTTGGTGGAATTGTTTCGGTTGCGTTTTGGAGTATGGTTGCTGTGGTAACGAGTGGGGTCATCGGCAGATTTGTGTATATACAGATACCTCGCACAATCGAGGGCCGGGAGCTCACCCTGAACGAAGTGAAGGGTATGAAGACGGGCTTGTCAAATACATTAAAAAATAGTGCTGGCATGGATCAGAATATTAAGACCCTGATAATGGCTTTCACTGCAGGCTATGATTCCTCCGGAAATACTTCGTTCATTTCTCAATATTTTGAAAATAAAAAGACGATTGGAATCATTAAAAAAACAATGAGGCAGAAGAAGGTTCATCGCAAACAACGAGCATCCGTTATCAAACTGCTCCAGGAAGAGATTTCCTTAGCATATAAAATCAGACGATTGCAGACGATGCAGAAACTCTTCAAGTATTGGCATGTTGCCCACTTGCCTTTTGCCTTGATTATGCTAATAGTGCTGATCATCCATGTGGTGGTCACTTTGTCATTTGGATATAAATGGATATTCTGATGGAAGTGCTTATTGAACAAATAGTGATTTATGGAGTAGTGGCGCTATTATGTGCGCTCATAATATATTTCTATCTAAGAAAGCATAAGACAACGTCATCTAAGACCCGCCATAAAGTGTCTATTGCCAAAGCAGAAGGATTATTCGAACCAGTTTCACTACATCCCTTTATTGACCTGAATACTTGTATTGGAAGTGCTGCCTGCATAACAGCTTGTCCTGAAAAAGATATTTTGGGGTTGATTGATGGCAAGGCAACTGTGATTAACGCTTCAAACTGCGTTGGCCATGGCGCATGTTTCCACGCCTGTCCTGTGGAGGCCATCTCCCTACGCATAGGCACGGAAGCCAGGGGTGTTGACCTGCCTCATGTAAATCAGAATTTTGAGACCAACGTGCAAGGTATATACATCGCAGGAGAATTGGGTGGAATGGGTTTGATTAAGAACAGTGTAGAGCAAGGGCAACAAGCCATTGAAAGCATTATGAGGCGAAAAAAGCGAGCCATTGGAAATGTGCTTGATGTTGTCATTGTTGGGGCTGGCCCCGCCGGTATTTCTGCCTCTCTGGCAGCGAAAAAATATGGTCTAACAAGTATTACTATTGAACAAGATTCTTTGGGAGGGACCGTGTATACTTTTCCCAGAGCTAAAGTAGTTATGACTTCACCCATGGACTTACCGTTATATGGAAAGGTGAAGTTGACTGACACCTCAAAAGACGAATTGCTGAAACTTTGGACAAAAGTGACTTCAGAAAATGATCTGAAAATCAAGGAGAATACTAAAGTAAACGATATTAAGCCTCTACCCAATGGAACGTTTAAACTGGTAACGAACACGGGGGATGAATACATAAGCAATCATGTTTTGCTCGCTATTGGGCGAAGGGGGAGCCCGAGAAAGTTAACTATCACTGGTGAAGATCTTCCAAAAGTTGCCTATCGCCTGTTAGAACCCGAAAGGATATCCGATAAAAAGGTAATTGTGGTAGGTGGGGGAGATTCAGCAATCGAATCTGCATTGCTTTTGAAAGATCAAAATGAGGTTATCCTCTCTTACAGGAGTGATAAATTTTCCAGGCTGAAACCCAAGAACAAAGAAAATGTGGAGCATGCTGTCGCCGATCACTCACTCAACGTGATGTTTAACGCTGATTTGCTTTCCATCAATGAAAGATCGGTATTAATGAAGGTGAATGGAGAAGTTAATGAGTTGGAAAATGACCTGGTATACATTTTTGCAGGAGGAGAATTACCAACACAATTCTTAAAGAATGCTGGCGTCGAGATTACGAAGAGGTTCGGGCATATTATGAAAAAGCATAACTAGAATGGAGTGAAACTTAGTGGTGCACATATTATCAGCATAATTTTATTGTCCATATCAATCAGCTATGGACAATTATCACCTGGCGATTTATCCCAGGCCCATGCTGACCTTGAGGGTATGAGCAATTGCACCCAATGCCATGATCTGGGTAAAAAGGTAAATAATAACAAATGCCTCGATTGCCATAAGGAAATTAAGTCCCTCATCAGTCAAAAAAAAGGATACCATGCCAGTACTGAAGTAACGTCTAAAGATTGTTTCGCCTGTCACAGCGAACACCACGGGAGAAAATTTGATATGGTTCGGTTTGACGAAAAGAAATTCAACCATGCCCTTACAAAATATAAACTGGAAGGAGGGCATTCCACTATCGATTGCAAGGAGTGTCATCGTCCGGACAATATTCTGGATGCTTCGATAAGGAAAAAACAAAATACCTTTCTGGGCTTAAAGCAGGAATGCCTGACGTGTCATGATGATTACCACCAGAAAACTTTGTCTAATAACTGCCTTACCTGTCATGATATGAAAGCCTTCAAACCGGCTTCCAGGTTTGACCATAATAAGGTTGACTACAAACTAACCGGCAAGCATATAGAAGTGGATTGTAAAGAATGTCATAAGACAGTCACTAAAAACGGAAAGACATTTCAGGTGTTTGCTGATGTTCCGCACAATGATTGCGTTGCCTGTCATGCCGATCCGCACAATAAACGATTCCAGGGCAAATGCACCCAATGTCATACCGTTAATTCTTTTGCGGAATTTGTCGGTAAAAATCGCTTCGACCATGCTACAACTGACTTTGCACTGAATGGAAAACACAAAACAGTTGATTGTCTCGGTTGCCATAAAAACACCGATAACCCCGCCGCCGCTTTTTCATTTTCGACTTCAGTTACTGAAACGGAATGCGCATCCTGCCACAAGGATGTGCATAGTGGTAAAATGGGAAGCAATTGTGCCAAATGCCACACGGAGACAAGTTTCGTTGCTGTAAAATCAATGACTTCCTTTAATCATAGCACCACTGATTTTCCCCTGGAGGGCAAGCATATCGGCGTGGATTGTAAGCTGTGTCACAAAGGAAAATATACAGATCCGATCAATTTTACGGCGTGCAAAAACTGTCATCAGGATTACCACCGGGGGGAGCTTGCAAAAAATGGTGTTTCTCCCGATTGTGTTGCCTGTCACTCCCTCAACGTGGGATTCGATCAAAGCTCCTATTCAGTTGACCAGCACCAGAAAACTAAATTCCCGCTGGTGGGAGCCCACGCTGCAACACCTTGCTTTTCGTGCCATGTCAGTGAAGACAGATGGTCGTTTAAAAATAAAGGTACATCGTGTACACAGTGTCATAAAAATATTCATGGAGAGCGGTTCGCAGTGAATGGAATAACGAATTGCGAAAGATGTCATGATTCCGATAGTTGGTTCCCAAGCAAGTTTGACCATAACCTGACAGCCTTTCCATTGGATGGCCGTCATGCTGAAGTTGAATGTCGCTTATGTCATAAACCTTATGAGAAGGATGGAAAAATGTTTGTTGAATACACTATAGCAAAATTCCAATGTATAGACTGTCATCAATAATACTTGTCTTGTTGGGTTTTATCCAGACCTATGCACAGTCACCTCATGGCGAAATGCTCAAGGCGGATTGTGCGGCCTGTCATACATCGTCAGGGTGGTTGCCCGTGAGAGACACCCTTGATTTCGATCACAACACTACGACCTTTCCGCTGGAAGGAAGCCATATGCAGGTTGAGTGTAAGGAATGTCATACTTCCCTGGTTTTTTCAAATGCTCCGTCTCAATGTGTTAATTGCCACACCGATATGCATAACATGTCCGTTGGTAGCGATTGTGCCCGATGCCATTCACCCGAAAGCTGGATCGTAGACCATATTCCAGAATTGCATGAGCAAAGTGGATTTCCACTGGTAGGTTCTCACAGCACTCCAAATTGTGTGGAGTGCCATGTGTCGGAGACCAGCTTACGATTTAATCCTATTGGAAATGATTGTGTAAACTGTCACCGGGACGACTATGTGGCAACCACTAACCCGAATCATGAAAAAGTTGGCTATTCCACGAATTGTATTGAATGCCATGATCCGTTTTCCATACAGTGGAATGCAGAGCTCGTCAACCATGATTTTTTTCCGCTCGAAATGGGCCATGATAATCTGGGGTGTACCAAATGTCATTTGACCGGAAATTATTCCGACGCCTCTCCAGAATGTGTGAGTTGTCATATGGATGATTATTCAGCCACCACCAACCCTAATCACCTTAGTGCCAACTTCTCTACCAATTGTGCAGAGTGCCATAACATCGGTGCATGGTCTCCATCATCGTTTGACCATAACACGGTTTACCCTTTAAAGGACGCTCACAAAGAAGTTGCCAGCAACTGTATCCTATGCCATGCCCAGGGTTATAGCAACACACCGACAACTTGTGTTGGATGTCATTTGGCTGATTACAACAGTACGACAAACCCTGATCATGCGGACGCTCAATTCCCGACGGACTGTGCACAATGCCACACGGAGATTGCCTGGACTCCCGCGGTATTTGATCATGATGGTATGTACTTTCCAATTAACAGTGGAAAACACAAAGACGCATGGAACTTATGCACAGAATGTCACACAACTAGTGGCAACTATGCTGCATTCAGTTGCATTATATGCCACGAACACAGCAACAAAGCGGAGACAGATGACAAACATAAGGAGGTGAATGGGTATGCCTATGAGAGCAATGCTTGCCTCTCATGCCATCCAAAAGGAAATTAGCAATGCTATTGAGGAGTCTAGCCATATTGTCCACACTGCTCGTAAGCGCATCTACTTGTTTTAGTCAGGGGAAGAGCCAATCCCTGCAGGGGAAGGTGTCCTTTATAACCTCCAATAATGTTTATGTAAAATTCACTGACACAAAAAACATATCCATTGGAGACACCTTGAAGCTATCCATTGGCAATCGCTTGAGTCCATGCATGATCGTAAAGAATAAATCGTCCATGTCCTGCGTTGCCATACCCGTTAACGGGTGTGCCTTAAAAGTAGGGGACATGATAACTTACCAGCCACTTGCGTCTTCTACGGACAAGGTCATTGTGAATGTTCCGGACGAAAAATTAGATAATAAGCCGGCGAAGGCTGATGGTCAGGGGCGCAGTGATAAGATCATGGGTAGCATTTCTGCAGCTGGTTATAGCGTGCTATCCTCAACGCGCGGAAATAATACTAAAGCCATGTATCGTGTTTCTTTTAGTGCCCCCCGTATTAATAATTCAAAATTCTCGGTGGAAACCTATATGAATTACAGGCAAACTTTCCTGTCGACAGATACCGGCTCCAATCACCCTAAAGATGTCTTTAACATTTATAACCTAGCCGTTCAATTTGATGCGAGTCCAACACTAACCTTCGTGCTAGGAAGAAAAATAAACCCCAAAGTATCTTCGATAGGAGCAATCGATGGACTTCAGGCAGAGAAATCTTTTGGAAATTTCTACACGGGCATCATCGCTGGTTTCAGGCCCGATATTTTTGATTACAAGTTTAATACCGATCTGCTTCAGTATGGTGCCTACATCGGATTAAAGAGCGACACGAAAGGATTCTACTCCCACACGACGTTGGGAGCGATGGAGCAAAACAACAGTGGCAATGTCGACAGGCGGTATACCTACTTCCAGCACTCCAGTACCATTGCTCAAAAGTTGAATATTTTCTCTTCGTTCGAACTGGACTTATATAATCAGGTAACTGCCGATTCCGTAGGTAAGCCGAGACTCACTAACCTGTACGTTTTAGTGGGGTACCGGATCAGCCGAATGGTGGATTTCAGCATTTCCTATAACTCCCGCAAACAAATCGTATACTATGAGACATTGAAAACAGATATCGAACGTATGCTGGATGATGATATCGCAAGGCAGGGAATCCGGTTCACCATGAATTTCAGGCCGGCCAACTATATAGGCATTGGGGGGAGTTATAGTAAAAGGTTCCAAAGCAACGACCTTAATAAGTCCGATAATCTAAATGGCTATCTGAGCTTCTCAAAAATACCCTGGATCGATGGTCGGATATATACCAATTATAACCGAAACACATCTTCTTATATGGAAACCAATATTTATTCCGTTAGATATTCCAGGTCGATTATTAAGATGAGGTTGGACGGCGATATTTACTACCGGATGGT
>Ga0184629_10000472_pt1 | contig 18103 bp, 21 predicted proteins | sample PLM4_32_b1_FD_133158 | JGI IMG/M metagenome (GOLD analysis project Ga0184629, IMG submission 133158) | Groundwater sediment microbial communities from an aquifer in East River, Colorado, USA - PLM4_32_b1 | ecosystem: Environmental > Terrestrial > Soil > Riparian zone | place: USA: East River... | reverse complement strand
TTCCTGAACATCACGAATACCTAAATCTTCTAAAGATGCTCCCATCCCCAACTGCATATCGACATAATTTTGACGTTCACCGATACTCTTTCTCCAAGCTCTCGCATGAGCTTTCCACGCGGGCCATTCTGGAGAGGATCTTTCCGGCTCTGGTCCTGGACCACTTTCAGCATAGCCACCAGGATTAGTCAAAAATGATGGATCATACGCTAATTGATCTACAGTATCATCATTTCCTTCTCCAAGATTTTGTCCTGGAGCTATCTTGATTTTACCTGGCTTGTACCATTGTGCCATATCAGATTCCTAAAATTGTCTTGATTTGAGCTATTTGAGCAGGAGTAGCTTCAAGCAACGCAGTCTGAAGTTTATTACGTTCCCATTCTCTTGAATTGTTGTACTCTAGTGTTATTCTCTCAACAGCTAAACTTTGCATAGCCTGGGTTTTAGTGACTGCACCTAATGGAGGGTTTTCCATAGCTCTTAGCTCATTGATATAAGTAAGAGCACGAGTAAATCCTGCCTCTTGAGTGGAATCTAACGCTACTGTATAATTAGCCATTAGGCGTGAACGGCCCCTTTCCAAGCAGCAGCTATTGTATTATAGCACCAAAGCTTATTATTGGTTGTATCGTAAACAATATAAGCCATATTTACACCAGGGCCAGCAGGAACACCAGTTGGGGCACCAGCGCATTGTGGAATCCCAACGAAACCCCCAGTAGCATTTGTTGCAATAGCACCTTGCATACCCATTGCAATAGTGCCATTACCCATAATTCTCAAACGCTCTAAGAGGGCCCCAGCCGCCATCATTGAGATAGAAAGTCTAGCAGTATTAGTAGCCCCATCAGTCACAGCATTTATAGTAGCTACTCTTTTTTCAGCCGCAGCTATTGACCTATTGAAGAAATTAAAAAGACCAACAAGGTTAGCAGTCCCAGCTTGTGTAGTACCAGCGCTAATTTGAGCAGGTAAAGCTCCAGTACCACCATCAACTATTAAACGACGAACAGCATTATTGGCCGATGGATCAAAAGAGACTATAGCGCTAATACCTAAAGCCAAATTTCCATCTTTATCTAGTCTAAGATGCTCAAATGCTACGCCTGCTAACGAAGTTCTAAAAGATAAAGCTCCTTGATCATGGGCTCCGTCAGCTTCTCCTCTAATAGAAGCAAGTCGTTTATCAGTACCTCCAGATAAACGATTATGAAATGATAATTGACCAACTACTGCTACTGTCGATGCTGCGCTTCCTCCGATTGAAATTTGTGCATCACCTAATGAATTACCATCAAATGTAAAATGCCGCCTAGTGGCTCCATCAATATCAGCCGATAAATTCGATCCAAATTTTCTATCACCATCGAAAGCATTATTCTCTTCCAATGGGAAGAAAGAGGCCATGTCAGTTGACCACTCCCAATACTTATTCGTATTGTTATATCTGACATGCATTAAACGATACCACGAGCCTTCCACGACATGGGATAAGTAATTCTATTCCCAGCCCCATCAAAAGCCATGACTTTAAAAGTCGTAGGATTAGGAATATCTACGAAATCATAAATTGCAGTTACTTGTTCTAATGCTTTAACTGCCAGGGTAATTGAGTCCACATCTTTAAAAGCTTTAGCAAAAGTAACTACGGTTCCTGCTGCATCAGTAGATAACGCGATTACTTCACCTGAGTCTACTTCTCTCTTAACATCTAAAGCTATCCTTAGAGCTGAGATGAGTTTTAATGCTCCGGGGCCTCCAGTGAAATTAAGAGTAACTCTAAGATATCTAAAGCTAGGATAGAATGCCGATGTTCCATTTACAGGAGATGAGTAAGTAATGTTATCTGTTGAGACTTCAGTTTGTACACTAACTACTACGTTGCCAGATAGAATTTCTTCTGTCCAATCAATATTGACAATGACATTATTGATTGTTCCACCATAGTCTAAAGTTTCTTTATATGATCCTGTAGATGACCCTGGTTGAGAATAATAAGGTTGAGCATTAGCTATAGCATCGTCATCATTTGTCCAAGGTCTACCAAATCCAGCATTGGTATAGTTCTGAAGCCAAGTCTCAGTAGTATCAAGAATAACAAAAAGCTTACCGTCTAAAGTTCTAACTGCGTTAACAAAAACAGCAGCTAATACTTGAAATCCACCAGCAGGAGCCGGATCAACTACTCTAAGCTCACTTAGCCATGAATGGAATAATTCAAAATCTGGAGGTTGATTAACTGTTGCTGTAACAAGTCCACGTAGACTTGCATTACCAGCAATATCAACTGCCTCAACTCCATAAGTATATGATCCAGCAGTAGTCTCATATAACGCTGCAAAATTACCCGCTGAAGTTCCCCATAATACTGAATTCTTATAGATGTTATAGTATGTAGTCCTAAACATCCCAGGTGTATAAAATGGATCAGTCCACCTTAGTAAGACATTGTTGTCGATTACTTGAGCAGTGACTACTGGTGTAGTTATTCCTGGAGAAATTAATAGAGTTACTGCTGTAGAGTCTACTGAATAGACACCATCAGAGTTAAGAGATTTAATTAGATACTGATACGAGCCGTAAACGACAGGATTGAGACTAGCAGTTAAGGATGGAGTCTTGACTATGAAATCAGCAGTTTCCCAAACGAGCCCTTCACGAATTTCAAATAAGACTGCCTTAGTATCGTCATTATTCCAAGATAGCTTGATTGAGTCTGGTAGTTGAGTAGCTACAAAATTATAAGGAGGACTACCAGGAGGGGGTTGAAGTCCTCCTAAATCAATTAACTGAGTTTGGATTGGGTTAATTTGATTTTCAAGATTCTGAAGTCCACCCATCACTAAATGTAAAGCATCATAGAGACGAGGATTCTCCTTAGCTAATGGTTGGATTAAATAATCAAATTGAGTCTTAAGCTCTGTCAACTGGGTTCTTCCGCCCACAAAAACGTCTTGAAGACTGATAGTTTAGTCCAATAGAACCAATCGTTAATCGAGTTTACTCCTATCCTAACTGACATCTTTTCATTATGGAAATCAAATTCTCTTGAGCGAGTTTTACCTGGTAGCGCACTTAATACAATACCTGTGATGACAGCAGTCTGAACTCTGTCAACTCCAAACAATTCAATGTTTAGTACACCAGAACCTACAATCCTAGATACTATACCACCAAACTGATTGATTTCTGAGTTGTCAGATTCTCCTATTAAAGCTGACTCGGTATAAGCTGTGATCAGATTACCATAATCATTGAGCAAAGTCTCTCTGACTTGGTAAATGTTTGTTCCACCAGTATACCTAAAGAACGTTCTCTTAGTATCAAATTTTACATCACAAGCTATAGAATTGGCACCTTGAGGTAATTGCCAAATTGACCATCGAATCCTATCAAATGATGCGCCTAATTGACAATCTCCTAATAGGACATGAGAATTTTCTGTAGCTGCATCTAATGGGACTGCAACATAAATGAATTTCTTTATTGGGTCCAGAACAACTTGGACTCGATGAAAGAATAATGGATTGATTCTATCCCAAACAGCTTGGATATTGTATGATAATGGAAGTTCAGAGAAAGTACCAGTGAAAGTGTATAGACCTCCACGATCAGCTAAAATGTAGTAATCTGTCGATGCACCTTGTGTGTCTAAAACTTTTCCGGCTCCATAAGGTGAAGGAGTTCCTTTTCCAACGTCAAATCTATCTACACTCCAAGTGTTGATCGGAGAACCATTATCTTGTGTTGTATACGTCCGTTGATCTTTGTGTATGAATATAGCACCCCGCATATCAGGGACCACGTTAGTAATCCCACCACCATCCCCAGGATTAACCACAGTAAACCCGTCCAAATCGTTGAAAGATTCAGGTTTATCGACCTCTGATCCGCGAAGGAGATAGTTTTTATCGTTAAAATTCCAGGCGAGCAAACGACCGCCAAACTCAGCAATACCCAAAGCGGCTGGAATAGTAGCAAGCTGATTCGCCAAATAATCAGCTGAATCTGATAATTGCGAATCGTAGTTGTCGAACTCGTATACTGTAGTCGCATTATCAATCTTACCTTCTGGAATAAAATAGAATGTAAGAGCTAAAACGTTACCGTCCCAGTTTGTAGGAGCAGCATGAGTAGCTAAAATATGCTTGTACACTGTTCCAGCAGGGCCTACAGCGATACCAGAAAGATTTACTTTATGTCCACCTGGGATATCTTCGTATTGGACGAAAGGTTCTGGTCCGTATTTCGTGATATGTCCTGAAGCAGTTTCGTACGCAACAGCAAACAATCTTTTACCTTTATCAACTTTTCCAGCCGCTCCGACTGTGGCAGTAATTGCATATGCTGTAGGAGCATTTCCACTTGCTGCCCGAGCAACTCCAGTTCCTTCATATACGTAGATTTTCTCACCAGCTAGTCCAGTTTGACCATTATGTGGTGAAATATAAGCTCTATTGAACAATACAGCGACTGAAAAATCAGTCATTGCTGCTATCGTAAGGATTGGAACTACTAAGCTATTAGCTGTATCGAAGAGTTGACCTAGATTATTGAGGATTAAGTATCTATCTACTTCACCAATCCTCTTGTACATATGAAAACGTTTGATATTAACAAAAGTTTGACTTAATTCTGACCCCCAACGTGAACGAACTCCTCCCTCATTTGGGAACTGACAATTCCAACAGTCAGAGAGATAATTGAGAGGGACGATATCTCTATCGCCCCTATCAAAAAGACCCATTGGATTTCGGATTGTTTCTGGGTCGAAGTCGTCTAGGGACATTATTGTGTTGGCATGTAGACAGCAGTAGCGTACACTTTGGGTTCTGGATAGGCCGCAGCGTTTGTAAATTGGGCACCAGCAGCGGTCATACCCAAAATCTTTTGAGTAGACGGCTGCCAATGATAAGTTTGTCCTGCTAGTCCAGAGATAGTAACTCTATCTGGAGCTTTAGAGGCAAACCAAGGGATTACAGTAGTTAAGTCTAAAACGTCACCATCTGTTGTGTAGTTCCCTGTGAAGTCGATATCGAATGTTACGATAAACGCCTGCCCTGCCCTCGCAATTTTTGTACTGGAGCGCGCTGCCGGCATTGTTTTATCTCCTAAATTTGAGTTCTCATAAAGGGTTGTCTTTGGACACCCTGGAACTGCATTTTTCTAATGATGATTCCAGTAAACTTATTCAGTTGTGGAATCACTTCGTCTTCGAGAAGTTTATCTGCTCTTGAGGGATTACTACCACCATATCTAGCGGCTAATTCAGCCGTTTTAGCCGCGAGAAAGGTCTTCGCTAATACAATTGGGACTTGACTGTTAACATCGGCAATAGCTGACAATGCTCGTTTATAGAGCAATTTAACTTCTCTGATCTGATTGGATGGAAGTAACTTAATTGCGTCTTCTCTCCAAATCCATCGAGTTAGAGAAGAATCAGCAGGAGAACTTGGATCCCAATCTCTTTCGAGTAGTTCACTCCAATCTCCTTCTAAACCACCTTGTTTCCTTTCCCAAAGTTTAATGGGATAAAGAAGACCTTCAATAGCAACCATCTCTGCTGTATTAGCAGCGAGAACAATAGCCGCAGTTGTTATTTCGTCGATAGCTGGCGCGTCAATAGCGACTAATTCTAGCTGTAACTGATCATATGCCCCTTTAAGATAAGGGAGCAAAACTGGATCAGTCCACCTAGTTCTGCCAGCATCATTAAGATACTGACTAGCTGCTTGAAGAGTTATTTCACTCGCCAATAGTGGCATTTGATACCTGACTTGTTCTACAATTAGCGCAAACTGTAGCTCTTGCGTCAATCGTAGAGAAACACGCGATACAAGATTTGGTAGGAAGCTGAACTGGTAAATTCTCAGTATCGAGTTCAGGTCTCATCCAATCTTTCTTAAGACCAAAATAATCAGCAGCCATCCTATGATGGTCAGTGATCATGCTATGAACTCGATACTTTACCCAGAAATCATCTCCCTGAGCAACTAGACTCTTCAACCAAGCTTCTTGGACTTTAACTAAAGCATCATACTGAGGCTTGAATTTTAGGATTACCTCTTCTTTAGTTAGTTTTCCAGGAAGAGCCATAACTCCAGGATGAGCGTCATCTGAGGTTCCTACCATATGACGCCAATAATCATCACAGATAGCATGAGCTAGCTTGAATGACTGAAGTCTCTGATCAATATGTTTCCCGTCTAACTGTGGGATTGGTACATTACCCTCAGAGATATGCTTAAGAACCATATCTCCTTTCTCAGCCGCCTCTACGTTAATGTATGATGGAGTCACTCCTGGTTTCTGCTCAGAAATGAATCTCATCGGCATGATCGAAACGATAGTAGAGAAATCACGAATCTCATACGTTGACGGATCAAGTGGATTAAACGCTGTACTCATTCTTTGCCCCCTTCGGCGAGTATCTCTTCAAAGTAAGCTACTTCTTTTTCATATTCGTATTGTTCTTGTCTGTCTTTAGCCTCTATGTATTTACGAGCTTCCTCTTTTTCGTTACCTTCTCCCATCTTCAGAAAGTAGACTATCGCCTCAAACCAAGGTGGTTTGTTTAATGGGAAATCTATGACCATTTCATAAACTAATTGATCATCAGTCTTAATGTCATCGCCTAAAATATTAGGGACAAGCTTTTCTAATATGTATTTACCCTTAAGCCAGTCATATTTAGGTAGCTCTTTTGTACCAAAATGATGACCTAATTTAAGATGTTCATTACCGACTACGACTGTTTTATGTTCTCCGTATCTCTTCTCAGTTTGATCTTCCGCCCAAACTACTCTATAAATTGGACGACTATCTACAGAGGCACCAAAAATGACTAATTTCCTATTCAACTCAATCAGATCACTATCTGATAGTTTTATCGGAGCTTCTACTTGTATTTCCATAATAAAAACTATAGCGATTGGCTAGATTCGATACTAGCTACTCAAGTTAACAGCTTCTCCACCTACTTGGGAAATAGGTTGTGGGTCTAGCCTTTTAAGGCATCAAGCTCACTGTATCTTGAGTCTACTCTAGAGCTTTTTTCGTGTGTGTCCAATCCACACCGCAATCGCTACTTTAAAGGGGGGAAGAGAACCTGGAAGAACTATCCCCCCTTTAAACTTTAGTAACCAGCCGGAACCGTAAGACCCTTGATGTATGCTCCAGCTTGAGGATTCTTCATGAACAGATTGAACGCGATCACAAGATAGAAGATCTGTGATGTCGCAACTCCACCTGATGCTCCACGAAGTTCAAAGATTCTTCGATCCTGAACATCATAGAAACCAGGCTCATGAAGAACTGCTCTTCCCCAAGCTGATTTCACGATGAAGTCGATTCTTGTCTTATCCCATGACCAATGGGTTTTGACAGGAACGCCAGCGATCTTCAGATTATCCATATCCCAATATGGATCAACTGTTCCCTGATTACGATTTGAACCAGCATTAACAACAGTGACTTGGTTCATGATTGCTTCAAAAGCAGCAATCTGAGCAGGATGAGTCCAAGCCGTAACACCTTTCATGATATCGCCATCAACACGATCTCCAACTTTAGCCATAGCTAAACGAGCATGAGCTAAGTTAAGAGCACTGGCCGCGTTGATTTCATTACCACGAATTTCAGGATTGACAACACGGTCTAATCCAAGCCAGGTCCCAACTGAAGAACCATTGTGGTGATATTTCACACCAAGAATAGACTTGGGGTTTGTTCCTGTAAGACCAGAAACAACAAACTTATCGCCAACAGCGATAGCTACTGTTCCTGTGGGAACCTGGATTGTCTTGGCTGCCGAGTCATAATAGGTGATTTTCTTCTCACCACCAGCTCTAGCAGTCCATGTACCAGCGGAATCCCAATAGAAAGATCCAGACAGTCCGAATCTAACTAATCTCGCTCCGAAACCATCACCGTTGAGAACGATGGTATCGAAACCAGCGGGTGTGTTAACTGTAACGGCAGAGATAGTACCTAATTGACCAGTACCATCTGTCATGCAAAGGGAATCAATCTCGCGTCGGAAACGCGCCATTGACTTTGCAAGAAGGTGACGAGTGATATTGAGAACACTCTTTCTCTTGTCGTCTGTGGTCCACTCTGCTTTCTTGGTCCACTGAATAGCAAGACGGAGATACTCAGCATTGATGAGAGCCTTATCGAACGAAGGTCCATCACCAAGTCCAAGATCGCCACCATCTGCATCGAAGTGTCCAAAGTTTCCTCCAGTGTGGATCTCAAGAGGAATACGCATATCCTTTGATCCAATCACTTCGGAGTCAACTTTTTCGATAAACGAATAGAACGTATCGTTGTAGTCGAATAAAGTTGTGAGCTTGGGTTCAACCCGCTCCAACTCATTCGCTACAAGTGCGGCATTCTGTAGCGCCATAAATCAAATCTCCAATTTAGTCCGCAGCTAAGAAATCCTCCGCATCCTTAATAGCATTACCAGTCTTCATTACATCTTTAGGTGACACTGGCTTATGTCTAGTTTTCGGAGCTGAAGAATTCTGTGGGACTCGTGGTTTACTACTACCCTTCTTCTCTGGTTGATCGCCGTTGGGTAAATCAATACGAAGTTCATCAGCAATCAAGCGTGGAAGAATAGTAGGAAGGAGATTTGTAACGCGCCCGAGCCACGCGGAAGAAATACTCGGCACCCAATCCTTACTATATCCAGCTTTCTCTGCTTTAGCGCGTAAGGTCTTAAGGTTCCTCATATAATCTGGTGACTTCACCAGTTTCTGAGAAATCTCCCTACGTGCCTCGCCTAAGAGAGTAAGTTTCTGCCTCTTAGTGAGCTTGTTTTCAGTGTCTAACTTTTTGAAAATCGGTTCTGACTTCTTACGGAACTCTGAGTCACAAACTTGAGTAACATCTTTATCGAATTCTGTCATCCTCATGTTCCTGAACTCTTCAACTTCCTGTTGAAGTTCAGTCACTCTAGGATCAGGAGGAGCCTCTTTTGCTTCATCTGGAGCACGAAGGATATCTTTCCAATCACTACCAAATGCAAATCTAGCAAAGTTTCTTACTGATACTGCTAGATCATTATTCTGATTTTTATGAGCATCTCTCAGTCCATTGAGAATGACTTCCTTCATCATTGGAACTGAGAGATTTAAGTAGGTATCTTTGTGCTCTTCCTTAAGAGTCTTGAAGAAGTTTGTAGTGAACTTCTTAAATCCTCCTTCGTCATTTTCTCTTAAAGTGTCAATGAAAACCTTGGCGTCACCACCAATTACTTTCTCATTAACATGATCGAACAGTTCCGCTTTCTCGGCAGCGGCAATAGCTTCTTCTTTGTTAGTGAAAATTGTTCTTAAGCCTGTCTCTTTACCGAGAATCTCTCTGAGGTTCGGGAACTGTTTGAAAATTCCTGGATACTTTGCGTTTAAGTTTCGGAAAGTGACTTGATCTTCAGGATCTTCAAGGCTTTCATCGTCAACTTCATCTTTTGTCTCGTCCTTCTCCTCATCCTTCGTCTCATCATCAACTTCGTCGTCAACTTCGTCGTCGAGTTTTTCTTCATCCTCATCTCCAGACTTTTTAATTTCTGGAGTAGGAGGTTTCTTATCTTGTAAGGGATCAGGAACTTGATCAGCTTTAGCCGGAACTTTATATTGATCATTCTCATCACCTATGAGAATATCAATCTCAGACTTATCGGGAGTATAAGACGCTTCTTTAAAGTCGCCACCAATTGGAGTTGATCCCATATCAAGCCTCTAAATTTGGACCTTGTGACATTGGTTCGTATTCTTGTCCTCCTGGACCTGGAGGCATTTCTTCTTCCTCTTCTTGACCAGGAGGTGGAGCTTGTTCCATCTGCATTATTTCGATATGCTGTTTAAGATGAGCAATTACGTTCGCATAGCCATCTGGATTGTCTTCTTTGGCTTTAATACCTTCCTCAGAGACTCCCCAAGCTTTGATGGTTGCGATATGAATGACATGATTATCTACATCTGGATCGATTTGTACAGAAGGTAAGTCTTTCGGTGGTAATTGTTCTTCAGTTCCAGTAATAGGAGACAATTGAGCTTCTTGAGGCTCTTGTGTCAATTGCCCCTGCATCAACTGTCGAATCTCTTTGAGTTGCTTATCTCTGTCGTCTTTACCAGGAATCTTCAAACCACCAAAGCCACTTACATTTTGTACAAATGCAATGTTAACTGGATCATAGATAGCTGCATCAATCTTGGGATTACCAAGATTAACCAATTCCATAAACATAGCTCGTAATTGAGGCCATGAGATTGGGAATTGATCAGATGTTTCCGCTACTGCTTTCCCGATCTTCCCGAGCATTGCTTCTCGTTTGATCGGTACGTTAATAGGTCTATTACCTTCTTGCTCAACTGTATTCTCATCACCTGTCATGTTTTGATGATGAGACTTAACTGCCTTAAGAGTAAATGCAGGAACCCATTCTGTTATCGCTTTCCAAATCAAACTCAGTCTCTGCATAGCCTGATTTCTAGACATCTCATACTCTTTGAAAGTATTCGATCCTCCTTGTGCGGTTCCACCAAAAATAGAAGGAAATGCTCCTAATACAAATTGAGCCCGTTCTGTTAAGTAACCAAGAAAGTCAGTAACTTCCTTCGATAATGTAGCTGGCTGATTTCTGTAGAATAATTGATCCAGGGTACCATTATTAGGAGGCTTTCTTGCTGGGTAAAGCATTCCAGGTTGTGCCATCGAATTCTTATATGCCTTAAAGTCTACGAACTCAGGATCAGCCCATAATTCTGGGATTCCGAAGAAAATAGTAGCCAGAACGATCCCAATGAGTTCATTTTCAATCTCTTGAATAGCCGCTAAGGGTTTACCTAGAGGTTCGGCATGCAAGTGCGAAGAAAGAGGATATTCAGTAGCAGTCCAATGATCATCAAGGTTTGATGCTTCTGGATCTTTAACGATCTCATCTTCGACCAACTCGATAAGTAAGCCCTTCTTAAATTTTTTCTTTAATTGGACTCTAGTCTTATCGTATTTAGAATCACCTGTGTTCAACGCCCAGTTTCTTATCCAAACTCTTCGATAAGTAACAATGTCGCTATCTTGTCTTCCACCTGCGGTACTAGCTCTTGACCATCTATCATAATTTTCTGAATCGCTACCACCAGATTCGAATTCTGAATCTGGATATAACTCCTTCATCATCGCTGATGCTTGTTCAGAGTACAAGATTAAGTAAGGAGTGTCCTTAAGGGTTCTAACCCAAAACGGAACCTTAACGTGTAAAGGTCCATAGAATTCTAGGCACTCCCTACTCTTATCTTGAGTATTGATGTCTTGAAGAACTTCCTCTTCTTGCTCATCAACATATGGAATGGGAGTCGTTTCCTTACCACAGTTTTCACAAACGTCTTTCTCCGCAGAGTCCATCTCCATTCCACAGAACTCACAAACGAATGATTCTTTCTCTCGCTTTTCTATCCCATAAACTGGATCTTCATGAGATCCATACTCTTCTGAACTATGATTATAATTATAGCAGTACGCGAGCCCTTGATTGTAGATCACGAACATGGAATAGATGAACTGAAGTTTCATTTTATTCTCACGTTCTAACATCGTAGCGATCTTTGTGTATTCCTTTGCAGTAGAGATGTCGAGAGGATCATCAGCATTTTCGGGATCAAATCTAGTCTGAGGATAAGACGCTGTAACAGCGGCTATAATAGATTCGACGTGAGCCCTATAAATGTTAATGATCCTCTCGTACACTTTAGGATCAACGCCATCTTCTTGTGCTCGTTTGAGCATCCCTTCAGGGGTAACAAAATCTCTGGAAGTTTCATCCCAGATTAACTTTTGGAATCCCCTAAACATCAACTCAAGTTTCTTCCACCCTCGAACGCGAAACTGCCGTTCGGCTTTCTCTTGCTTTTCGTAGTGATCGACTACGTGCTTGAGAAATTCTCGTTCTTCCTTCTTAGCTTCAGACTCTTTAGGGTCTTTATCGGAAGTTCCGAGAATGGCTAATTCTTGAGTCGATGGTTCCATTTAGTTACTCAGTAGGAGCAGCCGGAGTATTCGCTACAACGGCTTCTGCCAGAGCAGTCGAAGATGCGGAAAGACTTTCTTTCAAAGCCTTAAGCTTAACTGGATCAGTTCCAGCAGCTTCAAGTCGAGCCGCAATACCCTGAATCAATGCGATTGCGGATGCATCAACTTCAGAGTTTCTCGTAACTTCAGCGGTAAGATCATCGAGTTCTTGAGTCACTTTTATTCCCTCGACCACTAAGTAACCTAAATAACGTAAAACGTGGTCAATTTTACGCTCTATTCTGTTGAGTTGTGCAACAGAAATTCTTTTAGTCCGCACGGAACTCGCGTCTTCCTGACCTAACTTCTACTCCACCGTTGTACTTAGCTCGAACAAATGCTTCAATCCAGCACTTATTTGAGCCAGGACCAACTTGACGCTGAAGTTTAAGATTAGGAGTGAATCCTGCGTTGTCTTCGTAAGAGTTCAGATGGAAAGGGTCATCTCCAGAATTAGAGAATTCTTTGTCACCAGATCCCCAAGCATACTCAACAATAGGAGACTTCCCATTGTTGGTATCATCCTGCTTGTAGAACTTGGGATTCCCATTGATTCTAGGATCATCACCCTTACCCTTAGAACCATCCATAAGAGTAGGAGTACAATTGAATCTTTGGTTCTCTCCTACTTGAAGAGCTGAACCAGACTCTACTCTTGCTGTAGCCTCTCCACTAAGATCATGAGAGTTCTTTCCGAAAGTTCCGAAGAAATTCGGAGTAGACAGAGCCTTGATTACTTGCTCAGTATTCTCAGTCTCTTCATTTTCATTGTTCACAGGAGCCTCCTCATAATTAGATTCAAGTTCATCAGCCAGTTCTCTAAGCTGTCTGACTACATCAGATAGAGCCATTTGTTATCCTCAAAAGAAATTAGGAGTCCAAACTACTTCTACGCCATAGTCCATGTTTTTGTCGTATGGTTTGGATAGGTATCCACCGAAAGATACATCACCTTTGTTAACGCGAGCCGCAATGAACATCTGTTTTGTGTCTTTACGAGCCATGATAACAAATGGAGCTTCTTTACGAACGTTTTCCATTGCTTGATTGACTTTAGTCTGAATACTAACTGGAAAGGGAATTACTTCTTCGACCTTTTTAGGCTCTAATACTTCTGTCACTTTACTCCTTCCCAGATTCTCGCATAATGATTCGCGTCATGGAAACCGCGACCATTAATGTTACCTTCTCTTAATGATTCCCAATAAATACCTAGAACCTCATGAATTGCTTCTGTACCAAACTTCTGCCAGTTCCCGTTTTCATCGTATAAGAGAACATCAGCAGCTAGTCTACGATAATGATTCCCGTTTACTTTATGAACTCGATCTCTTCCTACTTGTATTCCACGAGCTTTACTATTGTCGTATTTTCTCTCAGAGAGTAACCCACACTCTGTAATTACAGGGTTATATCCCTTTTTGATAGCTTTATCAATGAGTAAAACTAGGTCAGAAGTGAACTCGAATTGATACTGAAGTAATTTACTTATTGCCATCTCTGGCTTCTCTCTTTTCCATTCTCTCTACTTCAAACTGAGTAGAATGAGATAAGTGACCAACTGGTCTCATCTTACTATCCCAAGGGATACCAGTTCTCTTATCCGCTTCAAACTGTTGAGTCTGATTCTTAACTAGATCCTCGACTGCTTTGTTTAACTTTCTAAGTTCAGCTATTAGGATGATGTTTTCTTGATGAGAGTATAATCCCCACTCATCCCTAATTAAGCCAACGGTTTGGAGCACGAACAACCGCACCTTGTTCTTTTGTCTGAGCTTCCAAAAATTCCATCTTGCGGTAGAATCTCGTCCAATCTGCTGAAGTTTTTTGACTGGATTCAAGTTCGAGAACCACATTGGATATCTTAAGCCTTTTAGCATACTCATATTTCTGAGGATTGATATGTAGGTCTACTGCCTTTAGAAGATATCGTAAGCAGTCATAACCATCGTCACCATCAAACTTCTTAACATCTTCAACCTTTTTATCGTCATAAGAGCACTGAGGAATAACTTTAGCTAAGCCCTTGCAAGTGTTGAAGATTTGAAGCCTCGGAATGAATTCTTCATCCGGTTCCTTAGAAAAGATCGCGACGTATCTTTTGTAGGCTTCAGCGCCAGACCCACGAAGAATAAAATTAGCCCTATCAAGATCAAACCCTTGCTGCGGCTCAAACCGTTTCGGTCTTTGATTCCATCGTAAGAATTCATGGACTAGTGACTTTCCACCGATTCTATCGTTATCAGCTAGTCTTGTCTGACTCCAACCTGTTTGAGTAACAAACTGTTCAAAAATAGTCTGATCTTGACCTCTATTTTGCATCGACGAAGGGTCAATTACGATATCGACTATGTTCTCATCAAATTGGGAAAGACGAAGAATATCTGCCGACCACTCTGATATCTTGGTTTCATAGGCAACATATTCTCGATAAATATAAACTCGTCCAAAGGGATCAACCGCACCCCATAATACAAAAGTAGGGTGCCTATACCCCCAGTCAATTGCGATAATCTTAGGCCAGAAATCGGGTATGAGTATTTCCGGGACGATGTGTACTGCATTTTCGGGTTCGTTTCTTAAATGATGGCTTCTGAACTCCCTAAATACTTGCCCTGTAAAAGCCCGCCAATCGCCATAAATCTTTGCCCGTTGTTCCGCTTCGTCCATCATCATTAGACGGACGAAATAGTCTGGGTCGTTTACTAACAACATTGGATTATTCATACCCAGACTAGGAATGAATATCCTTTTGACTTTCTTCTCCTTACCTGTTACGGGATCTTTGATTGTCTCTTGGATGATCTTATATCCTTTTTCTTCGGGCTCAATGAATCGTTCAAATACCCAACTGTGACCAATATTTCCTGGTGTAGCTGCCGATCGCGAAATTGCTGGTAAGTTTGATGAGGTCCTAACGCGTGAAAAAGTAACGTACTTGTATACTTGCTCTTCAAAGTGAGTTAACTCTTCCCAAAGTGCTAAGTTATACTCGTTTGTGTCATGTTGTCGAGCATGGTCCATATTCTCCAGGTAAGATAATCTCATTTGGGCCCCACTTGGGAACCTAAATGTTTTGGTAGTATGATTATAGTCTGTACCTGGTATATTACGATATAAAACTTTAGCTCTTGGTTCTAGAGACTCTTCAATTTGCTTGTTTGTTCTACGAAAATAGACGCCTTGAAATCTTGGTTCCAGATGAAAACCACGAGCAACTGGTAAAGCTATACAAGTTTCTGTTTTACCTCCACCAGCAGCTCCACCAAAACAACCTTCAAAGATTGTATCGGGTAAAGAGAGGAAGTCCTCTTGTTCTTTAAACTTAGGTTCCCAAAAGGACTTCCCCATAAAGTCTTATTTCTTGGACCTTGCTTTGGCAGTAACTACTGTCTTCTTTCTCGTGACTTTTTTAGTGGGATCCTGCGCCGATTTGTTTTCCGTGACGTCGGATTCTTTTGTACCGAAAAGCTCGTCATTACCGACGGGCTTATCGTCGGTTCCAATGTCGGCAATGATTGGAGAAAGGAGGCTCTTAACGTCTTTAGTGCTTTTGCTATTGAGTTCCTTAAGACGCTCAGCTTCTTTCTTAAGGTCTTCATCGGAAATTGCACTATTTGGAGTCCCGATTGCTGTAGCTTGCTGATTGGAAGCTACAACCTGTTGAGATTTCTCGAAATCGAGTCTAGCTTTCTCTGTGAGGGAAAGTCTAGCCTGATCATTGAGCTTTTCAGCTCTAATTTCGTCTTGTCGCTTTCTTTCCGACTCTCTTGTCTTCGCTCGCTCACGAATCTCGTTTTCGTCTGCTTCTTTTGCCTTGGCTTCGAGTTCGTCTGGAGTCAAAGCTTGACCATATGGCAAATAGGATAAAAGAATAGTACCGGAGTTTGTCAAAGTCGCTACGATTCCGATTCCACCAGCTTTGATAATGTCATCTTTAAGCTGGCCTTCTGGAATCACAACGACTAAAGGCCCTTCTAACTGAACTTCAAAAGCATTGTAACTCTCTTTGACGTTATTATCGAGAGCCAAAACACGCTTTTTAGGTACTAGAATTCCCGAAATCTGCATATTCTTTAGTCTTTCTTCGGAACTTGAGGATCGACTTGTACATTCTTAGATACAATGTCGATTACCTCAAATTCTGATTCGCTCCTCTGTTGAGGAACATAAAATTGGAAAACGACACCGGGACCGTTAGCTATTGACTCTTTAGGTAAAGCAGTCTCTACAATTTTAGCAACGTCCCGACCAATAGACGCCAATTCACGAGGTTTCGTGGTCGCATCTATTGATTTGTCTAAGAGACCTAGCGTCTTTATTAAGAACGCAGTCCCTTTATCTGCAATATTTTCGAGATTATCTTTAGTTCTGTCTCTTGCGGTAGTATTTACTGTAATCTCTCTAGTGTTATCTTCACCAGTTACATTAGAAGTAACACCATCTTTAGCTTTTTGAGCCGTTTCTTTGCTTACGTTGAAATCTTTAGCCGCTTGAGTTGATCCTGAAATAGTGGCAGCCGTTCCGAGAATTGATCTTTCAAAATCAGAAAGATTTTCTTGTCCTGGTTTACGACCACCATTAGGATTAGGAATATTCTTTTCTCTACTAACTTTACTCGGACGGATAAACTTTTCTAATTTATTGACGAGGTTATCCTCATCATTTAATCTTTCGTTCGCTTCCTCTTGAGTCAAAGAGTTCATTTAATATCTAAAGTTTTATTAGCTAAATTATGTTCGTCAGAATCTGCCCTTGCATTAGTAGCTTTGGTATCGTCACTTTTTCGTCCACTAACAAGAGCTAATTCTTCTCTAACTCCAGCTAATTTTTCTAAAGTTACTCCATGTTGTCCATTAACTAAACTCTTTGTCTCTTTAACATCAGTGACTACTTTAGCTAAATCTTTCTTAGCCTGATTAGCTAAATAAATATTATACAAACTGGTGAATAACAAAACTAAACCAGTAAAGATGGCACCAATTTGTTCTGTAGTCATTTTATTATGATCTCTTTTGAGGAAAGATACTCCCGACTCGAATGTACGTCGATTTCGGATCTTGTCAAGAGGAAAATTTCCCGGGCATTTTACCCTGATCGACTTTAGCCTCCCAACGCGTGCTAACCTCCCTCGAATCCTTGGGTTCCGAGCCGTTTTAAATCCTTGACAACGCGTGCCAACGCGTGCTAGACTACCTTATGAGTACACGACGGAGCCGTCCTGCTCTCAGCATCAAATACATTTTATTATCAAATCAAGATTTTTGTTGCATCTATTGTCAAAAGGAGATTACTATTGATGAAGCACAAATAGAGCACTTCCATCCTTATGTTTACGTGAAACATAAAACTAGATTCTATGCTTCTTGTAAAGAGTGTAATAGAATCAAACGGATAAAAATATTTGATACTGTGGAGGAAGCTAGTGAGTATATCAAAATTAGAAGAAAGAATTTGCCAAGAGTGTCAGAAACCATTTATGCAGAAGAAAAAACACCAGAAATTTTGCATGAACAAGTGTCGATGGGAAAACTGGAAGAAATTAAACATGAAAGAAAAGTAAAAGAAATAAAACAAAGAAAAATTAGTTATAAAGCTAGTTTTAAAGAAGAGCGCATTAAAAAAAGTTTATTCAATGAGATTGGATTAAATGAATTTATAAATATACTGGAAGAAGAAAAATTAAATAGGGGACCCAATATTTGACCGTCAATTTAGAATGGAACACCTTCGGTGCCCCCGGACAATCGGGGACCCAAATAAACTCATACACGAAAGGATAGCGAAAGTTTATGGCATGAAAAAATACTTGGCATAGTTTAGGTATGAACTATGTGTGTCTTTAGAATCAACAACTTACGAACGGCACGCTTCTTGCCGAGCCGTTTTAGTTGGCATGATTATTGTTATGCCAACACTTGGCATGGATTAGGCATGAAGTATTACATGAACAACGGCTGCCGTTAAGTCATTGAACCATATACACTTACAGTCGGGAAAGATACCTATGGACAAAACTTTATTT
>Ga0184629_10000471_pt1 | contig 18115 bp, 13 predicted proteins | sample PLM4_32_b1_FD_133158 | JGI IMG/M metagenome (GOLD analysis project Ga0184629, IMG submission 133158) | Groundwater sediment microbial communities from an aquifer in East River, Colorado, USA - PLM4_32_b1 | ecosystem: Environmental > Terrestrial > Soil > Riparian zone | place: USA: East River... | reverse complement strand
CCCAGTTGAGATGCCCGGATAGCAGCTACATAACCTCCTGGGCCACTCCCGATCACAATCAGATCATATTTTGACATAGTATTGGATTTAAAATTCGCTGCCAAAGATAAACCGCAGATTGCTCTTTCAAAAAGTTTAGAGTTTTTAATACTATCCGCGCTTGGCATTCTGCCCTATCCGATTAACCGAGTCCCCGGTAACGATAAATTCTAATAGATTTGGCTATTTTTGAAAAAATAACGGAGAACTAAACCTTGGGCAGTCGACCGTGGACTGTGGGCAATTTTATGAAATTATTACAAGGAAAAACTGCGCTCGTGACCGGAGCTTCCAAGGGAATTGGAAGGTCCATAGCCTTCCGATATGCCGAACAGGGAGCTAACGTTGCGTTCACCTATCTGTCGAGTATAGAGCAAGGCCAGGCATTGGAGGCTGAACTCAGGACGAAAGGTATCAAAACAAAAGGTTATCGTTCAGATGCCTCAGACTTTGCGCAGGCAGAAAAATTAATCAACGATGTCATTAGCGATTTTGGCGCATTGGACATCCTCATCAATAATGCAGGCATAACGCACGATACGTTGTTACTTCGTATGTCGGAAGAAATGTGGGACAAAGTAATATCCGTCAACTTGAAGTCATGTTTCAACACGGTGAAGGCTGTAGCAAAACAAATGATGAAGCAGAAAAGTGGTTCCATCATCAATATGACTTCTGTAGTCGGATTAAAAGGCAATGCAGGCCAGGCCAACTATGCTGCATCCAAGGCTGGAATTATCGGGTTTACTAAATCTGTGGCCCTTGAATTAGGCTCACGAGGAATCCGTTCAAACGCTGTGGCTCCGGGTTTTATTGAAACTGAAATGACGGGGAAACTCGATGAGAAGACGGTTCAAGGCTGGCGCGACGGTATTCCGCTAAAACGCGGTGGCAAACCCGAAGATATTGCCGATGCTTGTGTTTTTTTAGGATCGGATATGTCATCTTACATTACAGGACAGGTAATACAAGTCGACGGTGGAATGTTGACGTAGTTTCTCAGGGAAAACACGGAATTCACGGAACATGAGTGAATCCGTTTTTGATTTTCATGAGCAAAAATCAGTTGGGTCAGTACATTTATTTTAAGTATGGAAAACGAAATCAAAAACATCCACAAACTTCTCCAGCGCACGTTCGAAAAAAATGCCTGGCATGGTCCCGCCGTGAAGGAGGTACTGGAAAACATAACACCTGAGCAATCGCGTAAAAGACTTCCCGATTCCCATAGCATTATCGAACTCGTTGCACATATGACTGCCTGGAGAGTCTTCCTCATAAAAAAACTCCAGGGTGATTCGGCATACAAAGTAACGGAGGAGATGAACTTTCCTGCCGCTGCTGATTGGCCAATGGCGCTAGAAGAATTGGATAAGAGTCAGATGAAACTTTTGGAAACCGTGATGGCTTTTGATCATACTAAACTCCATGAGGTTGTACCCCATGGTACTTATAACTACTCTTACTACTCCCTGCTTCACGGTATTATCCACCACGATTTGTATCATGCCGGACAGATTGCCTTAATTAAGAAACAACCGTTTTAACTAACCCAGAAAGCAGTATTTTCGATTTTAATCCTAACAATTGTGAGCCGTCAGCTCATAAAAAAAAATTGCCAACGTTTGGAAACAAGGCTTCCAGGCCATACGTTTGTGTTATCAAAGTCGAATAAGCCGCTTGCTTAATCGATTTATAAAGAAGCGTGGAGAGACGGGCTCTGAGAAACGCTAGCAACCTCTTCCGATAACTATCGGAAAAAGGTGCTAAATCCTGATCCGCCGATGGCGGTAAATATAAACCGGTTAAAAATGAAAAAAATCATCAACACAATCACCGCCGTTTCAAGCTTCAAAGGCTTGTGTGCTTATTTCAAAAATCTTCATCACTCTATTTGTTGCGGGTTTGACAGCTACGCTTGTATGCGTTGTTGTTGCGCGTGATGTTGCTGTTATTTGATTAATATAAATCGTCAGCAACACATTAGCCTAAGACCCTGCCAAGTGACAGGCTGCTCCGGTTACGGCTAAATCCAAATGATTCCATTAAAAACAAAAGATAAACTCACCCTTAAAACATTTATAGCCATGTCAAATTTACATTTCGAAACCCTTCAATTACACGCCGGACAGGAGATCGATCCTACAACCCGATCACGTGCTGTGCCGATCTATCAAACTACGTCATACACATTCAAAGATTCTGAACACGGAGCGAATCTTTTCGCGTTGAAGGAATTCGGTAATATTTATACGCGTATAATGAATCCCACTACCGATGTTTTCGAAAAGCGAGTGGCGGCTTTAGAGGGTGGTGTTGCGGCTTTAGCCGTTGGTTCGGGACAAGCCTCACAATTCATCGCATTGAATAATATTTTACAAGCTGGCGATAATTTCGTTTCAACATCCTTCCTTTACGGAGGGACTTATAATCAGTTTAAAGTATCCTTTAAACGTCTTGGCATTGACGTTCGCTTCGCTGAAGGCGACAAAGCGGAAGCTTTTGAAAAGCACATCGACAAAAAAACAAAAGCAATTTTCCTCGAAACCATTGGTAACCCTGGTTTTAATATTCCCGATTTTGAAGCGATCGCAGCTTTGGCCCGAAAACATGATCTGCCGTTAGTGGTTGACAATACTTTTGGGGCAGCAGGATATCTCTTCCGCCCGATTGAACATGGTGCCCATGTCGTCGTGGAATCGGCAACAAAATGGATTGGTGGTCATGGAACTTCTATCGGTGGTGTCATTGTAGATGGTGGAAATTACAACTGGGGAAATGGGAAGTTCCCACAATTCATTGAACCATCAGAAGGATATCACGGACTAAAGTTCTGGGATGTCTTTGGAGAAGGCAATCCGCTAGGGCTACCGAACATTGCATTCATTATCCGTGCGCGAGTAGAGGGTCTTCGCGACTTTGGCCCAGCCCTTAGCCCATTCAATTCGTTCCTTTTCCTCCAGGGATTGGAAACTTTGTCCCTGCGTGTACAACGCTCCGTTGACAATGCCCTGGCACTTGCTCAATGGTTAGAGAAACATGAACTGGTAGAATCTGTAAATTATCCAGGTCTGGAAAGCAGCCCTTATCACAAGCTTGCTAAAAAATATTTACGCAATGGTTTTGGCGCGGTCTTTTCGTTTGCCCTAAAAGGCACAAAATTACATACAACGAAGTTTGTTGATAATCTGAAATTGGTGAGTCACCTCGCAAATGTAGGCGACGCCAAGACGCTGATCATTCAACCTTCTGCAACTACGCATCAACAGCTTAGCGATGAAGAGCAGATCTTATCGGGCGTGCTCCCTAATGTGCTGCGCATATCCGCGGGCATTGAGCATATCGATGACATCAAAGCCGACCTTCAACAAGCATTTGAAATAGTATTTGAAGGCGAATTAGTGAATTAACCCTCACGCTGATCCATCTCCGGTGGAGAAGGAAGCATAGGGTTAGTAACTTTAATTGGACAATCAAAAATCCCTCTCTGGTGGAGAGACGATTTTTTGAAGAGTTATGGAAAAGCACGATCACACATTTCACTATCCACAAGAATTTCGGTTGGAAGCCGGAGGAACACTCCCTGGCTTCCAACTTAAATACACAACACTTGGAAACCTCAATGCGGAACGCAGCAATGTGGTTTGGATTTGTCATGCCTTAACGGGAAGCCCGGATTTTACAGATTGGTGGAGTGGGCTTTTTGATGAAGGAAGATTTTTTGATCCAGGCCAATATTTTATTATCTGTGCCAACGTGCTGGGTGGTTGCTATGGATCGACTGGTCCACTATCCTTCAATCCAACCACGGGGAAGCAATACTTCCATTCTTTTCCTACTGTTACCAACCGCGATGTTGTCCAGGCATTCGATCTGTTACGGCAAGAACTTCGGATTGAACAAATTCACACCGTTATTGGCGGATCTCTAGGCGGACAACAAGTATTGGAATGGGCTATTCAACAGCCGCATGCCATTCAACACATCATTCCCATTGCTACTAATGCCAGTCATTCCCCCTGGGGCATTGCTTTTAATGAAGCCCAACGCCTGGCTATTGAAGCTGACAGTACCTGGAAACAAAATGATCTGCGCGCGGGGATTGACGGCCTAAAAGCCGCCAGGGCAATCGGTATGATTTCTTATCGCTATTATGGCACGTATGGCCAAACGCAAGCCGAAAAAAATAATGAAAAGCTTGATGACCACAGAGCTTCCACCTATCAGCGTTATCAAGGTCAAAAACTCGCCAATCGTTTCAACGCTTTCACGTACTGGGGACTTTCTAAAATGATGGACAGTCATAACGTTGGGAGAAACCGGGAAAGCATAGAGTCAGCATTAAAATCTATTAAAGCTAAAACACTAGTCGTTGGTATCGATAGCGACATTTTGTTTCCGCTGAGTGAGCAAAAATTACTCGCCGAAACAATTCCTCATGCCCGGCTTGAAGTCATGAGTTCCCTTTATGGACATGATGGATTTTTAGTGGAATTTGAACAATTGAGCAATCACATAAGAAAGTTCTTCCTGGAAGATCTGGTAAGTGTAGAAATAAAAACCAATTAAAATTCGCGCTATGTCATTAGAAAAGAACAACACCAAAGATAGCCATACAAAACATCGTCACCTCAGATTGGGGTTGTTCGGATTTGGATGTGTTGGCCAGGGGCTTTATCATGTCTTGGATGAAACGCCCGGAATCAAAGCCGAGATTAAAAAAATCTGTGTAAAACACAGGAACAAACCCAGGCCACTGGCAGAAGATCTTTTTACATTCAATGCAGCAGAAATTCTCAATGATCCCGAGATTGATGTTGTGGTTGAATTAATAGATGATGCCAACGCTGCTTTCGAGATTGTAAAGACTGCCTTGCAAAACGGGAAGGCGGTGGTGACAGCCAATAAAAAAATGCTGGCCGAGCATTTGGAAGAAATTTATCAACTCCAACAGCAGCATGGGAAACCTGTGCTTTACGAAGGCTCTGTTTGTGGAAGCATCCCCATCATCCGAAACCTCGAGGAATATTATGACAATGATTTACTCACCGGCATTGAAGGAATCTTTAACGGCTCTACCAACTATATTCTTACAAAGGTTTTCGAAGAGAAGACGAGTTATGGCGATGCATTGAAAAAAGCACAGGAGCTGGGGTTCGCGGAGTCAGATCCAAGCCTGGATGTAAAAGGGTTCGATCCTAAGTTTAAATTAGTGATTGCTATCGCGCACACGTTTGGCGTTTTTATCAAACCGGAAGCTGTCATCAACATTGGCATAGACCGGATCTCGGATCTGGATTTGAAATTCGCACGCGATAATTGCTATGCCATCAAACTAATAGCACGCGCCTTTAAAATTGATAACCGTGTATTTGGTTTTGTTGCACCACAATTTATTGAGTCATCTCATCCCCTTTATGCTGTTCGGAATGAATACAATGCGGTTCAAGTACAAAGTGCTTTTGCCGAGCAGCAGCTTTTTGTAGGTAAAGGTGCAGGCAGCTACCCTACCGGGTCAGCCGTACTCTCCGATATCTCTGCGCTTACTTACGACTATAGGTATGAATACAAAAAACTTCATCAATTACACGATCTGAAGTTCTCTAACCGGTTAACAGTTGAAGCCTTCGTCAGTTTTGATCAGGGAACACAAATCTCTATAAGCGATTTTGAACAATTCGAATCTGGTTATGCTTCGCATGGCAAGCAATACATGGTTGGCAAAGTAAGTCTGGAGAAACTCTATGATTGGTCAAAACTTGAAGGCGTTGGGATCATCCTTGCACCGAAGGCATCACTGGTACCGCAACCGGAAGCAACGCTTACTAAAGAATTCATACTAGCTTAGATCTATACATTATGCCCCGCTAACATCGTCAACGGAAGATCGCAACACCCAAAAGACAATATGAGTTTTGACGATTTCGGTGGAAAATTTTGAAATTATTCTAAACTTTTTATAAAAAATGTAAGGATCAGCTAACTTTTTTGCTTACGACTGAGTTTATTGCTATCTAGTATTCCCTAAATCCATTAATTGTCTGAAAAAGCTGTTTTCCATACTTTTTCTTTTGATCTTCCTCTTTAATGTTGGCGGGTATTACCTTGTTTTTTGGGGATTGAGGTCACAGGCTAAAAAGGATTTGCTCCATCGTTTGGACGCAGACGAATATTCATCGGAAGACCTTGTCGTACTCACTATTCCAGTTTCTTTGCCTTATCCTATTCAACAGAACGGATATGAAAGAGTGAATGGTGAATTTGAATACCAAGGCGAATACTATAATCTGGTTAAGCAGCGGCTGGAGAACGATACGTTGTTTATGGTCTGTATTAAGGATCACCGGGAAAAGAAACTGGTGAATGCTTTTAGCGAATACACGAATCTTGCCAATAGTTTACCCACAAGCGCAAAACATACTTTAGATCTATTCGGGAAATTATTTAAAGATTATACCTCACTCACTTCGTTGTGCATCATTTGTGGCAAAGGTTGGAGTATTCATGTTCCCTTTGCCGAAATAAATCCAAATCCTATTTCAAAGGACTATCCCGTCGTTTCCCCTCCACCCGACGTCTGCTAAATCTATTTCTTTCAACAGCATATTGGCGTACCAGCCGGGTGCTACCGTGTGGACAACGTCATCCCTTCAGGAGGCTGACAGGTCTATAACACATTTACTATTGAGATTCTATTGAACAATTTTACTATTATCAATTATGAAAACACGTCTATATTCTTATATACTTATTTTGTCATTAATGTCCTGCTCTTATTTTGGTGCGCGTGCACAAGGTTGCGTTGCCGTTCGGCAGATGGGCGGAATCAATCAATTGTCAACCAGTGGATATTCTCTTCAAAAAGGAGAATTTCAGATAGGAGCGAGTTACCGGTACTTCCATTCTTTTCGGCACTTTGTAGGTACGGATGAAAAAGCTTTTCGTCAGACAACACAAGGCGGCTTTGACGAATATGGTAATGAAAAGGGTAATGCTGTGAACATTTACTCGCATGCCATTGACCTCAACCTATCTTATGCTATTACTGACCGTCTTCAATTGAATGTTGCCATTCCATACGTGCACAATGAAAGGTCACAAGTACTTGCAACAGAAAAAGGCGGAAAAATAGAATTGGATGGAAAGATGGTTGATCAGGTATTAGAAGGAACCCGCTATAGTGTGTATGCCCAGGGTATTGGAGATATTCGTATCAGTACCAACTACTGGCTATTCGATCAAAAAACATCTACCAAGGGCAATCTAATGGTAGGTCTTGGAGTGAAATTAAATACCGGCAGCCATAGCAGAACGGATGAGGGCATCGTACTGGACCCCAATACAGGTGAAGTCATAACACAGACTCTGGTGATGGACCAGGCCATCCAACCCGGCGACGGCGGCATAGGCTTTTCTGTTGAATTACAGGGATTCAGACAGCTCTACAAAGGTATCTATGGTTTTGCCAATGGATATTATTTATTCAATCCACGAGAGTCTAATGGAACTTTCAAATCCGCACCAAAACCAGGGTTAGAAGGATATAATATCTATGCTTCCCCAGACCAATACTTTGCGCGGGTTGGTCTAATGACTTCTATATTAAAATCCCAGAATCTAACCTTATCCCTTGCTGGAAGATTTGAAGGTATTCCTGCGTATGATGCCCTTGGAGGGCAAGTGGCTTACCGCCGTCCTGGCTACGTGATTGCCATTGAACCGGGTGTTTCGTTCCATACGGGTAAACATAGTGTCAGTGTATTTGTACCCTTTAACATTGTTAGAAACCGTATCCAGAGTGCAGCTGATATAGCAGATCAGAATCTGCAAAACTCAACAATCACAGATGACTCTCAAAAAGTTCACGTACAAGGCGATGCAGCCTTTGCGGACTATTCTATTAGTTTAAATTATAGCTATCGTTTAGGTAAATTATTTTAGAGGAGAATAAGTCAAATTTTTAGAGTTCCAATTTTTATGGAACAATTTATTCTCAAACAGAAGAGTTTCAGTTAGGTAATTTCAAAGAGCGCTGCGTGAACTTTATTTCGCGCAGCGTTTTATTTTATTCCTAAAAGAATGCTCAGGGGAGGGGTGGATTAAAAATTTATGGAATTTGAGGAATTGCCAACTTGACAATAGTACCTTTTCCAACTTCTGATTCGATCTCTATTTGTCCATTGAGTTTATCGATCGCTTCCTTAACAATATAAAGTCCTAATCCGGAACCTGCGCCGTCGTCTGTAGCACGATAAAACATTTTATAAATATTGGGCAAATGATCCTTGTCAATACCCTTTCCGTTGTCTTGAATTGCCAGCTTAGCAAGATTTTCGTCAATTACAATGTTCACTTTGATCACAGGATCTTTACCATTGCGGTAACGGATAGCATTGGAGATAAGATTGTTTAAAATAACTTTCAACCTCCAACGATCGGAGTAAAATGGCTGCTTTTGTTCGATATGGATAACCTTTTCAACGGATTGACCTGTACTGGTGGCAAACTTCAGTTGACTAAACGTCTCGTCGATCAGCGGCTCGAATAGTATTTCTTCGCGCTTGACTTCCAGCCTTGAGTTTCGCGACTGATCTAAAATTTCTTTAATGAAATCGTCTTGTTGCAGCGCGCTTTTGTTGATCATCTCCAGGTACATATCCTTCATGGATGTATCCTTGTCCTTTTTTGCCAGATTGATCAGTCCTAAAACAGAGGCGATAGGTGCACGGAGATCATGCGAAACACTGTACACAAAATTATCCAGTTCGGTATTTCGCTTGCTTAATTCCTGGTTGGTACGCACAATTTTCTCTTCGGCTCTCTTGCGCGTGTTAATTTCTTCGTTCAGTGCTCTGGTGCGTAACTGCACCATGGTTTCAAGGTTTTCATTAAACTCTTCCAGCTTGCGCTGAGCTTCTCCACGCTCTTTTACGGTAGCCGAAAGAATGATTGTCGAGATGCTTATTACACCAATAAAGATCTGCAACAAAAGCATGGAGTTGTAGGAGTTAGTCAACACAAATGGTCCAACCCCAATTATCGTTGCATAAATGGCGACAAGGGACACCATTAGCACACCGGCGATGGCTACGATCAACTCAAAACGGAAAGCAAGCCACAGCAAGAATGGTAAGACAAGGAATGGCAACGCACGTTCCAGTGTTGGTCTTAAATAATCTACTTGAAGCAGTAAGTAAATCCCTGCGATGTTGAGCAAGAATATGCCCACTTCGATCGTTTTTTCAGATGAAAATTTAATTCCAAATTTTTTTGCACCGGCAAGTATAATGGGCGTGAACAAAAGAATCCCAACGACATTGCCAACCCACCAGGAGAACCCGGTCCTTAATAAATTTTCGACCACTACAGCACCATTGAAATATAAACTCACGGTTCCGATTCCTGCACCCAATACGCACATCAATAAGCTGACAAACAAAAAACGGAAAGCATTTTTGGTATTTTTAAAAGGGTAGTCGTCTTTGATCCAGGCTTTCACGATGTAATTACCGGTGACCGCTTCCAGTGTATTACCAACCGCAATCAAACTACTTATGGTTATGATGGTCTGAGGCGGAAGTACCGGACTATTCCAGTATGCCATGACATTCGCCACGAGCGAACCTATTGTAATACCAGGCCAAGCTGACCTGCCTAATAGAATAATGAGAGCAAAACCAATCCCCGAAGGCGGCCATGCAGGAAGCGCTGTGCTGTTTTCAAACTCGAAAAAATACCCCAGCCTTGCAGCCAGGTAGTAAAGCAGTGCCACCCCAATAATTTTGAGGTCAAGGTTATATTTAAGTGACAGTTTACCGATCAAAATTAATTATCTCATTATCAATCAAATATATAAACTATATCTCACATTATCCTTGCTTTTGATCATGACTCTTGGTTTTCAGGGACGAGGCGCTTATTTCGGGGGTCAAACGTACTGTTTGAATTCACGAAAACCCCACTGTGTAACCCGGTTTGCAGACTAATTCTTTAAAGTTTATTGCTGATGGTGGCTTTTGATCGACTTGACTGAATTCTGAAAATTATATCTTCACAGGAATTTCTAACAAACTATGGATTTGACAATTTTGTTTTCTCCCGTTGATGAATCTCTTTACGCGGACATATCCTCGCCGTCCAGCTTCTTCAAAAACATTCATGTGTTTGGTGAAAAAATGCCGGAATACAGGGGGGCGCATATCGCGATTTTTGGAATTAAAGAAGAACGTGGAACACTTCGTAATAAAGGAACAGCCTTAGCGCCGGACGAAGTCAGGAAAAAGTTGTACAATCTTAAACGCGGCATAGGGTCCTATCGCATCGTAGACCTGGGCAATCTGAACGTAGGACACGATCTTAATGAAACATACGTCCGGATCAGTGAAGTATGCCGGATGATGTTGGAGTCTAATGTGCTGCCGGTCATCATAGGAGGATCGCACGATCTCGATTATGGCCAGTACTCCGCTTATGAAACCATGGATAAATTGGTAAGCCTGCTGAACGTTGATGCGTACCTTGATCTTGAAGAGAAGAAAGAATCCGGTGAAAGCCGGCAACACATCCATAAAATATTGTTGCATGAGCCCAATTACCTCTTTAGTTACACACACCTGGCCTATCAAAGTTACCTGATCGATCCCCAGTCTGTTTCCATTCTTGAAAAGTTATATTTTGAAGCTTTCCGCATCGGCCAAATGCGGACTAATATGCAGGAGATGGAGCCCACGATTCGAAATGCAGATATGATGTCCGTTGATATTACGGCCATTCGTTCATCCGATGCTCCGGGAAATGCTAATGCACAACCCTTTGGGCTTACCGGCGAAGAAGCTTGCCAGGTATGTTGGTACGCGGGCCTGAACGAAAAACTAAGCTCCATTGGATTTTATGAATACAACCCTCAATTTGATGACATCCATAAAAATACAGCTTCTGTGGTCGCCACCATGATCTGGTATTTTATCGAGGGGTACTATCATCGAAAAAATGAGCAAAACTTCCGGAGCAATGACTTCATGAAATACTCGGTGTCCATGCCTGTTGAGCCGGCGATCCTGACTTTCTATAAAAGTAAGGTGAGTGAAAAATGGTGGCTGGAGGTTCCTTATCCTAACGGACGGAAGCGATACTCCCGAAACAGTATTGTGCCGTGCAGCTACAATGATTATCAAACAGCCATCAAAGGCGAAGTTCCCGAAAGGTATATTAGCATGTTGGCAAAATTGATGTGAGGTTGCACTGCTTTCTTTATTTTAAAAGTTTGATCGATGAGATATTCCATAGCATTCCTCTTCATTTTACTGCTCGCCTGTTCTTCCAATCTCACCGATCCGCAAAAAATCATTGATGAGGCCATCGATGTGGCTGGAGGAGAGAAGTTTCTAAGAAGCACCATTGAGTTTGATTTCCGGGACCGCCATTATATCAGCCGAAGAAAGGGAGGCATTTTTTCTCATGAAAGAATTTTTAAAGTTTCAGCAGACACCCTTCACGACTACTTAACAAACGACGGCTTCCATCGTGAAATCAATAATAAAACGGCAACTATTCCTGATTCGATGGCTGCAAAATATACGCGGTCTGTAAATTCAACGATTTACTTTGCCTTATTACCCTATGGACTAAATGATCCGGCCGTAAAGAAAAAATTAGCCGGTAAAACTACAATGGATGGCCATCCTTACTTTACGATTGAAGTTACCTTTGATCAAGCGGGAGGAGGAGAAGATTTCAACGATGTATTTCTCTATTGGATTCATGAGCAAAACTTCACCATCGACTACATGGCGTACCTCTATTTTACGGATGGAGGCGGTCTTCGTTTCCGTAAAGCCTATAATCCGAGAAAAGTAAACGGTATTTTATTTCAGGATTACATTAATTTCAAACCTAAAGACGATGCAGCCACGATTTATCAAATGGAAGCCCTGTATAAACAGAATGCCTTGGAAGAATTGAGTAGGATTGAATTAAAAAATATCAGGGTTTACTAAGACTCGATTACACAGAATAATATTTCTCACGGAATTCACGCCTGCCTTCGCGCGCTGACTCTTTAGCGTTGGCGCCCGAAGCGGCTACGTGCAGGCAGGCGTGCTTTCCGTGACAAAAATTAATCTGCTACTACACGACGTTATTCAATTGTTCTTTAATTTTTTCCAGCTCTTCCTTCATCACCACGACATGTTTTTGAATAGCCGCATCACTCGCTTTTGAACCAATCGTATTTATCTCCCGGCCAATTTCCTGTGCAATAAACCCCAGCTTCTTACCACTACTTTGTGGTTCGTCAAGAATTTGTTGAAAATAATCCAGATGCGACTTAAGACGTACTTTTTCTTCGTTGATATCCAGCTTCTCGATGTAAAAAATTATTTCCTGCTCCAGCCGGTTGGTATCATACCCCTCCTCTCCAAAAAAGGATACTATATTTCCTTTTAGCTTTTCGCGGATGCGTTCCACTCGTTTCGGATCAAGTTTTACAACATTTTTAAGTTCCTCGCCGATCACCGCACAACACTCTTGCAACATTTTTCCGAGAACTTTCCCTTCTGCTCTCCTGAACTGTTCACACTTCTCAATGGCTTCCGCGATGCAGACTTTTACTTTATTCCATTCCTCCTCGCTCGTACCCTCTTTTATTTTATTCTGAATAACATCGGGTGAATTCAGTGCCAATTCAAATAGTCCTTCGTAGGGAGCTACCACCCGATCTGCTAATTTTTTTAATTCAGCATAGTACTTTACAAACAAATTCTGATTATACGATTGTTTGACTTCCTCCTCTCCATAGCGTTGGTATTCAATGTTAAAAGAAACCTTGCCGCGTTCAAGTTTCTCGCTGATGATGTTTCTTACTTCAATTTCCTTGTCTGAGAAAACTTTTGGAAGGCGGAGATTCAGGTCCAGGAATTTAGAGTTAAGGCTCTTGATTTCAGTTGTAATTTGAACCTGGCCGTCATCGTTAGAACTTTGGCCAAAGCCTGTCATCGATTTAATCATGAAATAATTGTTTTAGTAAGGGCATACAAGCATCCCTCAACAATAAAAACTTTCGGTATCAGGATTGGCAAATTACAAAAACATACAATTGCCAGCATCAGCCTTGTCTGCTAAGCAGACATTTCTCTGTCTGCCGGGCCCTTTACTTCTTCAATAGCAAGAGTTATGGAGGGTTTTTGGTGTTTTGATTTAAAAGTCAAAGCCCAGGGTAACGTAGAATCGTGGGTTATTCACCTGATAGTTTTCCACCGGCCACGCCAGGTCAAACTTCATATAGTAGCCCAGCATTACCGTGCGCATACCAAATCCATAGCTGTACAACCAGGGGTTAAGATAATTTTTAAGTTGCGCCTTGAACGGTCCATTTACAATTTCCTCATAACTGACACTATTTTCTGAATTAAAAGGTGGTTTCCCGGACCAACTCGTCCCAATATCATAGAAAGTAATGAATTGCATATTGCGCAGGAAGTTGGATGAAATGGGTCCGCTTGATAAAGCCCTAACGAAAGGCATCCTTAATTCAGCATTAGCCATTATCACACTGTTCCCGAATAATGTAGCATAATCAAAACCCCGAAGGGTTGTGGCGAATTCCACAAATAAAATGTCCTGGGTCTCCAGGGGATATCCCAGCGGATTTGGCGCGCCGTCGCTGGTTCTTCCGCCAGTGCGTGTCTCATTAAAGAACCAGTTGTCCATGCCTCCCAGCAAATATTTTTTAGGAGAGCGGCCAAAAAATGTGCCCCCAAACCCGCGTACGGCAAAAACAATTTCTTTATATATCTTTTGGTAGTGCCGAATGTCAATAGATGCCTGACTGAAACTTAAATCTTCATTGTTTAACCCCTGGTAATGCTGGAAACTTATTTTTCCTCGAGTGCCTTCGATGAGGTTTAACCCCGTGGACACCGAGTTGTCATATACTATCTCCGATTTTATACCTGCATACACATTATTTATCGGATGTTCTGATGGCGGGGTGGAGGGAAAATCTGCCGGCCCAAGACTAACCGATCTTGCCAACGCTCCAAATGGTTTCAACGTAAATCTTATTCTATCAGAAATTGGCAGGGAGGCGCTTACTTCTATTCTGTTTAAAGAGTAATGATACAGGTTGCTTTGAACGCCATTTTCAAGTGGTTCTGCTTCCCAACGGATACCTCTACGATCAACGCGGGCGCTGAAGTCGATAAGGGATTTCAAATACTGGAATTCGGCATAAAAATCACCATTGCGCAAGTCTACACTGGTCATCATGCCACCGAAGAACCGGTAGTTTTCCAACATATCATTCATCTGTGTTTCTATAGAAATTCCAAGTCCACGAAGCGGATCTACGACAAGGGAAGTGACCAGGTTGTTAGAACTGAACTTTGACTCATACGGGAAGGGTCCGGTGATGCGGCTCTTTTCCCGGGCTTTCATATACCGCGTGAGGAAAGATTCACCTGGCTGGGTCTGCTTTACTATTTCGTCTTCAAATACATAGTTATCGGTATTCACTACTCCTTGCTTTTGCGGCTCTGCTTTAACAGCGGAAGTATCAGATTTCACCGCCAAGGAGTCAGTTACAGTCACAGGGTTATTAACAACGAGCGTGTCGGTAGCGGAGACTATGGTTGAATCAGCGCCTAGCTTAACCGTATCCTTTTTAGGCTGCACTTCCTTGAGTCTGGCATTTAGGAGGTCTTTAATGCTCATACTTTTATCCTCCTCCTGCTGCTGCCTTCTTCTATCGCGGATAACGCGTGCCTGCTGAAGGTCTTTTCTGCGCGTGGCGGGTGTAAATACCTGGCGGTTGACATTAAAACCGCGGTCCACAAAGATATTCTCCTTCATGTTTTTTGTCATCACCATGGACATGGTGTTGGCTGAAAAATTAAGATCAAAATCCTTGATACTAGAAGAGAAATTAGTGACCTGAGAGTAGATACCGGTCGTCCGGTTGAACCTGAAGAGATTGACAATTCCCCGTTGATCACTCAGGTAGTAAAACGTATTTTCATCCAATGCCCGTGGAGAATGGTCTTTACTTAAGGTGTTGGTAACACGGGTGAGTAGAAACTTAGTACTGTCCAAGTCATAAATAAACAGATTATAGTTGTTGGTTAACTGCTCGAACTGGAGTTTTATGTTAGCCCGCAAAGTATCGCTGGCCCTGTTGGAGGTAAAGACGATACGGTTTGTATTTGGAATAAAGGTTGGATCAAGGTCATCGTAAATATCGTTGGTCAATCTCCGGGGCGCACGATTGCGCTTGGCACTCATCAAAAATAAATCGCTCTTCCCTTCGAAATCGGCGCTAAGGATGACCAATCTCCCATTAGTAGAAAAATCGAAACTACGGACGTTGCTGAACCTTTCCAGATCACGTGGCGTCTTTGTTTTGGTGGTGAAGTCATACAGCCAAAAAATGTAATCTCCGTTCTTGACACCAATTACGCCAAGCGTAGTGGCATCAGCCCAGGCAATGAGCGGAAGCCTGTAGTCTACCCGCTGTTTGATTACTTTGCTGCCTCCCGAAATAATGGTTTTTTCTTTTCCATTTTCAAGCGACCTGACCTTTACAATATACCGGCCGCGATCATTTTCTGCATAAGCGATATTACGTCCATCCGGACTGATTTTTACCGTAGTGAATTCCGTTGTTTTATTATGCTGGCTCGTAAAAGAATTTGAGTCTTGTGGATTTACATAGGACTTACTTACCGTAACCTCCATATCAGTGTAGAACTTTTTCCATTCCAGTAGCAATTGTCTGAAGCTTATACCCAGTGTAATCAAAATACTTTTCTCTTCGTTTCGGGTTACCCGGGTATAATTCAAAATATTTGCCACACTGCTTTTGCCATATTTTTCCGCAATAAAATTCCACATCGACTGGCCCACGAGTCCTGCATCTTTACCGGAAAGTTTTGTAGCACGTCTTGCTTTCCTGGTGACCATCAATTGCCGGATATAATCGTCCATTTCCATACTCCATCCTTTCGAAACGTAGAGTGAGGCGCCATCCACGAACCAATCGGGCAGGTTCATCAAAATGGAACTCTGAAACATGTCCTTGAGGTTGCCTCCAAACATCATTTCGTTCACCATGAGGTCAGAAATCTGAAAGAGCAACTCTTCTTTGAACTCTTGCGCTGTTCCCAAATGGGCTACTTCAACATAAGGCTTAATAAATTCAGTTTCACCACCAACGTTAAAGACATTGTGATTCAAGCCTACGTTACTCTGACGAAGATCACTTAAGGAGTTGTAGAGAAAGACTTTAGTTTTGAAGTATGGCGGGTAGCCAATTAAATCTGTTATGCGGTCGAATTCACCTTCCAGGTATTCAAGCGCTTCCTGCGCAACTGCTTTGCGGGCATCGTAGTAATAAACGTCAAAATTTTCACCGCTCAGATACAACCAATCAAATTGCCGGTATTGAACCCTATTCTTACCAAAAACTTCCCTGGACTGCTGTGCTTGTCCCTGGAAAAAAGTCAGTAAGATCAGTACAAATGTTGCTAAAATTCCGCTTCGCAAAGTCATATTCATGTTGGGGAAGACCAATATAATAATTTATAACGTTCAATATCCACCTCTTTGTTTAACGGCTCACCATTTTCAATTGAATGGACTAAAACCTCAGCGAAAAAGGGTGCCAGGCTAACACCTTTAGTGCCCAATCCATTAAAAATAAATGCCGAACTAAGCTCAGGATGCCTACCCAGGAAAGGCCGTCTATCGGGTGTTGCCGCGCGAAGGCCCCATTCCTGTCCAACAATATTAAAAGGAAAACTGACCAATTCTTTCATTTTTTCAACCAATTCATTCCGGGCATTTTCTGTTACGACAGGGCTCTCATCCTGTAAATTATAGGTCGCTCCAACCCGCCACTCGCCTGCCTGGTTAGATGGGACTATATAAACACCACGATTGATAATTAATTCCTGTCGATGGGAAGATTGTATTCGAATCGTCTCCCCCTTCAGCCGTCGGATGGGAAGCCAGTCAAACCACTTATTTGCATGCGTACCATTACAAAAAATAATTTTATCAGCCTCATAGTTTTTAAATCGAACGCCATCCTGGCGTACGGTAAGATCTTTGTCTTCTATATACTCCATTAAAAAAATTGCTTCCCGCTCAATTAACATTCTTACGGACTCTATATAATGTGTTGTATCCAGGTAGCCACATTGTCTCAGCAACAATCCTCCATACACATCACTGACGTTTGGATAGGCTGAATGTGTAAAAATGTTTTCGATATAAGGCTGAAATACCGGTGCCGCACTTTTTGCCATCCATTCGTTTTGCTCTTCAATGGAAAGAAAGGGGCGGTAAAGTGGCATCGGATAAAAAAACCTTTCACCAGTTAACGTTTCAACAGCACGATAATGGTTGTGGAGGTATGGAAATAATATATCGGCCATCCATGTCTTCGCCATCCTGCGGCCGGTGATGGGATTAAACAGTCCTGCGGCAACCCTGGAAGAAGTATTGCGAAGAGGTTGATCGATGACAAGGATTCTTTTACCGAGTTTAACCAATTGTATGGCCAGGGCAGAACCTGCCAGGCCCTGGCCTATTATGATATAGTCAACGTGTTGGGATTTTTTCATCGTTGGTTGAATAGGGCAAACTACGTAAAGTGATTTTCATTCCGGTAAGGAAAATTTCAATAAATGCTATTTGTTGAAAGATTGTAGGGTTTCATCTATCATTCTTTTACAGTCATTCTGAGCGTCGGAAGTGTGTAGATGATACCAAACACTGCACTTATCCCTGGGCAGCGAATGTTATAGACTGTGCGGAGCGAAGGATCTGCCTAACGTTTTGGCGGATCCTTCGCTACGTATAAGGTTACAAGTGCCTTGTTCATAATAAAGGCTGTGAAGGGGATGATTGACACACATTTTGCGCTCCCAATGAACTTCCACGCCGACAACGAATAAGACCGTCATTGCGAGTTAATCACCTTGGGCCAAGGAAAAAATTGGGCTATGACGTAAGTTGCTTACGCAAAAAGCATAGCAGCTACAAAACCCGTTTTTCCATTTGGTGCCTTCGAAGCCCGTTT
>Ga0184629_10000470_pt1 | contig 18137 bp, 15 predicted proteins | sample PLM4_32_b1_FD_133158 | JGI IMG/M metagenome (GOLD analysis project Ga0184629, IMG submission 133158) | Groundwater sediment microbial communities from an aquifer in East River, Colorado, USA - PLM4_32_b1 | ecosystem: Environmental > Terrestrial > Soil > Riparian zone | place: USA: East River... | reverse complement strand
GAACCGTCACGGACGTTATGGCCCATATCTACATGGGGGCCGCGATGGTCTATTCCGCTGTTCGGATTGCACCCTCAGCGCCTCGAAGCGTCGCAATCGGAACCACCGCGCTGCTCCTGGCTTTTGCGGGAGCATCCCTCTGGTCCTCTATCATGATCGCCAAGTTTTACGCACTACCCGCAATTGGCGGTGCGATATTTGGTGGCCTCGCGGCCCTATATGCGACGCTTGCCGGTGAAATTCTTCCTTACGGTTCCCAGCCCGACCGACTTCGCGGCGGCGCAGGCTGATATTTCCAGGCCAGACGCCCTCAATCCCGCGCGCAGCTGATGACGCCGTAAAGCTTCAGGTCCACTCCCGGCCGCACGGGATGACGGCCAGGCCGATTGCCCAGCACGGCCGCGCGGGGCGCGGCAAATGGCTTCCCGGTCTTCGGGCCGGAACTTCTCCCAATAGGTTTGGGCGTCGCAGCACGCGCCTTCGAACGCCTCCTCCAGCTCCGGGCCAAATGGCAGGCATCAGCGTGGCGCTTGAACTTCAGACCACTTGGCTTGCCCGTGGACGATTTGGCGCATGGCAGTTATAGGGCTATGGCGTAGACGTAGTACTCATCATCATCGGGCGTGGCCTGCCACAGACATCCACGAAGGCATTGCAGAATAAGGCTTTTTGCAACGCCTAGCCTTAGCCGTCTACCTTATCCCATGAATTTGCCCATGAAAGGCCCGGCGCTTAACGGCCGGGCGCACGGCGGGCGCAGATTGTTTCACCGGTCGTGCGGTTCAGTGTCCTCACCAGTTAGCTCGCAATGGGCGAGCGCTTGCTCGGCGTCGCGAAGCGCCAGACGGAGAACGTTTTGACGATCACCGGCCACCGAGAATGCGAGTTGTTCCTTCAGGTCCAGGATCCACCTTTGCGAATTTGAGCATCTGCTCGCAGGATTGAAATCGATCGTCGCTGTCCTCGTTGCAATCTTCTCGTTTGGCATTGGTTTCTCCTAAGACGCTCCAAAATTGGTGCGTGCAGGACAAAACCAGACCGTCTAGGCAACTCAATTAACGATGGAGTGCCAGCGCTCGGTAGACTTCAAAAGGAGCGCACCCCTGAACGCCTACTGACTAACCGTTCGAAAAGTCGTCGGGCAGCCTTCAACTCAGCGCGAAGTCAGCGGCCCCGGACCCGCCTTCGGTGGTAGTGGGCCGCGAGGCTCCCACAAGAACCAATCGTGGTTGTCCTGCGGCAAACAATCTGCGGGGTCGCGGTTGCTCGTAAGGCAATCGCGCACAGGATCAGGCAGGGGTGGTTTCCGATCGAGCTGGCCGCACTTGTTCGCCCAATAGCTACCCGCCGGGAACCGGATTCCATACTGGAGGAGCGCACACATTCCCGCCCAGTATTCGGGAAATTTATCGGATTCGGCGACATCCGCGAGTGCACGTTGTTGGACCAAGTACACTTTCGCAAATGTCGGGTGGTCTCTCACGATTTGATCGAACTCCCTCGACTCGGGATTAACGCCTCCACCGGCACACGCTGCAAGGAGCAGCGCCACGCCAACCACCAATAACGTTTGCTGTCTCATTGCGGACTCCGTTTAATAGGTTGGGGGCAGCGATACTTGGCCAGAGCGACACTCGTCTGATCTGTGTTGAAACCCACATAAGATCTGTGCTTTCCGCTACAGATACTCAATGTGCGGCCCGTTCTCGCCTAGGGACCGCATGCATAACCAGTTCAATTATAAGGCGGATATTTCACGATCAGCGGACTCCCTGTCCGCCAAGCGCTTTCAGTTGGTCGACGCCAACCGATAAGTCCATACCACCGCCGGAACCAGATTGCGCCAAATGCGGCGGGACGATGAGGCCTGGATCAGCGCGCGATCGATCGGAATCGGAGAGCGCGGGAAGTACGTCGCTTGGATGAAGGGCGCACCGGGTCGCCCCAAGAGCAACAAGTCGAGAAGCAGTTTTTGCCGGCTGGCGGGCGTTCTGCCGTAAAGCGGCAGAAAGGAGACGGCAGCGGCGAGGGGGCTAACGTCCAAGGTCTTGATGATGGCCGGCGCCGTAAACGCGTCCGCGCCGATGATTCGTGCGGATGGGTAGCGGGTCCGCAAGAGTGCGCAGAACGCGGGATTGAGTTCGATGAGAATCAGCCGCTCGGGTGCGATGCCGCGCGCGACAAGGGCCGCAGTGATTGCACCAGTTCCGGGGCCCAGTTCGACGACCGATCCATCAACGTTTGGATCGACCAAGCCCGCGATTTCTCGCGACAAGTCCTTCCCGCTCGGCAGCAGCGCTGCCATCTCGAAGGGGGCGTGCAGGCAAGCACGAAGGAACACGAATTCATCGGACGTCGCGGCTTTGAGCCAGAGCGTTCGGGCCTTTGATCTCTGTTCTGCGGAGGTCACGGATTTTCCCGTTCAGGCAGGCACTTGCGGTTCTAGCCGGCGAGGGGCAGCTTCTGCCGCTCCGGGATGCGCATGTCGCTGGCGATGTCGGGACTGAGCCTGCCGTCGCTCTCGGTCACCATGGTTGGCGTGAAATAGCGTTCGAAGCCCGCGGGAAGCCGCATCGCTGGACGGTAAAGCGGATCGAGCGTTTCGGTCGGCGCGAAATAGGTCAGCTCAGCGCGACGCGCACGGAGCGCCGTCGGAGAGGAGACTGCCGACTCGGTGGCGATCAATGCGCCATTCATGCTCGCAATCAGCATCTGGAGCGGCGAGAGCTTGTGTGCGTACCGCCGCGCGAACCGCACGACGTGCTTAAGCACATCCAGCCGGTAGCCGCGAAGATTGGGCAGATCGCGGGCGAAGGCGATCGCGTCCTCGATCGGATCGAGCGGCTTCAGCGCGAGCGCAAGACCATCGAGTTCGCGCAGCCTCAGGCGCGGCAAGAGCAGGCCCGCTTCGGCGCAGGCCTTGAAGTAGGGCGTTCCAAGCAAGGGAATGGCGAGCGTGAAGAAGGACGGAAGCGAGATCTCATCGCGGTCGACGATGAACTGGATTTCGTTGCGCAGATCCGCGAGAGAGCGCGAGCTGGGATCGGCCATGACGCCATAGAGGAAGAGAACGCCCGCATCCAGGCAGCGGGCAATCATCTCGACCTGCGGAAGCAGTGTGCTCTGCTTCTTGTTGAACGAGCGCAAGGTCGCGTTGTCAAAGGATTCGACGCCGCTGAAGAGAGCGAGGCACCCGGCCTCGCGCACCAGCCGCAGATTTTCTTCGCGGATGAAGAAATCGCCCGTCACCAAGGCCGCCCACGAGCGGATGCGGCCGGTGCGATAGAAATCGCGCAACAACGCCACACGCTGTTCGAAGAAGCTTCGATCGTTGCCGTAGAAATTGTTGTCGATCAGGACGACATGCTTGCGGCCGACCGCCAGCAGCTGGCGCTCGAGGAACTTGAGATCGTAACGCTGATAGCGCGCCTTCTCGCCCGTGAGCGAGCAAAACGAGCAGCGGAAATTGCAGTTGCGGCTCGACTCCACATACGCGACCAGGCGGCGCCGATCGCCCAGATCGAAGCGGGGGAACATGTCCTCCGCAACGGCGTCCGGTCCAAGGACATCGCGCGCGATGTCGCGCAGAGCCTCGATGTCGCCGGTGCTCGGATAGTCGAAGAATTGCGCGGCGCGACGAGGCAGCGCGCGAACGGCCGGCCCTCCCGCGGCCACGACGACTTTTGGATTGAGGGCGCGCGCATAGGCCGTCAAATGCAGCATGCGGTCGAAGGATGAGGTGAGCCCGGTCAGAACCATGAGGTCCGGCCAGCCGAGCAACGCGGGATCGAGAAGCGGCCCGCTATATTGCTCATTATGGGCGCGGACCTCGACGGTCTTGGGATTGAACGCGCCCGCGAGATAGACCGGCCCCATCGCGCCCGGGATGCGAGAGGGGCTGCCCGAGGAGCGCCGGTACTCATCGAAGAACGTATTCACTATGAGAACCCGCTTGTGCATGCGCTTCCTCTTGTTTCGACTATCGGAATCGTTCGGCGACACGGCCGGCAGCGTTCCGAGTGTCGTCGATGAGGGGTCAGCGCATGGTCAGCCAGTGCGCCCAGACGCGTCAGCGCAGCGTCAAATCAGCGTCACGTTGGAGCTCTGGCAGCCCGCTGCGTTTGCTTTGCCGTCCTGGCGCGCACTAAAATTGCGCGCAGCTGCCGTTAAGGAGGGTCCGTGGACAATCCCGAGGGCGTTTCCGCCCACGAGTTGTCGATCCGCGTACTCGGACCGTTGGAGGTGACATCCGCAACCGGCAGGCAATTGGCGATTGCCGGTCGGAAATCGCACGCGCTTCTCGGGTACATTTCTGCACAGCCCCAATGCCGCGAATCGCGTGACAAGCTCGCGGCGCTGTTGTGGGGCGACCGTTTTCAGGATCAGGCTCGACACAGCCTTCGTCAGGCGATTCTGAGGCTGCGCAAGCAGCTGAACTTCAACGGCCATGATTTTGTGAACGCGGGCGCTCGCGACCTCGCCCTGAGCGCCGACAGCGTCGATGTCGACCTCGCTCGTCTGCTTCGATTGTCCCAAAGCGACAACGCGGCGGACCTGCAACAGGCGGCCGTTCTGTGCCAGGGCGAGCTCCTGGAAGGTTTGTCCCTGCCGGTAGACGCGTTCACCGAATGGCTCGACCGGGAACGCTCGAGGCTGCGCGCTTTGTCCGCCGACGTGTCATTCCGGCTCGCTCGCACGCTCATGGCGTCGGGGGAGTGCGAAGGCGCGCTCAAGGCGGCGAAGCGGGCGCTCGAGATGGATCCGACGCTTGAAGAATGCCATCGCATGATCATGGCCCTCTACCGGCAAAACGGAAACAGGACCGCGGCTCTCAAGCAGTACCGGGCGTGCGTGGACATCCTGCGCCGAGAGATCGACGCCGAGCCCGAAGCGACGACCCAGCTTCTGGCGCGTGCGATCCGCGAGCCCGACTCGCCGCGCTCGCCAATGCCGGAGCTGCCGGCCGCGTCTCCGGAATCGGTCGCAGCGTCACCTGTCGAGGCGTTGTCGATCGTGGTGCTTCCGTTCCGCAACGTCGGTGGCGATCAGGCGTGTGCAGGGATCGTCGACGGAATCACCGAAGAGATCACCGCGGCGCTCTCGATGGTATCGGGAATGTTCGTCATCGCGCGCATTACGGCGCTTGCCTATCGCGATCGACCGATGGAGGCGCGCGAGGTCGCGAAGCACTTGGGCGTGCGCTTCGTGCTCGATGGTGCAGCCTGGGTCGAAGGCGAGCGCATCCGGGTCATCGTCAGTCTGATCGACGCAGCGGAAAATCGCCTGATTTGGACGTATCGCCACGACGATCGCCTCTCCGGTATTTTCAGCCTGAATGACAAGATCACCTTCGAGGTCATCACCGCGCTCAAGGTCAGCACGACGGAGGGCGAGCAGGAGCGCATCGCGCTTGTGCATGGGACGAGCAATCTCCAGGCATGGCTAACCGTCGGCCAGGGGCTGACGCATGTGCGACGCATGACCCACGAAGACAACACGATGGCGAGAGCACTCTATCGACGCGCCACCGAGCTCGATCCGGCATATCCCGGCGCATGGGACGGTCTCGCCTGGACGCATTTCATAGACGCGCGCTTCGGCTGGAGTTCCGATCCCTTCCAATCCGTCAGCCTTGCAAGGGACTACGCGCAGCGGACCCTGGAGCTCGATGCGAGCCGGCCCGCGACATGTGCTCTGCTTGGCGGCGTCGAGCTGGCCTACGGCCGGCATGACGCCGCTGTTGCCCTTGCGCAGAAATCCGTAAGCATGAGTCCCAACGGCGCGGACGTTGCAGCCGTGCTCGCCTTTATTCTGACGTATGCGGGAGAGCCGCAAAGCGCGGTACGATTTATCCAACGGGCAATGCGCTTGAGCCCGCGATATCCGTCCTGGTATCGCTGGACGCTTGCACGCGCCTATCGACTCGCCGGCGATCACGAACGTGCAATCGCCTCGCTGACCCCATTGAACCACAGCGGCGAAAGCTCGATTGCGCCGGCGGTGGAACTGGCGGCGGCCTATGCGCAAAGCGGCAGGTACGAGGACGCCCAGTTCATCTCGGCGCATGTCCTGACAACAGCGCCCAACTTCTCCGCCGCGGCCTGGACGGCGATGCCGGCCCATCGCGACGTGAACATCGCGGCCGCGGAGCGCAAGGCGCTTATGGACGCTGGACTGCCCGGCTAGCGCTTGCTGCGTCCATCATCGGCGCCTGGCCTGCAGAAACCCGGAACAATCCCTGCCTTGTTACGTTGACGCTGGGCTCGGCAAGGATCCCCTCATGCTTCGAAAAAATGTCGGCCCCGCAAGGACATCCGCAGGGGCGGGGCTTGTTCGGGAGCTTGCAGGTGGAACCTCATGAGCGAGAGGCGCGCCTTTCTCGGCACCGTCGCCATGAGCATCGTTAACGCGGCGCGGCTGGGCCTTCAGCTGCTCATTCTGCCCGTGCTTGCGCGTCTGCTTGGACCCGAAGCGTTCGGCCTTATCGGCCTCGCGATGCCGTTCATTTTGCTGACGAGCGTGTTGGCCGATGCCGGCCTGGGCATGGCGCTGATGCGCCACCAAAACCCATCGTCCGAGCTCGAATCCACCGTGTTCTGGATTTCCAGTGCGATCGGACTGATCTTGACCGCGATCCTGTGCGCGCTGTCGTGGCCGATTGCGGGCATGTTTGCGCGCCCGGACCTTGCACCCGTCTTGGCGGCGCTCTCGTTGATCCTGACATTCGGCGGGACCATGGCGGTGGCCAATGCGCGCATCGCGAGACGCCGGGACTTCGGCATCTTTGCGATCGCCGACGTGCTTTCAACGGTCGTCAGCGCCACGGCCGGGATTGGAGCTGCGGTCGCCGGCCTCGGCGTCTGGAGTCTTGTTATTCAGCAGCTGATCCTCTGGGTGACAAAGGCCGTCTGGGTATTTCCTGCGTCGGGGTTCCGGCCGCAATTTGTCTGCCGTCTCAGGCTCGCGCGGCCCTTCCTCGGGTTCGGCATCAACAGCGCGGGGGCGAGTCTCTCGGACTTCATCGGCAGGAACCTTCCACCTCTCGTTGTGGGAGGTACGCTCGGAGTCACGCCGCTCGGACATTATTCCATGGCCTATCAGCTCACGCGCGTCGCGGAACTCGTCATCTCCGGGCCGGTCAACCTTTCCATCCTGACAGCTGTTGCGCGAACCGCAGATCGGGCCGAGGCCTGCACGCTGGTGATGGGAAGCTTGCGCATTATCGTGACTGCTCTCGCATTCCTGTTCTGCGGGCTTGCGCTTACCGCCGATTTGGCGACGGCCATTCTGCTCGGGCCGAAATGGTCGGATACTGCGCCGGTTCTCGCCGCGCTTGCTCCTGCTGGGTTCTTCATCTGCCTGTACTCGTTCTTGGGCTTCGTATTGCTCGGGTTTGGCAATTCTGCCCGCCAGCTCACGCTCAGTCTCACTTGCAGTGCCGCGATTTTCATTGGCGCGGCCGTAGGGACAAGGTTCGACATCGTCGGCGTGGGAACCGGGGTCAGCCTCGGGGCCGCGGCGCTGGTGCCGGCGTATGTGCACGCGCTCTCGAGCGAGCTGCGGATGTCGGCGTCCGCAGTCCTATCCAACGTCATCGCTCCGCCGGCGGCCGCCGCGGCCATGGCCCTCACGGTTCTCGGCGTAAGGCTCGAGATTGCCGACCTCCCTGCCGTGCTTCAATTGATTGCGGCGATGGCAAGCGGCCTCGCCGTCTATGTCGCCGTGATCGCAGTGATCGAAGGACGCAAATTCGTCGAAGACATCAGGCGGCTATCGCCGGGTTATTCGCGACTCCGCCCCGAGTCCCAGGGCATCTGACACTGCAACTTCCGTAAGAAGTGCAACGGCATAGCTGCCGTCATGAAACCCTGAGGCGCCGCCTATTTGTGGCGGAACCACGGCGGCTCTCGACAGTTACGTCTCTGCCGGTCGAGGTCGCGGCAGGAATCATCTGCATACAGCCTTAGTTCAATGGAGAAAATCAAAATGGAACCGCAGGAAACTCGGTCACGGGAAGGCACGGATCGTCGCGCTTTCCTTGCCACGGCAGGTAAGTTCGCCGTGGTCGTACCGCCGGCAATGACGATGCTGCTCTCGACGACGATGAACTCGCCGGCGATTGCTGCGTCGGCTGCAGCCCCGGCGGCGGCGTCTGCGCCTGCAGCGTCTGCGCCGGCAGCCTCTGCACCGGCAGCGCCGACCACAACGACGCCTGTTTTTCGTACGCGTACTCGTTAAGCATCGCTTTCCCCGGCGGGCCGGAAACAGCTTGCCCGCCGGTGCGATGCTTGTGCCCAATTTCGAGGATTTCCTGCAGTCCGCATTTGGTTAGTGCTTTTTGGCGGGGCAGATGACGACGAAGTTTCCATGGGACGATTCTCGCCTCGTCGCATCTACGACGATTCACCACTTTTCGATCGGTGGCCGCTCGGTCTTGTTCTGTGAGGCGCGGCAAGCGCTTTACGGATTGAATCCCACTGCCGATCAAATTTGGCGGAGCTTGGCCGAAAACGGACGACCCGTCGAAGCAAGGCGCCGACTTGCCGACCTTGGCGTGGGCGACGATGACGCGCGCGCCTTTGTGGAGGACGCGACGCTTTCGTGGCTGCATGGCGGGCAACTCGCACCACAACAGGCTCTGGCTCGCCTGCACGGACGTCCCGATGCGTCACGCGTTCTGTGTATCGACGAGCTCGCCGCGCGCATCAACTTTTTCGGCATACCGCCTGATGAAGTGGATGCGGTTTTTGGACAATTCGCGGCCAATGCGTCTTCGGCAGCTCTGGAGCTCTCGATCGTCGCCTGCGGAGACGAGATTTTCGTGTTCGAAGGCGACAGGCCGCTTGGTTCGTTTGGGGCCGACGGATGGATTCCGCAGCTGAAGGCGACATTGACCGAGCGCTATGCTGCCAATGTGCGCGATGCGTTCCTCATCCATGGGGCGTTCCTCGTTCGCGAGGGCAGGGGGCTTCTTCTGAGCGGCGTTCCCGGCGCCGGCAAGACGACGCTCTGTGTCGCTCTCGCCAAATCGGGATGGGACTACCAGGGCGACGACATCGTGCGGCTGGAGAGCAGCGGCAAGGCGATGGGCACCCCGTTTGCCGCGTGCGTGAAATCCGACGCCTGGCCCCTGGTCGCAGAATATGCGCCTGAGATCGCCGAACTGCCGATCTACCGCCGCTCCGACGGCAAGGATGTGCGCTACTTGCGGGCCGCGCCGTCAAAGCGGCGTCCGCGCAGCATCGATTTCATTCTGCTCTTGTCGCGGCGGCCTGGAGCGACACCGAACTTTGAACCGGTGGAACCTCTAGACGCGTTCTCAACGCTCCTTGAAAGCGCGTTTTCTGCGAAGGGCGCGATCAGCGCGACCGCTCTGAAGACTTTCGCAAATGCCATCGAAGGCGCGGCGAGTTTCAGGTTCACCTATTCGGATCTCGCGGACGCGATTAGGGCCATCAAGGACCTGACCGATGAATAAGCGGGTCGCCCTTGCTCAGTTGAGCATGTGCCTTCAGGGACATGTGCCGCCGCATGCCGACTGGATGTCGATTCTCGATCTTGCCAACCGCGGCCTCGCGACCGCGCAATTGAGTGCTGCTCTCCTGACGTCGAGCGACGCCGGTTCGGTGCCGAGCGATGTACGCGTGTTCCTGCTGGACGTGCAATCGCGCAATCGCGAACGCAACCGGCGTCTTGTCGTGCAGCTCTGCGATGCGTTGCGCGCGCTCAACGCTGTTGGAATAGTGCCCGTGCTGCTCAAAGGCATTGCCCTCTGGGCCAGCCGGCCTGGGCTCGAGCTCGATCGGATTCTTACCGATATCGACCTCCTTATCCGGCCGGCTGACGTCGAGCGATCCGTTGACGCTCTTAAGAACGCAGGCTTTGCGCTCACCACCCAGCGTCGCGGATCCGAGGCCCATGTTGTCGCCGAACTCGGGCGCCCGAGCGATGTTGGCTTGATTGACCTGCACCAGAGGCCATCTGGCCCTCCGGGCATCGCCGAGATCGAGAATCTTGGGGATTTCTGCGTTCCGGTCAGCATCGACGGACTGCGGGCGCTCCGTCCATTCTCTGCCCTGCAGATCTTCTTTCTGGTCCTGCACGATCAGCTTCATGACGACGACTATTGGCGGGGCGGGTTCGATCTGCGCCATCTGGTGGATATTGCGTCGCTTTCGAAAGCGCCCGAACCGGTGGATTGGAGGCTGCTGGAGCGCTTGTGCAGCACCGCGTTTGTGCGCCACGCGCTCGAAACGCAGCTCATTGCTGCCCAGCGTTTTGCCGGCGCGGCGATACCGCAACGATTCATCGCGCGGAACTGGACGAAGCTTCAGCATTGGCGCCATGAGCTTCAATTCCGCTACCCGCGGTTCGCTATTCTGCTTGCGGTGATCGGCGTGATGAGCGAATTGCCCAGTTTCTTGGCCCATCGCTCGGAAGACCGCGCGGGCCGCCGTCGTGTGCTTGGCCCTCACGGCCAGCGGCGACTGACGACATAGGATCGGCTGAGGCGGCTGAGGCGAATTCTCGCGTCTACGCCAGGCAAGATTTAAACCGCATTCCATGCATACAGGACACTGAGAATGATGGTAGGGACGACGATGCGCGCCGATTCAAGAGCAAGGGCGCGGAATGATCTGATCTTCGATATTGGAATGCATTCCTGCGAGGACACGGACTTCTACCTCGCCAAGGGGTTTCGGGTTGTCGCGGTGGACGCCAACCCCTTGATGTGCCAGGCGGCGATCGAGCGCTATGCCGACGAAGCCAAAGAGGGGCGCTTCATCGTCGTCAATCGCGCCATCTCCGAAACGCGCTCGCCGCTGACCTTCTACATCTGCCCGACGAACACGGCGTGGAGCACGGCTTCTCCGCGCCTGCGCGACTTTTGGCGAAGCGAGGCGGGCGCCGAGTTCGAAGAGATGGAAATTGGGGCGATGACAACGGTGGACCTCGTGGCCGAGTACGGCGTCCCCTATTACGCGAAGATCGATATCGAAGGCTTCGACCTGTTGTGCTTGCGTGGATTTGCCGAGTGCGAAACGCGCCCGCCTTATGTCTCCTTCGAGGTCGACTTTCGTTGCGTGGACCGGATCATGGAGTGTGCGACGGCGCTGGGCTATCGAGGGTTCTCGCTGGTTGGGCAAAAAACGGCGTGCCAGCAAAAACAGCCGCACCCCGCACGCGAGGGTCGCGAGGTCGATTACACATTCCACGAGGGTGCAAGCGGTCTCTTCGGCCGGGAATTGCCGACGACATGGGTCGATGCGCAGAAGGTGCGCGCGCAATGCAAAGCCGTTATCCGCCAATATCGCGCATCCGGGCTCGCGAGGCGGTGCATCGGCCTCCTTCCGAAGAAGTCCGTGGAGTCGTTCCAAACGAAATTTCTTCCGCTGGCGTGCGATTGGTACGACGTACACGCCTCGCTCGAGGCGCCGCCCCACTGAGGGTGGCCCGTGACGCGAAACCCTAACGCCTCATTGCCTGAATTGCCGTGGGCGGCGAGGCTTGAACGGGATCAAACCGCGTGCGGCTGGCCAGTCGCGAATTGCGAAATGTGGCCGAAGGATCGTCCTTCAGCCGCTCGGCCCATGCAATGAGCGCGTTGCGTGGCCACGCCAGCAAATAACAGGTCGGACTGTATTTTCCCTCTTCGTACAATTTTTGTCGCGTGGACGATCTGACAGTTGCATTGGCGATGTGATGAGGTGCAGAGCCCATGTTGGCGAGAAAGGCTCCAAAGGACGTGGGCGTCTGTATGTAGCCAAGATGAGGGCTTATGTCGCGCACGCGCGGATCATGGAACCAGCTAACCCCGGCGACGCCTCGCACATCGGGATTAAGCTTGAGGGCTTCGGCCATCCTGACGAAGCTGGCGGTCCACCCATCGGAGTTGAACTCCTTCATCGCGCGCAGATCGAGATGGTTGGCATACCATCGACCCCATCCCCTGCACGCCGCATACGCAAGGGCAGAGTTGACGGATCTGGAGGCAATGACGTCGCGAAGGATCAATTTCGGCCCGACGCGGTTCCTCAAATCCAGTTGGTGCGTCCCGCAGGGCACGGTCAGGCCCAGCGCATAACGCACATCCTTTGAGTAGTACTCGTGGGGATAGGAGTAACACGCCCGCGTCGACAGGAATGTGACCAGCCGATCGAAGAACTTCGGATAGAGCGCGACAATCGAAGATGGGAGCCGGTCTTCGACCTCGAAGTGATCCAGGGCCAATCTCGCCACGACGACGCGGCGAAGCCTCTCGATATCCGGAGAATCTGGAAAGGCGCACGGATCGGTAAGCAACTGGTCGACAATGCGCGAGGGGGCCGCAAAGTCCCAATGTTCAGCAAGTGAACGCGCTTTCGATGCAAATGCCGGTAGGAGATGACCAAGCTGCTCCTTCTCCCTAGACGACAGCTGTCGGGCGACGGCCATCAGCTCCGAGCGTGCCTTATCCGCGATCTGGATTTGTTTTGCGGGTCTCATCAATGCACATGTTCGGAAATGTTGCGCACTCGCGCTCCGGCATCGCGCATCGGCAGGACCTCAATCCCGCGCTTCGCGACCGCCTCGAGGACAAGAGCCAAATTCCGAGTCTTGCACCCGTAAGGGCTAGGATTCTCGGACACGTCATGCGTGAAGAATATCAGCCACCCGTTGCTGCGTTTCGCATCGTCGAGAATCTCCGCCAGTCGCGCGTGATCGAGCCTGTAATCGAGGGGCACGGCTCTCAGCTGAGTGAAATCGACTCGGCCTTTGTTTATCCCTGACCAGATCCCGCGACAGAATGGGAAGCGACGGCGCAGGAAAGTCTTGGAAGAAATGTTCGCTGCACCAAACGGGTACGCGAAGCTCATCATCCTGTAACTACCGAGGAGCCCATGAATGTAAGTGTCGTTCAGCGCGAGATCGCGCTCGATATCGGCCCTGCTGGCCATTGGCAGACGCAAGTGACTGAATGTGTGGCAGCCGATCTCGTGCCCCCCTTCGGCGACGGCCAAGAGGTCGTCCTCCGTGAATTGATCCAGGTCGTCCAGGTGCAGTCCGGCCCGTCCCCCCGCCACGAAGTAGGTTCCCTTGACGCCGAACTCGCGCAGTATCTTGGCCCCCGTCGTAGCGGCCGACCTGGGGAAGTCGTCAAAGGTCATGCTGACAAGGGGAGTGCTTGAGGCGGAGTGGAGGGCGTGCGGCGTCCAGTTGCGCGTCAGCCGCTCCGAAAAGGCGTGTCGAGCGCGGTTCCAAATTGCGTGAGTCATGGCGCAGCTCATTCGCCCAGAGCTTGTGTGTAACGGACCGACCGCTGAAATTGTTCCATCAGGCTCCCGTTTTGTGTGTGAGCCTGGCAGCCGGCGCTCCCCCTTTCGTGTCCGGCTTCACACGCAAGAGTTCCAACACCCAATTCTCAGTGATTGGACGGGCACATGGAGCTTGAGCGTGGCTGAGTTGCTGACCGAAAATTGGGCAGCTGATGCCCGACCTTGATGCGTCGTGACAGCGAAGCATGGCGCGCTAAACGCGTTAGGGAAAATTTCGCTCCCGTATGGAACCAGAAGGTGAGCGTTGGCTTTACCATTGCGGCTATTTCAGGGGTAAGTCGCATGAACGAGAGCCAGCTTCGCGAAAAGATCTTGGACGTCGTGTGTGAGAACGGGGTCGATCGCCAGTCGATTCTTGCCAACCAGCAATTGGCCGGGAAGATCGACTCCTTGAAACTCCTCGAGCTGATCGAAGTCCTCGAAGATTCGCTCTGCCGTCCAATTCCCGAGGAGGAACTCACGGAAGAGAATTTTTCCAGCGTGCCGGTGATGCTAAAAATGGCAAACCGGCTGGCGCAAGGAGCGCGCTGACCATGGATACGACCAAGATCAGACAGATCATCACCGATCACTTTCGCAAGACGCTGAAGACGCTGCACCGGGATGGATTCGTCGTCGGTCTGTCCGGCGGCATCGACTCCACGCTCACCGCGCATCTGGCCGTGGAAGCCATGGGGCCGAAGAAGGTCCTGGGCGTGATCATGCCCGAGCGCGAAAGCAGCCCGGAGAGCAAGGCGCTGGCGATGGACCTCGTGCGCAAGCTCGGGATCGAGCACCAGGAGGTCGACCTCACACCTTCGCTGGAAGCGCTGGGCGCTTATGAGAAGCGCGACAAAGTCGTGCGGCGCTATCTCGAATCCTATACGCCGGGCAAACATCGGGTCGGCATCGCGTTGCGGCAAGACCTTACCGGATCGAGCATGCCGCCGCTGCACTATCTGACCATCGAGGACGAAAAGGGCGTCCTGCTGCTCGAGGAGCGCATCAGGCTCAGGGACTACACCGAGCTCGTCGCCGCGACCAATTTCAAGCAGCGTTCGCGCGCGATGCAGGTCTATTACTGGGCCGACCACTACAACTATGCGGTGCTCGGGACGACCAATCGCGATGAGCTTCTGCTCGGCTTCTTCGTCAAGCTCGGCGACGGCGCGGCCGACGTCGAGGGCATCGAGGGCATGTACAAGTCGGAGCTCTATGTGCTGGCCAAGGCGATGGGCGTGGATCAGCGCGTTATCGACCGGACGCCGACGACCGACACATTGCCCGGCCAGAAGAGCCAGAAGGGTTATTTCTACGGCCTGGACTTCAACACGCTCGACACCGGGCTCCAGGTTCTGGAAGGGCTCCTCACCGTCAAGCAGGGTGCTGAGCGGACAGGGCTCGAAGAGGCGCAGATCAAGCAGCTCGTGGACAATTTGAAGCGGCGCAACGAGACGACCACGATCCTTCGCGCGCCGCCGACGGGCATCGGCCGGGCTCCGCTGGCGCAATATTTGTGAAGCTTATCGCTAGAGTTTTATGGCGCGCATGACTGCGACGGACACTCTGACCGGCGCACTTGCGCGCCATAATCTTGAGCGAGGCGATGTTGTCGCCGCAATCGGCGACAACTCAGAAGCCATCTGGTCTCTCGTCGAAGCCGCCACTTCGCTCGGCCTGGTGCTCGCGATCTTCAATGACGCGTGGTCGGCAGCCTATGTCGGCCGCCTGTTCGGCAAGCTCGGTCCGCAGCTCGTTGTGGGTTATGGCCGGCACAGGAGCCATGCCAACGCCGATCTAGTCGATTGCTGGGTGACAGACGTTCCCTCGCTATCGCCTGCCGCTGGCCGTCGTCCGAAGCCTGAGCGCGTCCCTGCTGAGCTTCCGGGATCGGTCGATGGCGCCGTCGTGTTCTGCACTTCGGGTTCGACGGGCGATCCGAAATGCGTCGTCTCGACGCCGCGAAATCGCGAGTTCTCAGCGCGCACGATTGGCGCCTATCTCGGGCTCGAGCGCGGGCAGTGCATCATCAACGCGCTCTCGCCCTCGTTCGACTATGGGCTCTATCAAGGGCTCATGGCCGGCATGTTCGGCTTGTCGATGGACCTCGTTTCGTCGCCGCAAATGACGGGCGAGGTGCTCAACCGCATCCGCAAGCTCAAGGGTGTCGTCCTTCCGTTGACGCCGGCTCTTGCCGCGCGACTCTGCCGGGCGATGAAACCGAACGAGACGCTTCCTGGGGTAGAGGTCGTGAGCCTCACGGGCGGTGCAACCTCGCTCGGCTTGCGCCGTCAACTCGCTGCGGCATGTCCGAACGCTCGAATTTTCGCGATGTATGGGCTGACCGAGTGCAAGCGCGTGGCCTATCTCGACCCCGCGGAGTTCCTGAGCCGCCCCAACAGTTGCGGCAAACCGATGGCCGGCGTGACCGCCGATATCGTCGACGCCGTCGGCAAGACGGTGGAATCGGGCGAGGTGGGTGAGCTCACCATCCAAGGCGAGAATGTCTGCCCCGGTTATTGGGGCGATCCGGCCGTCACGCGCCGGCGTTTCCGGCGGAGCGACGACGGAAGCGTCGTTCTCTATACCGGCGACCGCTTTCGCCGGGACAAGGACGGCTATCTGGAATTCATCAGCCGCAACGACGAGCAGGTGAAGATCCGGGACGAGCGGGTGAACCTCGGCTCGATCGAGAGGGAGCTCAGGTCATCGAAGCTCGTGTTGGACCTTTCCCTTCGCATCGAGCTCGACGATCTCGGCATTCCGATCTTGACGGCGTCCGTCGTGCCCGAAAGCCCCGGGGTCGGCGAGACCGATCTGCTCAAGTCCTTCCGCCAGTGCATCAGCACGCCGGGGCACCTGCCGCATCGGGTCGTCGTCGTCAACGAAATCCCGATCAGCGAACACGGCAAGCACATGGCGGCGGCTGGCGTGTAGCCGCCTTATGCAAGGCATGCGCGGCGTCTCAGGATGAGGCGGGGGCTGTAGCGACGAGACCGACAGGGCGGGCTGCCGGCCGCGCTTCGGCGGGTTCAATGCTGCCAAACCCAACGCGCGGGTCCGATTTGAGCCGCTCTGCCCAATCAAGCAGCCGCCGCCGCGGCCATCCGACGAGATAACAGGCCGGAAAATATTCTCCTTTGGCGTAGAGCTTCTTCCTTATGAGGGAGCGCGCGAGCGCATTCTCGATGTCGTGCGGATGCGTCTTCATCTTGACGACGAACGCGCCATGCCGCCGCATGGTTTGGCCGATATGGGCCAAATGCGGGCTCACACGGGCAAGCTCGGGATCGTAGAACCAGGCGACGCCGGCGACGCCGCGCACGGCTGGATTCAGCGCCAAGAGTTCCGCAATCCTTGCGAAGCTCGTCGTCCATCCCTCGGACGTGAACTCCTTGATGGCCCTGAGATCGATGTGGTTGCTGTACCAGCGGCCCCAGCCTCGCGACACAACGTAGCTCAGTGTCGGGTTCAAGGACTTGGTCGCGACCAGATCGCGTACGAGCAGCTTCGGTCCAATTCCACCGTTCAGATCGAACTGGAGCGTTCCACACGGGATGGTGAGACCCAGTGCATAGCGGACGTCCTTGGCGAAGAAGTCGTCCTCATAGACGCCGTCGACGCGGTCATGGAGGAAACTCGACAGACGCCCAAAGAATTGCGGATAGAGTCGCAGGATCGAGTCCGGCAGGCGATCGTCCAGCCGAAAGAACCCGAGCACGAGACGCGCGACCGCAGCCTGGCGTAGGCGTGTCCGTTGGCACGGTTCCACCCCCTTCGGGAAGGCGCGAGGGTCTTGGATCAATCTGTCGACGACAGCAGCCGGCGAGGTGAAATCCCAATGACCGGCAAGCGCACGGGCTTCGGCGGCGATTGCAGGGAGGAGCCGGCGGAACTCGCGGTTCTCTTCGGGCGACACGTCGTTTGCAACGGCGACCAAACGTGCTTGCGTCTCCGCTGTGATCGAGAACCCCTGAATCTGCGACATCGTGGAACAACCCAACTCGGGCTTTGCAGAAGAACGGGCAGCTGGCCTCGATTGTTCCGCGGTCTCGTAGTGGACCATGCGCTTTATGTTCGCAGTGATGCCTGCGCCACAGGCCGGCCGGGCGGTACCTGTCTTGGCTGCGGTGCTCGCGCCGCGTGCTGTCTCGTCGGCGGCGCCGCAAAGGGTGAGCCGAGCGCCATGAATAGCAACACCGTCGAGAAATAGAACTCGGTGATGCCGATGCTCTCGATGGGCATGCGCACCAGCTCGTAGATGAACAAGCTGAGCCAGAAGCAAATGAACAGATTGGGGCGCGCGAGGAAGCGCGCAATCAGGAAGCCGAGGCCGATGACGACGACGAGGGAGTAGACGATCAGTCCGAACCAGCCCAGATGCACAAGAATCTCGATGGCGGCGTTATGGAAGTTGAAGCCCTCGCGTGACGTAATCCCGGCATATTGCCAAAGACCTTCCGCGTCGGGATTGCCTTGCAGCCAGAACGAGTGGAATCCTTTCCCCAGCCAGGGGGTCTCGGCGATCAGGTCATCAGCGCGCTGCCAGAGATAGGTGCGCCCCGTAAGCGTCAGATCCTTGTCGAAGAACCGGGCGCCGGTTTCGATCAGTGCGCTGGACAAGGCACGATAGTTCAGCGCTGCGATCAGAAGCACAAGACCCAAAAAGAATGTCGCGGTGGCGCGCAGCAGCGTGCCGAGCGGGCGCATCGCAAGCAGAAAGGTAAACACGGCCGCAGCGATGGCGAGACCCAACATCGCACCGGCAGAGCGTGCAGCGACAACGGCATAGAGCTGCATACCCGTCGCCACGAGTGCAGCAGCCGTAAGCAGAAATCTGCG
>Ga0184629_10000469_pt1 | contig 18144 bp, 13 predicted proteins | sample PLM4_32_b1_FD_133158 | JGI IMG/M metagenome (GOLD analysis project Ga0184629, IMG submission 133158) | Groundwater sediment microbial communities from an aquifer in East River, Colorado, USA - PLM4_32_b1 | ecosystem: Environmental > Terrestrial > Soil > Riparian zone | place: USA: East River... | reverse complement strand
CTGAGCGTCGCGTCCGCGATTATCGAGAAGGAGCCCGAGCCGATTGGCGCGGTGAGGCCGACGACGCCGCCGGAGCTGGACCACCTCGTGAGCGCTTGTCTCGCGAAGGACCCTGACGCACGGTTCCAGACGGCGCACGACGTCAAGCTGCAGCTGCGGTGGATCGCGACCCGGGCGTCGCAGGCGGGTCCACGCGCAGGTCGCTCGGGCGTCGAGCGCTGGATCCTCGGGTCCGCGGTCGTGCTCCTGCTCGCGGCGCTCGCGGCGATGTCGTTCCGCCCATCGCGACTGCTCGCGCCGCCCACCTGGTCCTCGATCCTGGCGCCGGCGGCGACCAGCTTCGCGTACTTCGCGGGGCCGGTGGCGGTCTCCCACGACGGCCGCCAGCTCGCCTTCGTGGCGACGACCGCCGACGGTCAGGATGTCGTCTGGGTGCAGCCGCTGGGCGAGCCGACTCCCCGGGCGCTGCCCGGCACGGCGGGGGCCTCGTATCCCTTCTGGTCGGCGGACGATCGGCACATCGGCTTCTTCTCTGGCGGCAAGCTGAGGACCACGGAGGCCGCGGGAGGGCCGGTCATCACCCTCTGCGATGCCGCGGGCGGCCGCGGGGGCACCTGGAACCGGGACGAGATCATCCTCTTCTCGACGACCTGGGGAGGGGTGCGCCGATTGCAGGCCTCCGGCGGAACTCCGGTCGAGATCACCAGCTTGGACACGTCGAACGGCGAGCTGACCCACCGCTGGCCGCGCTTCCTGCCCGACGGGAATCACTTCCTCTTCCTGGCCGCGAATTTCGCGGGTGGGAAGGCGGAGGCGGCCTCGATCCGCGTCGGGTCGCTCGACTCCGGAGAGTCGAAGTTCCTCTTCCGGGCCCGCTCGAACGTGGATTACATCCCCGGCCACATCCTGTTCGTCCGGAATCGGCTGCTGATGGCGCAGCCGTTCGATGCGGACTCGCTCGAACTCCACGGCGAGAGCCTCCCGATCGCCGAGCAGGTGCAGTACGACGAGCTGACGTGGCGAGGCGTATTCTCCAGCTCTCCGAACGGCGTCCTCGCGTATCAGGGAGGAAACACCGGGGTCAACTCCCTCCTGGTCAGGGTCGACCGCACCGGCAAGAGGCTCGGGACCATCGGACCGCCCGGCGACCTCTTCAACCACAGGATCTCGCGCGATGGCCAGAGGCTGGCGGTCGCCGTGCTCGACTCCGCGGTCGTGAACTTTCAGCTATGGACGTACGACATATTCCAGCCGAAGGAGACGCGGTTGACCTTCGGCCCCAACCGGAGCCGCACTCCGGTCTGGTCGCCGGATGGGACCGCCGTCGCCTTCGCGATCAACGCGAATGGCCCGTACGACCTCTACGAGAGGCGCACCGACAGCAGCGGCAGCGAGGTGCTCCTGGTGGAGTCGGAGGCCAGCAAGTACCCGACCGACTGGTCGGCGGACGGCCGCCTCATCGCCTACGTCTCCGGAGGCCCGAATCAGAAGAGCTCGATCTGGATGCTCCCGCACGATGGCGATCGGAAGCCCTACGTCTTCATGCAGGGGGATTACAACGTGGGGGAGGCCCGATTCTCCCCGGATGGCCGCTGGCTTGTCTACACGTCGGACGAGTCGGGGCGGGCCGAAGTGTACGTCGCGCCGTTCCCCGCCGCCTCGAGCAAGTGGCAGATCTCCACGACCGGGGGCGCGAGCCCCAAGTGGCGGCGGGACGGGAAGGAGATCTACTACCTGTCGGCCGACTCCAGGCTGATGGCCGCCGAGGTGGAGACGGGCGGCGAGATCTTCGAGGTGAAGGGGGTGCATCCACTCTTCCAGGTGTTCCTGCGGAGCGGCCCGTCCCGATTCGAGCTCAAACCGACCTCCGAGCAGATTGGATACGACTCGTCCCCGGACGGTCAGTGGTTCGTGGTGAACTCGTCTCCCGAGGGAAGCCCGCCGCCCGTCACGCTGATCACGAACTGGTCGGCGGACCTGAAGGGGCGGTGACGCCGATCCGATCGGCGCGGGCTATAATCCCCCTCCCATGGCGCTCTCCCCTGGCACGAGGCTCGGGCCGTACGAGATCCTGGCGGCAGCCGGCGCCGGCGGGATGGGAGAGGTCTACCGCGCCCGGGACACCCGGCTCGATCGGATCGTCGCGATCAAGGTCCTGCCCGAGGCCTTCCTCAAGGACCCGGGGCGCCGCCAGCGGCTGGAGCGTGAGGCGCGCGCCGTCTCGAGCCTGTCCCACCCGCACATCTGCACCCTTTACGATATCGGCCACCAGGACGGAGTGGACTACCTGGTGATGGAGTACCTCGAGGGCGAGACGCTTGCCGACCGCCTTCAGAGAGGACCCCTGCCGCCGGACCAGGCCCTGCGCCATGCGATGGAGATCGCCGGCGCGCTGGACACGGCGCACCGGCAGGGGATCGTCCACCGCGACCTCAAGCCGGGCAATATCATGCTCACCCGGACCGGCGCCAAGCTCCTCGACTTCGGCCTGGCGAAGGCCGCGACCGCGGAGGCGGGGGCAAACCTCACGGCTCAGGCGACGCTGTCGAAGCCGATCACCCAGGAGGGGACGGTGATCGGCACCTACCAGTACATGTCGCCGGAACAGGTCGAGGGGAAGGCGCTCGATGCGCGCAGCGACATCTTCTCGTTCGGCTCCGTGCTGTACGAGATGGTGACCGGGCGCCGCGCGTTCGCAGGCGCCAGCCACATCAGCGTGGCCTCGGCGATCCTCGAGAAACAGCCGGAGCCGATCAGCGCTGTGCGGCCGCTGACGCCGCCGGCGCTCGACCACGCCGTCCGAACCTGCCTGGCGAAGGATCCCGAGGATCGCTGGCAGACGGCGCGCGATCTCCTGCTGGAGCTGCGCTGGATCGGCGCCGCAGGCCCGCAGACAGGCATGGCAGCGCCCGAGGCCGCACAGGGCAGCGGGCGCGAGCGGCTGGCGTTCCTCGCGTCCGGGGCCCTCGCGATCGCTCTCGCCATCGCCGCGGTGGGCTGGTGGCGCGCCACGCGTACCCCGCCGCCGCAGGCGTTCATGCGGCTGAGCGTGGAAGCGTCGCCTGGCTCGATCATCGATCGATTCGCGGGCGCGAACCTGGCGCTCTCGCCGGATGGCACGCGCCTCGTCATGATGGAGTCGGACCCTGCCGGCAACTTCCACTTGGCGATGCGATCGCTCGATCAGAGTCAGTCCGTCCGGGTCGCCGGCGGCGACAACGCCTTCCTGCCTTTCTTTTCTCCGGACGGCGAGTGGCTCGCTTTCTTTGCCGACGGCAAGCTGAAAAAGGTCGCCATCGGGGGAGGCGCGCCGGTGACCCTGTGCGACTCGCCGCTACTCATGAGAGGGGGGAGCTGGGGTGACGACGGGAACATCATCGCATCGTTCGATGGGGGAACAGCGGGCCTGGTGCGCATCCCCTCGGGCGGCGGCGCGCCGGCGCCGGTGCCGGGGCTCGGCAAGGAGGACGGCGGAGGCTCGGTCGCCTTTCCGCAGGTCCTGCCGGGGAGTCGGGCGGTCCTGTTCACCGCGTACGGGCCCGGCACGCCCGAGGAGGGGGACATCGTCGTCGCCGCCCTGGACACCGGCGAGCGGAGGACCCTTCATCACGGCGGCTCCTTCGGCAGGTACCTGCCCAGTGGGCACCTGGCCTTCATGCAGCGGAACACGTTGTGGGCGGCGCCGTTCGACCTCGGCCGGCTTGCGATGACCGGGGCGCCGCAGCCCGTGCTCGAGGAGGTCAACAACGACTTCCACTCGGGCGGTGACTTCGCCTTTTCGCGAGCCGGAACTCTCGTCTACGTCAACTCCAGGATAGATGTCTCCTTTCCATACTCAATCTGGTGGCTCGACGGCAGCGGGCAGATCCGCCCCCTGCACGTGGCTCCGGGTTTGTACGAGAACCCGCGCTTCTCACCCGACGGGAAGCGCCTGGCGTTCGAGATGCCGACCGCCTCGTCACGGGCGGACCTCTGGGTGAAGGATCTCGAGCGCGACACCATGTCGCGCCTCACCCACCTGCCAGGTCGTAGCAACTGGCCGGCCTGGACCCCTGACGGGAAGAGCATCATCTTCTCTTCCTACCAGTCGGCCTCCAAGGGCATGTACTGGACCAGTGCCGACGGCTCGGGCGATTCCCAGCAACTGATCGACCCCGGGGGAGCATGGCAGATCCCGGGCGCCGTCTCGCTCGACGGCAAACGGGTCGCGTACACTCAACTGGCCCTCGACCTCGATCGCAGGGAGATCTGGACCGCGCCGATCGACGGCGACCGGGACGCGCCGCGGCTCGGCGAGCCGGAGAGCTTCCCGACAGGCTCGACCTCCAACTCCTTCCCGGCATTCTCGCCCGATGGTCGCTGGCTGGCGTACACGTCGAGCGAGTCGCGCGCCGATGAGGTGTACGTGCGCCCCTTCCCAGGGCCGGGAGGGAAGGTGCAGATCTCGACCGGCGGCGGCTCGCACCCCATCTGGTCGCGCACGGAGCGCAAGCTCTACTTCCTGACTCGCGATTGGCGGATCATGGCGGCCGGCTACACCGCCAGCGAGGGCTCCTTCGTCGCCGAGAGGCCCCGGGTGTGGTCGGACAGGAGTCTGGCCTACCTGGGAGGTTGCTATCCCTACGATCTGGCGCCCGACGGCAAGCGGTTCGCGGTGGTCCTGGACCCTCGCGGGACGTCGGAGCAGAAGCTGATCCCCACCGACAGCGCCATTGTCCTGGTGAACTTCCTCGACGAGCTCCGCCGCAAGGTGCCGCCCGGCGACGACTGACACGGCGGCGTGGGCGACTGGGGTGGCGACCTACTGCGCCACCACCAGATTCGCCTCGGGCCTCAGCTGCCTATGGTCGAAGATCTTCAGGGCCTGATTCATGTAGCGGATCACCGTCTCCATGGCGGCAGTCGATCGGAAGTTGTCCGCGGGAATGCCGAGCATGGTGAACTGAACCGCCTTCGCAGTCTCGAGGGTCTCGTCGGAGGGTAGGTTCTGGATCAGGTGGTCCTTGTATCGCTTCAGCCACTCGTTGAAGGGGCCCGCAGCCCCCCACCACTCGGGGCACAGCTTCTCGTATCCAGCGTTGATCCTCTTGACGACGGCGATCCCTGCGTTCCAGGTCTTCTCGGGGGTGCCCGATTCCGAGATACCCAGGGCCTTGAGTTCGGCATACAGCGGCCCGATCACCGTCTTGCGCGCGGCATTGTAGCTGGACTGGATCTCGCCGAGCTCGTCCTGAAGCTTCTGTTCGTTCGCGCTGGTCCTGTTGATTGCCGCCCCGACGCCAGTTCCCTGGTCGGCAGCCGCCTGCATGATCTTCGCGGCCTCCTGGGGGTTCTGCATAAGGAAGTTCTGCATGCGGGTCTGCTTCTCCATCGGATCGAGGGCGTCCAGCTGGGCCTTCAGCTGGTCGTTGACCTCCTTCACCCGGCCGATCTCCTGGTTCATCGCGTCGATGGCGGCATAGACCTCCTCGTTGTACTTGTCCTGGCTCGTGTAGCAGGCGGTCGGGGGCTTCGGCACCTTCGTCCAGGGATCGGGAGCCGCGGGCGCCGCCGCCAGGGCCATGGAAGTGGACAGGACGCAGAGGGCGGGTATGAGGTTGCGCATCGGATCTCCTTCTCGTGGCCCACGAGGATATGGAGACGCACCGCGCGGTGTCAATGGAATCCGGAAGCGAGTCTTGACCTGTCGTCCGGGGCGGCTGTAGCCTCAGGCGGATCTCCCGGGGGATTGCATCATGAAGGACAGACTCGTTGGCCGCTGCTCCTGCGGGGAGGTGCGTTACCGCCTCACCTCGGAGCCGATGTTCGTGCACTGCTGCCATTGCCTGAACTGCCAGCGACACACGGGGACCGCATTCGTGGTGAACCTGCTCATCGAGGCCGCGCGCGTCGAGCGGCTGAGCGGCGCGCCGCAGCCGGTGACCATGCCGCTGAACGGCGGCAGCCCGAACAAGATCTTCAGGTGCCCCCAGTGCCAGGTGGCGCTCTGGAGCGAGTACGGCGGCCGGACCGCGGTCCTGTTCGTCCGCGCCGGCACGCTCGACGATCCTGCCTCCGTCTCACCGGACGTGCACATCTACACCCGGTCGAAGCTGCCGTGGGTGCTGCTCCCCGAGTCGGTCCCGGCCTTCGAGGAGTACTACGACCCGAAGGCGCTCTGGCCGGCGGCGAGCCTGGAACGGCGCAAGGCGGCACTCGCGGGAGCCGCCCCGCCTCCCGCGTCTTCGTAGCCGCCCGCGTTGTACGGCCCCTCCGCGCCGCTCAGCGTCCGGTCAGCTGCTCGAGCCTGTCCGGATACCTGGCCCCTTCGACCTTGATCTTCGAGGAGGCATCCTCGAGGAAACGGAGGTCCTCGGGTGCAAGCTCGACCTCCACCGCGCCGAGGTTCTCCTCCAGGCGATGCAGCTTGGTCGTGCCCGGGATCGGGACGACCCACGGCTGCTTCGCAAGCAGCCAGGCGAGCGCGATCTGCGCCGGCGTCGCCTTCTTGCGCGCCGCGAGCTGGGCGAGCAGGTCGACCAGCGCCTGATTGGCTTGCCGCGCCTCCGGCGTGAAGCGCGGGACGACGTTGCGGAAGTCGGAGCTGTCGAACTTCGTGTTGGAATCGATCGTCCCGGTGAGGAACCCCTTGCCCAGTGGGCTGAACGGGACGAACCCGATCCCGAGCTCCTCGAGCGTCGGCAGAACCTCCGCCTCAGGGCTTCTCCACCACAGCGAGTACTCGCTCTGGAGCGCCGTCACGGGCTGGACCGCGTGGGCGCGACGGATCGTCTGCGCTCCCGCCTCGGAGAGGCCGAAGTGCTTGACCTTCCCTTCCCGGATCAGATCCTTCACCGCCCCCGCCACCTCCTCGATCGGCACTTCCGGATCGACGCGGTGTTGATAGAAGAGATCGATGGCATCGACCTTGAGTCGCTCGAGCGAGGCCTCGGCGACCTCCTTGATGTGCTGCGGGCGGCTGTCCAGGCCGACCCATGCCGACCCGCCGTCGGGATCGAGCTTGAACCCGAACTTGGTGGCGATCACCACCTTCCCACGAAATGGGGCGAGGGCTTCGCCGACGAGTTCCTCGTTCGTGAACGGGCCGTAGACCTCGGCGGTGTCGAAGAACGTCACACCGCGTTCGACCGCCGTCCGGAGCAGTGAGATCATCTCCTGCTTGTCGGCGGCCGGACCGTACCCGAAGCTCATCCCCATACAGCCGAGCCCGAGGGCCGACACTTCCAGCTTGCCGTGTCCGAGTCTGCGCGCCTGCATTGCTCCTCCTTCGCGCCCGTTCCCGCCGGGCTCGAACGACCGCTACTTCAGGGAGGCCATGTCGATGACGAAGCGGTACTTCACGTCGCTCTTCATCATCCGGCCGTAGGCATCATTGATCTTCTGGATCGGAATCACCTCGACGTCGGCCGTGATCCCGTGCTCCGCGCAGAAGTCCAGCATCTCCTGGGTCTGCCGGATGCCGCCGATGATCGACCCGGCGAGCCGCCGCCGCCCGAACAGGAGGCTGAACACCCCCACCGGCTGAGGAGCCTCCGGGGCTCCCACCAGTGTCAGAGTGCCGTCACGCTTCAGCAGGTCGAGATAGGCGTTCAAGTCGTGCGGGGCCGAGACAGTGTCGAGGATGAAGTCGAAGCTGCCCACCTGTTTCTGCATCTCTGCGGCGTTCTTCGAGACGACCACGTCATGCGCGCCCAGGCGGACCGCGTCCTCCGCCTTGCTGGACGACGTCGTGAAGACGACGACCCTGGCGCCGAACGCGGCGGCGAACTTCACGGCCATGTGTCCCAGCCCGCCGAGGCCGACGACGCCGACCTTCTGTCCCTTGCGGACGTTCCAGTGGCGCAGGGGCGAATAGGTGGTGATGCCGGCGCAGACGAGCGGCGCCGCCCCGGCCAGATCCAGCCCGTCCGATACCCGCAGCGTAAAGGCCTCGTCGACGACGAGGGTGTCGGAGTACCCCCCATAGGTGACCCCCCCGAGATGCTTGTCGGGACCGTTGTACGTGAAAATGGCCGGACCCTCGCAGAACTGCTCCTCCCCCTCCCGGCATGCGGCGCAGGTGCGGCACGAATCGACCATGCAGCCCACCGCCGCCAGATCCCCCGCCTTGAAGTTCCGGACGCCGCTGCCCACTTCCGTCACCCGGCCGACGATCTCGTGGCCCGGCACGCAGGGATAGACAGTCGGCATCGCGTTCTGCCACTCGTTCCGCACCTGGTGCAGGTCCGAGTGGCAGACCCCACAGAAGAGCACCTTCACCTGCACATCGAGCGCCCCCGGGGCGCGGCGCCGGATGCTCAACGGCGCGAGCGGCGAGCTCGCGCTCGCTGCCGCAAATGCCCTGGCGTCGTTCGTACCTGCCGCGGATCCGGCACCGTCCGCCATCGTCGTGCGCGTCGTATTGCTCATGGCCATCTCCCTCCCGATCCAGCTCGAGTTCACGCCGTGGCCACGATCAATACACCTGCCCACCTCGCGCGCGCCACCATGACCCTCTGCCCGCCCTCCCCCGAACGCCACGGCGAGGCGTCGCGGTGCCCAGTTACAGACGCGGTTCACTCATTCCTGTACATCGTATTCGACTTTCATACAGTGTCCACAAACCGGTAGGCGCTCGTTCTCGATCTGCACACCGACGGAAAACGGGCGCGGCAGGCTCGTTTTCTGGCATGGCGGAAGATCGACTTGGTGACCGGGTTGCCCGGATAAGACCGCGGACCTAGGTTCCGGGGAGTAGTTTGATGTCGGATGCTCTGGCGAGCGATCCGGCGGCGAGTTCCATTCGTGAGGAACACCATGGCAATCGGCAACCGGATTACGAACACGCTCAACACCGCGCCCGGTCGAAGTTTCATGCACGTGTGCGATCGCTGGGCGCGCGTGCATCGTGAGCCACACCCGACTGCGGCACGCGCCCTCGTCTTTGCCATTGTGTTCTGCCTCGGCAGTGCACAAGGTTGGACGCAGCAGAGTGACCAGCAGCAGATGAGGGGTCTCGACGACGAGGTCCAGGAGATCAAGTCGGACGTCCTCCGCATCTCGGCGGAGCTGAGCCTGCTGGAGGAGAAGCTGCTCTACCCCTCGGGGACGGAAGTCGCGATCTTCGTCGCGCTGGCGCAGGGGGACGCGATGCGTCTCGACGCCGTGCGGCTCCAGATCGACGGCCAGCTCGTCGCTCACTACATCTACAGCGCCAAGGAGCTCGAGGCCCTGCGCAAGGGCGGCGTGCAGCGGATCTACGTCGGCAACGTGGCGACCGGGGAGCACAAGCTCGACGTGCTCGTCGACGGCAAGCTCGACGGAGGCGAGGACTTCAGCCGCGCGGAGCAGTTCGCGTTCCGCAAGGAAGTGAAGCCGAAGCTGGTGGAGCTCACGCTGGCCGGACCGAACGCGGGCAACACTCCGATCGTGCTGGGGGAATGGTAGGCGATGATCCGGGTGTCACATCGACTGCTCGGTCTCGGCCTGGCCATCGGACTCGTGTGCCCTCCAGCCTTGAGCGCCGACCTGAAGGACCTCTACTTCGGTGAGGCGCTCTACCGCTCCTACCAGGGGCAGTACTTCGACGCGCTCCAGCGGCTCGACACCGAGCTCGCCCAGTACCACGGTCTCGACGAGCCCGGGCTCGACACGCTTCACTATCACATCAACGGCGCCGAGTTCTCGGTCGGCGATTTCGAGCTTTACTACCGCATGCACCACCGCGCCGGGCGCGCCATCAAGGCGGTCCTCGAAGGCGCCGTCGATGAAGCCGTGCGCAACGAGGCCGCCTTCAGACTCGCTCGCATCCACTTCCAGAAGGACCAGCTCGACGACGCGCTGCAGGCGCTGGAGCGGATCCAGGGAACGGTGCCGGAGGAGATTCGCGACGACGTCGAGTTCCTGCGGGCGAACATCTACATGGCGACGAACCGGCCGGCCGAGGCCGTCACCGTGTTGCAGCAACTGCATAGCGATGCGAGCCTGGCCGGATTCTCCGCCTACAACCTCGGGATCGCGCTGTTGCAGGATGGTAGAGCTCAGGAAGCGATCGAGCAGCTCGACACGGCCGGGCAACTGCCGGCAAGCGACCCCGCCGGACTGGCGATCCGCGACAAGGCGAACCTCGTGCTTGGCTCCATTCTCTTCGAATCGACGAGCTTCGAGCGCGCGCAACAGTCGCTGGACCGCGTCCGCCTCGAGGGGCCGTTCTCCAACCAGGCTCTGCTGCGCGCGGGCTCGGCGGAGGTTGCCGCCGAGCACTATGACCGCGCGCTCGTTCCGTGGAGCATCCTGGTGGATCGCGAGCCGACGGATGCCGCCGTCCAGGAGGCCATGCTGGCCGTGCCGCATGCGTACGCGAGCCTGAACCTCAACGGACGCGCCGCGCTCATGTATGGGCGCGCGCTCGAGCTGTTCAGCAACCAGATCGAGAGAGTGGACGCATCGATCGGCAGCATCAGGGAGGGGCGGTTTCTAACTGCGTTGGTTCGCGAGGAGATCCGCCAGGACGAGAACTGGGTCATCCGCCTGCGCAGCCTGCCCGATGAGCCCGAGACGTACTACCTGATGGAGTTGATGGCATCGCACGACTTCCAGACAGCGCTGCAGAACTACCTCGACCTCGAGGACCTCCGGTCGCGGCTCACCGCCTGGCAGACGAGCCTGGACGCCTTCAGCGATCTCATCCGGCTGCGCGGACAGAACTACGACCCGCTGCTGCCGGGGATCGACGCGCAGTTCCGAGAGCTCGATTCGCGGATGCGCCTGCGCCTCGAGCAGCGCCGGCACCTCGGCGAGCGCCTGCACGCGATGCTGACGGCGCCCCGGCCGGATCAGCTGGCGACAGCGGACGAGCAGATCGCCGGCAACAGCATCGCGCTCATCGAGAAACAGCTCGGCGACTCCCAGGATCCCGGATCGGTCGCGCTTCGGCGACGCGTCGCCCGCCTGCGCGGCGCCCTCACGTGGCGGCTGGAGACCGAGTACCACGAGCGACTCACCGCGGCGCATGTGCACTTGACCGAGCTGAACGCGCATGTCGACGCCCTCAATCGGCAGTACGACGCCTTCGTCAGGGCGAGGCAGGCGGCGACGCACAGCTATGTCGGCTACGACGCCCAGATTGACCGGCTCCGCCAGCGCGTCGGCGACGAGCTGCAGCGCGTCGGCCTCGTGATGGCGAGGCAGGGACACCTGATCGAGACCGTCGCCATCAACCAGCTCGAGTCCCGCCGGGAGCGCCTGGTGGCCCAGCAGACCCAGGCGCGCTACGCGGTCGCCGACAGCTACGATCGGGCCGCGCGCGCCCAGGCCGGACCCGAGGGACGCTGATGCGCCGTCTCGCCATTCCGCTGCTGCTCGCGCCGGCTCTCGTCGCCGGCTGCGCCCTGCATCCCGACACGTCGAAGGTCGGGACGTTGGCGGAGCTGCGTACGGTGAGGCCGGATGTGGAGGAGGCGAAGGTCGACCAGGGCCTCGATCAGGCCATGCAGGGGTACCGGCGCTTCCTCGAGGAGACGCCGGAGACGGCGATGACGCCCGAGGCGATGCGGCGCCTCGCGGACCTGCAGCTCGAGAAGCAGTTCGGCCTACATGCGGGCGACGGCAAGCCGAAGGAGATGGCTGCCCCGGAAGCCGCTCAGGCCCCGGCGGCTGCGCACGTTGACGCGCCCGATCCGGGCGTGGCGATGGCCGGCGCGGCCCCGTGGGAATCCGATCAGGACTTCGAGACGCGCACCATCGCCGAGAGCGGGATGCCGGCGGCCAGCAATACCGACGCCGCGCCGACGGGCCCGGGGGGTGCGGAGGCGGATGCGACGGGTCCACTCGAGGCGATCGCGCTCTACGACAAGCTGCTCACCGAGTACCCGAACTACGAGCACAGCGACAAGGTCCTCTACCAGAAGGCGCGGGCGTACGACGAGCTCGGCCGCAGCGAAGAGGCCCTGGAGACCATGGAGCGCCTGATCGAGGCGAATCCGGGTTCCGAGCACTACGACGAGGTGCAGTTCAGGCGCGGCGAGTACTTCTTCATGCGCAGCAAGTATCGCGACGCCGAGGGCGCCTATTCCGCGATTGCCAAGATGGGCGCCTCCTCCACGTACTACGAGCTGGCGCTCTACAAGCTCGGATGGACCCTCTACAAGCAGGACCTCTACGAGGAGGCCCTGCACCAGTACATGGCGCTGCTCGACTACAAGGTATCGATCGGCTACGACTTCGATCAGGAGCACGGGGAGGACGAGGAGCGCCGCGTCGCCGACACCTATCGAGTCATCAGCCTGAGCTTCAGCAACCTCGGCGGGGCGGATGCGATCTCCGAGTACTACTCCAGCTTCGGCCATCGCTCCTACGAGGATCGCGTCTATGGCGGGCTTGGCGACCACTACCTGGCCAAGCTGCGCTACGACGACGCGGCGAAGACGTACAGGGCCTTCGTGGCGCTCTATCCGTTCCACCGCGCCTCGCCGCGTCTGAGCATGCGAGTCGTGGACGCCTTCACCCAGGGCGGATTCCCCAAGCTGGTGCTGGAGTCGAAGCGGGAGTTCGCGGCCACGTACGGGCTGAAGGCCGAGTACTGGCGACACTTCAAGCCCGAGGAGACGCCGGAGGTCCTGGCGTACCTGAAGACAAATCTCAACGACCTCGCGACGCACTATCACGCCGAGTACCAGAGCGCGCCGGAGGGGGACGAGAAGCTCGCGCACTACCACGAGGCCGTCCGCTGGTACGGCGACTACCTCGAGTCGTTCCCGACGGACCCCGACTCGCCGCCGATCAACTACCGCTTCGCGGATCTTCTCCTCGAGCACAAGGACTTCGGGGACGCTGCCAGGCAGTACGAGCGCACCGCCTACGGATACGCGCCGCACCCGCAGGCGGAGGCCGCCGGCTACGCCGCGGTGTACGCCTATCGCGAGCAGCTGAAGATCGCGGGCGCGGAACAGCAGGAGACTGTCAAGCGCGATACGGTCGCAAGCTCGCTCAGGTTTGCCGACGCCTTTCCGGCGAACGAACACGCCGCGGCGATCCTGGGAGCGGCGGCCGACGACATGTACGAGATGAAGGACTACCCCGCCGCCATCGCGTCCGCCCAGCGCGTCATCGACAACTACCCGGGGGCGGAGGCGGTCCTCCGGCGCTCCGCGTGGATCGTCGTGGCGCACGGCTCGTTCGAGCTCGCCTCGTACCCGCAGGCCGAACACGCCTACACCGAGGTGCTGGCAGCCACGCCGGAGTCCGACGAGACGCACGCGGCATTCGTCGACAACCTCGCCGCCTCGATCTACAAGCAGGGCGAGGCCGCGAACGAGGCGCAGGACTATCGCGCGGCGGCCGACAACTTCCTGAGGATTCGCACCGCAGCGCCCACGTCCACCATCCGGGCCTCCGCCGAGTACGACGCCGGTGCCGCGCTGATCCGGCTGCAGAACTGGACGGAAGCCGCGACAGTGCTCGAGGCATTCCGCACCACCTACCCCGAGCACGAGCTGCAGCGCGAGGCCACGAAGCAGATCGCCTACGCCTACCGCGAAGGGGGCCAGCTGTCGCGCGCCGCCGACGAATACGACCGCGTCGCAACCGAAACCGAGGATCCGGCATTGCGCAGCGAGGCGCTGCTCGTCGCGGGGGACCTCTACCAGCAGTCGGACGCTCCGGGTCGCGCCCTCGACGTGTACCGGCGCTACGTCAATGAGTTTCCCCAGCCTGTCGAGCCGGCCCTCGAGACGCGCTTCAAGATCGCCGAGATTCACAAGGCGGCAGGCGACCCGTCGACCTACCAGCAGCAGCTGGCGGAGATCGTGCGCATCGATGGGGAGGCCGGACCGGAGCGGACCGCGAGAACCCGGACGCTCGGCGCGCGCTCGGCACTGGTGCTGGCGGAGCAGGTCTACCAGGAGTTCATTGCCGTGAAGCTGCTGCAGCCGTTCGAGACCAGCCTGGCGGACAAGAAGCAGCGGATGGATGACACGATCGAGGCGATGAACAGGCTGGTGGAGTACGAGCTTGCCGACGTGACGGCCGCCGCGACGTTCTACATGGCCGAGACCTACCTCGACTTCAGTCGCGCGCTGGCGGAGTCGGAGCGGCCGGCCGACCTGGCGCCCGCGAACCTGCAGGAGTACGAGATGGCCCTCGAGGAGGAAGCCTTTCCGTTCGAGGAGAAAGCCATCGACGTGCACCAAAAGAACCTGGAACTGTTGCAGACCGGTGTCCTCAACGACTGGACCGAGAAGAGCCTCGCCAAGCTCGTCGAGCTGATGCCCGGACGCTACGCGAAGGACGAGACGAGCAGCGGCTTCCTCGGCGCGATCGACAGCTATGCGTACCGGTCTCCCGCTTCGCAGTTCTACGGCCCGCTGCCGGACAGCACCGACACGACGCCTCGAGTCGAACCGGTCCAGACGACGCACCAGGAACCTATGCCCGCAAACGACGAGAGTGTGGAACATGGCAACCCGCGATAAGTCCCACCCGCTGAAGTCGATCTGCCACGGCACGCCGTGGCTGGCCTTGCTCTTCGCCGTGGTCGCCTACGGGTCGCCGACGGCGAACAAGCAGGCGAACGGAAAGGCGGCGCGCGTGGACGTCGAGCAGGATGCAACCGGGTTCACCATCACGCAGCGCGTGCGCGTCAAGGACGACGTGCGCGCCGACTACGAGGCCGCGGTGCGCATGCTGGAGGAGGCGAAGTACGAGCCGGGCATCGCCCTGCTGCTCAAGGTCACGGAGCGGGCGCCAGAGGTGACGGCGCCGTACATCGATCTCGGCGTCGCGTACGCGCGCCTCGGCGACCTGGAGCACGCCGAGGCCAGCCTGCGCAAGGCGCTGGAGCTGAACCCCCGCCACCCCGCGGCCTACAACGAGCTCGGCCTGGTGCAGCGGCGCAAGGGGCAGTTCGCGGAGGCGCGCGCAAGCTACGAGGCGGCCCTGGCGCAGTTCGCTGATTTTCACTTCGCGCACAGGAATCTCGCCATCCTCTGCGACCTGTACCTCGGCGATCAGGCGTGCGCGCTGGAGCACTACGAGGCGTACTGCCGGCTCGTCCCGGGCGACACCGAGGTCGTCAAGTGGATCGCCGACCTTCGCAATCGCGGAAGCCGACAGGAGGCCCCATGACCCGGAAACTGCTGGTCGTGCCGCTGCTGCTCGTGACCGGCGTTGCTCTTGCCGAGGACGTTCCCGAGGCCAAGCGCGCCGCCCCGGCCCCCGAGGCGCAGTCGCCGGATAAAACCGACGCGACAGATGAGGCGAAGGCGCTCTCCGGCATGTCGGTCCTGGGCAACCAGGAGGCGCCCAAGGCGCTCGTCATCGTTCCCTGGAAGGGGTCGGAGATCGGCAACTCGCTCGGCATCTCGACGATGCTCGACGACTCCAGGCAGCCGATCGACAAGGAAGTGTTCATGCGAGCGCTGAGCTACTACGAGATCCGATCAACAACCACGCGCCACGACGGCGCGGCGGCCGAACCAAGCGACGCCGCGCGGCCCGCCACTGCGGCGCACAGGAGGTAGTGATGAACATCACGGAACTGCTGGGAAACGTCGGGCCATTCGGCCTCATGGTGATGCTGTGCCTTGCCGGGCTGTCCATCTTCTCGGTGGCGCTTATCGTGGACAAGCACCGGCGCTTCCGGGTGGCCTCGCGCCAGTCGCAGGAGTTCAAGCCCGTGTTCGGGAAGTTCCTCCGTGGGGGAGAGCTCCAAGAGCTGATCGATGCCCTGCGCCTGCACGAGAAGTCCCACACGGCGCAGGTGGTCTCGGCCGGCATCCTCGAGTACGACGGCGTGCGCCAGGCTGGAGGCGATCCGGCGGCCTCGCTCGAGCTCGTCCAGAGCTCACTCAGGGACTCGATGTCCGAGACGCTGATCCAGCTGAGGAAGGGTCTCGGGATCCTGGCCACGATCGGCTCGACGGCCCCGTTCATCGGCCTCTTCGGCACCGTGGTCGGAATCATCAACGCCTTCCGCGGCATCGCGGCCACGGGGTCCGGCGGGATGGCCGCGGTCTCGGGCGGCATCGCCGAGGCCCTGGTCGCGACGGCCCTGGGGATCTTCGTCGCGATCCCGGCAGTCGTCGCCTTCAACCTCTTCACGGGGAAGGTCGAAAGCTTCCACGTCGAGATGAACCGCGCCTCGTCCCAGCTCGTGAACTGCCTGTTCAAGATTCCGGAGGTCAAGGCGCCGGAGGTCAAGGCGCACGAGATCAAGGTGCCGCAGGCCAAGATGCAGGAGGCGGCACATGCGGCTCGGTGAGCCGGCCAGGCTGCAGGCCGCCATCAACATCACGCCGCTCGTCGACGTGGTGCTCGTGTTGCTGATCATCTTCATGGTGATGGCGCCCGAGATGCGGAAGGGACCGGACGTCAACCTGCCGAACACGTCGAAGCCGCGCGAGCAGGGGGATGAGCGAGGCCGGATCCTGGTCACGCTCGACCAGACCGGCGGGCTGTGGATCGACGATCAGCCGATCGCGGCCGAGGAGTTCGGCGACGCCCTGCGCGCCGCGGCGGGCGACAAGCCGGACCCCAAGGTCGTCATCCGCGGCGACGCGCGGCTCCGTATCGGCGACGTCCGCCTGGCTATGGCCGCGATCGAGGACGCCGGCTTCCACGGCGTGGGACTGATCGCCAAGCGCACCGGCGCCGAGGCGGGGGGAGATTGAGACCATGGGAATGAATGTAGGCGAGTCGGGCTCCGATCTGCAGTCCGAGATCAACATCACGCCGCTCGTCGACGTGGTGCTCGTGCTGCTGATCATCTTCATGGTCGTCGTTCCCCTGCTCCTGAAGGGGTACGACGCCAACATCGCGAGAACGTCCACCGGTGGCCCGCCCGCGCAGTCCGCGGAATTGCAGGTGGTCCTGAACCTCGGGGCCACGGCCTGTCCCATCCTCCAGCCGCCGATCGGGGACGGGCTGCCGGCCGATTGTCGCGTGAGCCTTGCCGGGCAGGAAATCCCTGTGGCCGACCTCGGGGCGCGCGTGGCGGAGATCATGGGCCCCCGGCCAGTGGACGGTCGCGTGCTGTTCCTCGCTGCCGACCCCCGCCTGAACTACGAGGCGGTCCTGCGCATCGTCGATCTCGCGAAATCGAGCGTCGACGACCTGACGATTGAATTCACCACGACCGATTGAGGTGATTCCTTGGCTACGACTGTGGAATCCGGAAAAGGCGTGCCTGTGATCTCCGCGGCTCCGTCCGCCCGCAGCATGGTGACGAGCTTCGTGATCCATCTCCTCGCCTTGGCCCTGGTGCTGGTGGTGCCGGCGGGAGCTCTGCTGCGTGGCGCGACCCCGAGGAAAGAGGTCAGCGTCGACGTCGCCTTCTATCGTGCCCCTCACGTCCCGGTGCCCGCGCCCCCGCTCCCGATGCCGCGGGTGGAGAGCCCCGCCGGGGTCCGCGGCCTGCCGCCGGGGCCCGCGCCGGCGCGGAAGCCGATACCGAACGCCCCGGCAGGTCCAGAGGGGCCGGGGGAACCGAACCTCCCGGCGGGTCCTGAGGAGATCCCCGTCGCGCAGGCGCCGGCACAGCCCGAGGCGCCGCCACAGCCGAAGGTGGGAGAGACCGGCATCCTGGCGTTCAAGAGCAAGTTCGCGAGCCTGGCTCAGGACAAGCCTGCCCCGCGCCTCGGAGCCGAGGCGCGCTTCAGCAACGCGGATGACGTTGGCCGGTCATCGTCACGCTCCATGTTGACGACCAACACGCCGGGCTCGAGCGGCGGCATCGACCTCGCCTCGCTGAGCCACAGCGTGGGAGGCGGCGGAGGAGGTGGCGGCGGCGGTGGGGGAGGCGGAGGCGGGAACGGCGGAGGCGGCATGGAGGGCGTGCAGGTGGGCCGCGCGACCAGCTCGATCGCCTCGATCGGCGGAGGGGAGCGACCGCTGGCGCACGGTGGGCCGGGGCCTGCCCGCACCGACGAAGAGATACAGATCGTGTTCGACCGCTACAAGGCGTCGTTCTACCGGCTGTACAACCGGGAGCTGCGCAAGGACCCCACCCTGCGCGGCCAGATGGTGCTGCGCCTCACGATCGAGCCGGACGGCAGCGTGTCGATGTGCGTGCTGCAGTCGACCGACATGAACGCACCCGATCTCTCGGCTCAGGTCGTGGAACGTGTCAGGACGATCAACTTCGGCGCGAAGGAAGGCGTGCAGGCCCTG
>Ga0184629_10000468_pt1 | contig 18154 bp, 14 predicted proteins | sample PLM4_32_b1_FD_133158 | JGI IMG/M metagenome (GOLD analysis project Ga0184629, IMG submission 133158) | Groundwater sediment microbial communities from an aquifer in East River, Colorado, USA - PLM4_32_b1 | ecosystem: Environmental > Terrestrial > Soil > Riparian zone | place: USA: East River... | reverse complement strand
TCGTAGGCGCTCCGAATCCCCTCCACCTCCGCGCTGCCGACGAAGTAGGTCGAGAGCTGCGTAGACGTCAAACACGCGCGGCGCCACTTCCCGGCAGCCTCACCGTCTTCCTGGAAGCCCTCGTCCTTCATGATCGCCATCGCGTCGGCTTCGCTCATGCCTTCGGTGTGGATCTTCTGATCGATGATGGCGTTGATGATCACGCGCAGCCGCATCTTAAGCTGCTGCATCCGGACCTCGGGACCGCCGAAGCCCGCTTCTGCCATCACCTTCTCGGTGTACACCGCCCACCCTTCCGCGAACGAGCCGCTGGAAAAGATCGCGCGCACGAGCGTGGGCGCCTTGAAACGATTCGAGTGTGCGCCCTGGAGGTAGTGCCCCGGCATCGCTTCATGCACGGTGAGGTCGTAGAGCATGTAGTCGTTGTACTCCTTGAAGAACGACTCGGCGCGCTCCGGGGTCCAGTCCTTCGGCGTCGGTGCGATCGAGTAGAAAGTTTCCCCGTTCGGCTCGAGCGGGCCGGGGCTCTCGCAGTACGCGATCGCGACGCCGCGCTGGAATTCCGGCATCACGATGATCTTGACGGGCTCGTCCGGGACCGTGATGAGCTTGTGCTCGCGCGTGAACCGAGTCGCCACATCCAGCGTGGCCCTGGCTTCGTCGACGATGGTCTCGTTGCTGGGCCGCGTTTCCGCCAGCTTGTCGAGCACCGCGCGGTTGATGTGCTTGACGTCCGCCAGCGCGGACGGGTCCGTGATCTCGGGATGGAACTTCTTGAAGAGCGGCAGCGCGGTGGCATACATCGCCTGCTGCGTCGCCTTCAAGTCCGCGGTGGCGCGCGCGTAGATCTCCTCTTTCGAGAGATCCGAGTCGAGCGAGAAGCGGAGTTTCTTCCGCCACAGCGCGTCGCCGAGCCGGAAGTCGCCGGTCGAACGCGGCAGCAGGTCCTTCTCCAGCCAGGCGCCGTACTCTTCGAGCGCGGCCACGGCGGCCGCGCGCACTGGCGCCAGTTCCTTCTCCATGCCGGGTGCGAGGGCCACGAATTGCGACAGCTCGTCGCGGATCAGGCCGATGTTGCCCTGGTTCTGCAGCATCGCGGTGCGGGTGTGGATCTCGGGCGGCTGCTTGAGATTCGCCTTGGCGGCCGCCACCACCGCCGGTATGCCCTGCAGTCGCTCTTCGACGCTCTTCAGGCGCGCGTCGATCGGGGCGAAGTCTCGCGCGACCAGCGCATAGATTGCGCCCCCCATGTTATAGAAGAGCGGATTCCACTCGTGCTCGCGCAGCTCCTCGACCTCGAACACCGTGCGCTCGAGGTTCATCCGCAGGATCTCGCAGTCGATGGCGTTGACATCGTTCAACTTCGAGGTCTCGATGGCGGAGAGTCTGGCGAGGTATTCTTTGGCCAGCGCCGCCTGCGCGGCTACACCCGCCGCCGAGCGATCGGTCAACCGCCCGTCATAACGATGGTTCCCCAACGTGGTGGCGAGCTCGGGGTTGATCTCGAGCAGTCGTTCCACATACGCGTTCGCAACCGACTCGAACTCCTTGTCCGCCGACGCCGCCATGGCCGCTCCGGCCGACAGCACCAGCACGCAAGCCGTGATTGCCCACTTCATAGTTGCTTCCGCTCCTTTCAATGTCCACTCGTAGGATATCAGCGGGCGGGCGGCGTCCGCAGGACGAACATCCGGATCTCTGTCATTTCTTCCATGGCGAATCGTACCCCTTCGCGCCCCTGCCCGCTCTCCTTGACCCCTCCGTAGGGCATGTGGTCGACGCGCCACGAGGGAACGTCGCCGATGATCACCCCACCCACCTCCAGCCGGTCCCACGCGCGGTGGGCCCGATAGATGTCGCGCGTGAACACGCCCGCCTGCAGCCCGTAGACGCTGTCGTTGACTTCGTCGAGGGCGGCGTCGAAGTCCCGAAACGTCGACAACACCGCCACCGGGCCGAACGCCTCCTTCGCGCACACGTCGGCGTCGCGGGGGACGTTCTCGAGCAGCGTCGCCTCCAGCATCGCCCCGTCGCGCTTGCCGCCGGTCAGCACGCGCGCGCCGCGCGCGCGCGCGGCGTCGATCCAACCCGCCAGCCGGCGCGCTTCCTCTTCGGAGATCATCGGCCCGATGAACGTGTTCTCCCGCCGCGGGTCGCCCATCTTGAGCGCTCTCGTCGCGGCGACCAGCTTGCCCCTGAAGGCGTCGTAGACCGACTCGTGTACAATGACGCGCTGCACGCCGATGCAGCTCTGCCCCGACTGATAGAACGCGCCGAAGACGATGCGCGCCACCGCGTCGTCCAGATCCGCGTCCGCGTCGACGATCACGGCAGCGTTGCCACCGAGCTCGAGTGTCACCTTCTTGCGCCCGGCGCGCGCCTTCAGCGCCCACCCGACCGCGGGCGAACCGGTGAAGCTCAAGAACCGGATGCGCTCGTCGGTAGCGAGGCGTTCCGCGTCCGCCCCGCGCGCGGGCAGGATCGAAAATGCGCCCGCCGGCAGCGCCGTCTCGGCCAGGATCTCTCCCACCAGCAACGCGCCCACGGGCGTGGTGCTGGCCGGTTTGAGCACGAACGGACAGCCCACCGCGAGCGCCGGCGCCACTTTGTGCGCGACCAGGTTCAACGGGAAGTTGAACGGTGTAATGAATGCACACACGCCGACGGGAACGCGTTTCCACATGCCGGTGTAGTCGCGGGACCGCGGCGAAATGTCGAGCGGCATCACCTCCCCGGTGATGCGGGTCGCCTCCTCGGCGGCGACCCGAAACGTGTCGATCAGGCGCCCGACCTCGCCGCGGCTGTCGGTGATGGGCTTCCCCGCCTCGACGCACAACACTTCCGCCAGCTCGTCGCGCCGCTCGCCGAACCGGCGCACGCAGTGCATGAGCACGTCGCGCCGTTCGAACGCGGCCAGCGCGCGCATCGCCGGAGCCGCCGCGACCGCGAGCGCGATCGCCTCGTCGTAGACATGGTCGGCGGCGAGCGCCACGCGCGTCGCCACCTCACCGCGGTACTTGTCGCTCACCACCAGGTCGGCATTGGCCTGGACGGCGCGATTGGCAAGATAGTAGGGGTATCGATCTTTTAGCATTGCCGGGTCTGATCCTTGCCTGACCGATGCGCGTCCGTCGGCCCTGCGCCCGCTTCGCTCGGCTTCCCGCCGGTGGCAGGATGAAGATCGACGTCACAAGCAGGCCCGGCGGGTGATCCTCGCTCGCTCCTGCGCAAAGGGCCTCCGCGGCGCGCATCGGTCAGGCGCCACCCGCTTGTGCTTCTCGATTCCTCGTTCTACAGGACGTCGGCCTTGATCATGTTGGTGGTGCCCGGCACGTCGACCGGGACGCCCGCGACCACCACCACGCGGTCGCCCGGCTTCGCGATGCCGGCCGCCACCACCGCGTCCTTGGCGGCGCCGATCATGGTGTCGGTGTCCCCGCCGCCGCGGATCTTCACCGAGACCGTGTTCCAGTACAGCATCGTGCGATTGAGCGTCGGCTCGTGGGGGCTGATGACGGCGATCTTGGTCGGCGCACGCCGGTTGGAGACATACAACGCCGTCTGGCCCGAACGCGTGCAACAAAGAATCACGCGCGCCCCGATTTCGATCGCGGTCAGGCACGCGGCGTGCGCAACCGCTTCCGGTATCGTGCGCCCCGGGTCGGGCGCGACCTCCGCGAATCGCTTCGCGTAATCGATGCGCGCCTCGCTCGCTTCCGCGACCTCGGCCATGGTGCGTACCGCCTCGATCGGGTACTTGCCCGACGCGGTCTCTCCCGACAGCATCACCGCGTCGGTGCCGTCGAACACCGCGTTGGCGATGTCCGCCGCCTCCGCGCGCGTCGGCCGCGGATTCTGGATCATCGACTCGAGCATCTGCGTCGCCGTGATGACTGGCTTGCTCGCCTTCAGCGCGGCGCGGATTACGTCCTTCTGAATCAGGGGCACCTGCTCGATCGGCAGCTCCAGCCCGAGGTCCCCGCGCGCGATCATCACGGCGTCCGAGGCGTCGAGGATGTCCGGGAGATTGTCGAGCGCTTCCTTCTTCTCGATCTTCGCGATGATCGCGATGTCGGCGCCCTGCTCGCGCAGGACCCAGCGCAAGCGCCGGACTTCCTCGGCGTTGCGAACGAACGACAGCGCGAAGAAATCCACCGCGTGCTCGACGCCGAAGGCAACGTTGCCCAGGTCCTTTTCCGTCGGCACCGTTTCCCGCAGCTGCACGCCGGGAGTGTTGACGCCCTTGTTGGACCTCAACTCGCCGCCGACTACGACTTCGCACTCGAGATCGGTGTCCGTCTTCGAAACCGCGCGCAGCTCGATTTCGCCGTCGCCCATCAGAATGCGGTCACCGGGCGACACGTCGCTCACCAGCGCCGGATAGTTGATCGACACCGCCTTCCAGTCCCCCGGGACCGTACGCGTCGTGAGCGCGAAGCGGTCGCCAGAGCGGAGCATCGCCGACCCCGCGGCGATGGTGCCGATTCGCATCTTCAGCCCGGACAAGTCGAGCAGGACTGGCACGTACACGCCGAGCTTCTTCGCCACCGAACGGACGTTGGCGATCATCCGCGCGTGCGACTCGAGCGTGCCGTGCGAGGTGTTGATGCGCGCCACGTTGAGCCCCGCCTGGATGAGGGACTCGATCATGGCGGGGGAATCACTGGCGGGTCCGAGCGTGCCTACGATCTTCGTGCGCCGTCGGAGATTGAGCTCGGCGTGTTTCTTCATCGGGTCAGAGCGTTGGTCATGCGCCGCGGATTGTCAAGAACCCGTTTCTCCGCCGCCGGAACGAGTCGCTCCGCGCGCGGCGAGGATGCGCACGGCCAGCATGGAGAGGAGCCCGGTCATGGCGCCGCCGGCGACACCGATGAACGGCACCGTCATGAAAACGAAGTAGTCGAGGTCGAACCCCGGCGGCTGCTTCGCGAACGCGTCCGGGAACCAGGGGTTGTTGGCGACCAGCTCTTGCAGGAAGATCGCCTGGACCAGGGTGGAGGTGGCCCCGTTCCAGAACCCGGCGACCGCCCCGTGTAGCAGCGCGCGCGCCGGCGCGCGCCGCGCCACCAGAAACGCCGTGCCGACCACGACCGCGAACCACACGAAGCGGTCGGCGCCCCGCGGAAGGACCCCAAGCACCGTGAGCGTACCCACCACCGGGCCGATCGGCGCCAGCCACGCCAGCAGACGCCAGTTCACGGCCGGCCTCCCACCGCGGAACCCGTGCGGGGACGAACACTGCCCAGATAGATCGCGGCGAGCGCGAGCGCGGCGCCGCCGGCTTCGATGGGTGCGGTCGGGCGGTCGAAGAAGAGAATGTCCCAGATCAGCGTGAGCGACGGCTGCAGCAACAGGATCAGCGACGCCCGGGACGCGTCCACCTCGCGCAGGCGGCGCGAGATGATGATCCACCCGATCGCCTGACAGAGCACACCGTACGCGACGAGAACCAGCAGGGTTCGCGCGTCCGGAATGCGCAGGCTGTCGCCCTGCGCGGCCGCAATCGCTGTCAGCAGGGTGGCCGTCACCACCGACACGCCCGCCATGTTGGCCACGGCGGACAGCCGATCCCGTTCGCGGCCCGCCGCGCGCAGGCAGAGCAGGTACGCGGCGTAACTCGCCGCGGTGAGCAGACCGTAGAACACGCCACGCCGGTAGGTGGCGTCGAAGTCACCCCAGTGCAGGCCGACGAGCAGGAACAGACCGGTCACGGCGAGGGGAACCGCGAGCAGAAACCGGAGCGTCGCCCGCTCGTGGAACACGAGTATCCCGGTGCCGGCGACGAAGAAGACCTGGAAATTGCCCAGAATCGTCGCCAGGCCGGGGCCCACGTAGTTGATAGAGCGATGCCAGAAGTAGATATCGGCGGTGAAGCACGCGCCCGCGGCCAGCGCCCAGCGCGCCCGGCGCATCCCCTTCCAGAGGCGGTCGCGCCGCAACGCCACCAGCGCGAGCAGCGCCACCGCGCCGAAGACGTTGCGATACACCCCCGCCGCGGTCGGTCCGATGTGCGCCAGTTTCACGAACACGGCCGAGAAACTGATCAGCACGCTCCCGGCGACGATTTCGAGCTCGCCGCGGTGCGGCGCCGGGGGTGACGCCGGACCCGTCATTCCGTCGGGCCGTCCACCAGCTCGTAGGTGACATACGCGTACCGGTACGTTTCCGCCGCGCGCATGGCAGCGGCGACCCGTTCGTGCAGATCGTCGCGCCACTCGGTCCACCGGGTGATGTAGGCTTCGGCCGCCGGACGATCACCCGCCGCCTGGATCTCGAGCACCTCCCGCAGCATCTGCGCCACCGCATCGTGAAAACGGTCGTAGTGGATCACGAGCCGGCCGCTGGCGTCGTCGAAAGAGAGCGCGCCCCGCGCAAGGTAGTAGTTCCACTGCATCAGCTCCATGGTCTGATACACCTGCGCGCGGTCCGGCCGGTTCTTGAGCAACACGCGCCGAACGCCGCCCGCGTACAGCGAGCGTATCGCGGCAGCGTCGTAGTAGCCCATCTTCTCGAGTTGCGGTGCGATGTAGAGCGACACCAGGTCCGCTTTCATCTCTTCGTAAATGGCGGCGGCCTGTTCCAGCGCCAGGTCCAGGTCGCGCCCGTCGCGCGTGCGGTCGACGCCGAGGTAGTGCCCCACCTCGTGCCACAAGGTGCGCTGGAAGTTCGCGTCGGCGGTGAGGTCGTTCGCGAATTCGTCGCTGACCGCGGCCAGGTGGGCCCCGCGGCTGATCTGGAACAGCCCAGGGTCGGTCATGATATTGCGGCGCAGCAGAATCGTGCGCCCGTACTTGCGCGCCGCGCTGGCGTCGTTGGGCAGAATGCTCGCCGTGTTGGTTCCCCGCGACTGGCCGAAGTCCGCCGCCACGTCGTACGCGCCGACGGGGATGTCCGAGCGCACCCGCTTGTGCGCTTTTCCCTCGTGGTAGGGGAGCGAATCCTCGAAGCGCTGCAGCTCCGCGGTGGCCGCCCGCAGCGCATCGCTGCGCACGCGGTCGACGACTAGCACGTTGCACCCGAAGTACGTCTTGGTTCCGTACAGCTCGTCGTCGTAGGTCTCGTAGGAACCGATCTGCGCGTTGAGGGTGCGAAACCGGCCCGCCACCCACGACGCGTCACCGGATTCGTAATCGTCGCTCAGGAAATCGCGCGCACGGTTGCGGAGGTACGCCGCCAAGTCCTCGTCCTCGGGCTCGATGGTCTCGGCGGCGCGGGTCAGGAGCGCGTGCACCGCCACCAGCTCGTCCGCGAACGCGACCGAGTACGGAACGGCGTAGAACGCCTTCGGATCGGGCCGCCGCGCCGTCGCCTCGAGCGACGCCTGGAGGCCCGGGTGCAGCGCGCCGAGCACCGGGTACTTGGACAGGGCCGCGAGGTCACGCCGCAGCGACGCCCGATCCGCCCGCCGCACCGCGGTTCGCGGGGCCAGAATCGACGCGCGCGCGTCCGAGTGGGCGGCGAGGAAGCCGTCGATCTCCTCTTTCGTCGCGCCCCATGGATACACGGTCCCGCCCGGTGCGGGCGGGTCCACCGGCAGCACCGGCCGGCGGGCATTGTCGAGCATGCGCACGATGGGTCCGCTGCCCATGTAATAGAGGACGAGCAGGTTCTGCGTCGCGGCGGGCGACCCCAACTCGCGGTCGAGGTCGAGGAGCCGCGCGCGCGCGGAGAGCGCCTGCTGGTGGCGCATGGACTCGTGCAGCCGCTCGACGATGTACCCGACTTCGACCAGCAGGTCGACCGTCGCACGTTCGTGCGGCGTCAGCTGCGAAAGGTTGGGCGCCAGGTGCACGCGCAGCGTCTTGTCGATAATCGCCTGCGACTGCTCGAGCGCCAGATACCCCGCCGGGAGCGCTCCCTTCGGCTTCTCCGCGAGCGCGGCCGCCGACCACGACACCACCACCGACGCGGCCACGATGGCGACCAGCTGCTTGAGTCTCATCATTCGTTCTCCCAGTGCCGATCGATCTCCGGATACCGTTCGAGGTAGCGCCGAAACGTGTGCTTGATCTCGGCGAGTCGCTCCGGCGTCTTCGCCTCGAAGCGGAGCACCAGCTCCGGGAGGTTGGACGACGCCCGCACCAGCCCCCAGCCGTCGTCGAACACAACGCGCGCGCCGTTGATGTCGATCACGCGGTCGAAGTCGCGCTTGAGATCCGCGACCAGTTTCTCTACCACGCGATACTTCACCTCGTCCGCGCACTTCACGTTGATGGCCGGGGTCGAAAGGTAGTTCGGCGTGCCCGCCATGATCTTCGACAACGGCTCGCCCCGGGTGGACACGTACTCGACGAAGCGCAGCGCCGCGTAGATGCCGTCGTCGAAGCCGTAGTAGTTCTCCACGAAGAAGACATGCCCGCTCATCTCGCCGGCCAGGACCGCCTTCTCTTCCTGGAGTTTGGCCTTGATGTGCGAATGCCCGGTCTTCCACATGATGGGGATTCCCCCGTGCGCGCGGATGTCGTCCTCCAGCGCCTGCGAGCACTTGACGTCGAACACGATTTTGCCGCCGGGCGCGCGCTCGAGCACCTGCCGGGAGAGCAGGATCAGGTAGCGGTCGGGCCAGATGACGTCGCCCTTTTCATCGACGACGCCGAAACGGTCGCCGTCGCCGTCGAATGCCAGCCCCAGGTCGGCGCGCTCGGCGCGGACCCGCCGGCCCAGCGCCTCGACGGTGTCGGTGCGCGCGGGGTCGGGCTCATGGTTGGGGAAGTCCGGGTCGAGCTCGGTGAACTGCTCGACCACGGTGAGGCCCGCGTCGCGGAACACGCGCGGCGCAAACGCGCCCGCCGTCCCATTGCCGGTGTCGATCACGACCTTGAGCGGACGCACCACGCGCACGCGCGAGGTGAGATCCATCGCGTAGTCGTCAAATATCGTCACCTCCGAGTAATCACCGCGCCCGCGCTCGAAGTCTTCGCGCGCGATGAGGTCGTAGAGCTCGCGGATCTCATTTGCAACCAGCGTGGACGAGAGCCCGGCGGCGAGCTTGAGTCCGTTCCAGCCTTTGGGATTGTGGCTGCCGGTCACCATCGCGCCGCCCCGCACCTGGAACCGGTACTGCGACCAGTACATCATCGGCGTCAGGCACATACCCACCATGATGACGTTGCGGCCGGTCGCGCGCAGGCCGGCGACCAGCCCGTCCTTGATCTCGACCGACCCGAAGCGGCAATCGTAGCCGACGACCATGTCGTCGATTCCGCGCCGCGCGAGGAACGTTCCGAATCCGCGCCCGATCCACTCGGCGGTGGTCGCGTTGAGTTCCTCGTCCGTGACCCGGCCCCGGATGTCGTATTCGCGAAACATGGTTTGCTTGAGCGGCGGCAAGACAACCTCCGATGATCTTCGGCCGATGGAGCGGCTAGTGGGAACGTTCGTCGACAACCCGAATGACGACCCCGGCCACTTCGCTGTACGCGCGCATGAGGTCGCGCTCGCCGAGGGTTTCGCTCGGCTTCGGCGCGTGCACGCGGATACGGATCGGGTCGAGGGCCAGGTCCAGGGCGTCGAGCGTGCGCCAGTAGTCGACGTAGGCTTCCACCCACATGTGGCCGACGAACGCGCCTTCCGTCGAGCCGTAGGCCAGCCCCACGGCCGGGCGCGCCGGGATCCCAGCGGCGCGCAGCAAGGCGACGGTCAGGAGCGAGTGTTCCGTACAATCGCCCGCGCGGGTTCGGTAGACGTCCAGCGCCGAGTCGTACCCGTGTTCCATGCCCTTGTGCACGATGTGCCGGTTGACGTAGGCGGCGATGGTGCGCGCGAGCGGCCACCCGCCGGTCCCGGTGGCGGCGCGCAGGCTGTCTGCGATCGCCTTCAGCGTGGCGTCGTCCGACTGCACGAATCGATCCGGCCGCAGGAAGGTCGCGAGGTCGTCGCGATCGGCGTTCACGCGGTGCGCGGTCTCGCGCGTGAGAGTGAGCCGGACCGACCGCTCGTCGCGCGACACCTCGACCTGGTTCGGTCCGTCCATCGATTCGCGCGGCAGCGCCTTCGCAAACTCGAGCAACAGCGTGACGCTGTCGAGGCGCGCGATCGGGGTTGGAAACCCCTCGCAGTGCACCATCGACTGGCGAATGATGTCGAAGCTGGACTCGATCTCCAAGGTCGCCAGTTCGTCGGCGCTGACGCGTTCGATCACGATCTCCACGCCCAGCTGCCGGACCACCGTGCGCACCTCTTCCCCGTCCGCCGCGCACCAGGTGGTCGAAGTCGCGGTGGTGGCGTCGTCGTCGAACTGGTCGACCACGGTCAGTTCCTGCTCCGCCCCCGCGACCGTCCGTCGCTCGGTGCCGCCGCGCACGAGCCGCTGGCGGTGGAAACTGCCGTCGGCGACGTCGAAGCTGGTCACCGTCGTTTCGGGAGCTGCACCCGCCAGCCACGCGCGCACCCGCTCCCGTGCCCGCATCTCCGTGGTGGCCGCGGGATCCCACGCCAGCGTGCGCCGGTGGGTCGATCCCCCCGCGCTCGACTCGTATTGGACCGAGTCGCCCGCCAGCACGGCGCTGGCGCGCAGGTTGGACACCGAACTCTCCATGTGCGCTCCGAGAAACTCGCCTTTGGGGTCGCAGGTCTCTTCCGCGAGGATGCTCATCTCGAGGGGCGTTCCCATGCGCGTGAAATTGATGTTCATGTGCGCACGGAACACGATCACTCCCGCCTCTTCGGACCAGCGCTCGGACGCGGTGCCGACCGCCACGTCACCGATGCGGACGATGAACCAGCTTTCGCTCGGGCCCGCGGCCGGGCCCGCCGGCGCCGGGGACACGTCGACCGGGTGAGCGGCGAGAACGCACAGGGTGCCAAGGACGAGGAAAACGCGTGGCCACATCGGGAGAACCGACGGTAGCACACGTGGCGCCGGGGTTCCACCCGTTCCGGCGCCGCCAAAAGCCAAAGGAGCCCGGAGCGTTCCCGCTCCGGGCTCCTCACTTGCCCCCTTCGAAATCGTGTTACGCGATCTCGATCTTTCTCCCGATTCGCTCCTGGCTCTTGGGAAGCGTGACGGTCAGGATCCCGTCTTCCATCTTCGCCTTGACATTTTCACGATCGACGCCGGGGCCGATGCCGAACGTCCGTTCGAAACGGGTCGAATGGTACTCCCGGCGGATGACACCCTTCTCCTCCTTCTTCTCGGACAACTCGCCCTTGACGATGAGCGTATCGCCCTCGAAGTTGACCTCGACATTGTCCTTCTTCAGGCCGGGCATCTCGATCGTGAAGACATACGCGTCGTCGGTGTCCGCGACATTCGTCTTCGGCAGACGAGCCGTGGCCCACGCCTCGCCGTTGCCCTCGGAGAAGATCCGGTCGATGAGGGGAAGCCCCCACGTCACCCGGTCCACCGTCGGGAACCCCCAGCGGTCCAGCGCCGCCTCGATCGGCGACAACGGGCTCTCGTACTTCGTGACTTTCATGACTCTACCTCCATATGGATTCCAGTATATGAATTCAACCTGTGGGCTCGCGCCCACGCAGGACGTAGTGCACGACCCATGCCACGGGCACTCTCATTCGTAATTAATTAATTTACAATAGATTACAATGCCGGAAGTCGATGGCCCGTCGTCTACTTCCGCTGGGCATGACAGATTCGACTGTCACCGTGACAGCATGCCTGCTAACGCGTCGGTGGAGAAACGAACGACGTCAGACGGCGGCCGGTTCGTCAACCGGGGCTCGAACGGCGGCCCGGGGCTCGACCAATCGCGTGCTGGCCACGAGGTCGGCTATCGCGGAAAGCGCCGCCAGGATGAACAGGGCGCTGTAGCCGAACGCGGCCACGACCACGCCTCCGAGGATCGGGCTCAACATGAATGGAAACGAGAGCGTGTTCATGAAACCCACGTAGAGCGGCCGGCGATTCGCCGGGGCCGATTCGAGCAGGTAGGTGTGATTCGCGATGAACCGACCGCTGCGCACGAATCCATTGACCAGGAACGTCGACGCCACCACCGTGAACAGCCCGGTTCCGACGACGCCGGCCGGGTCCGCATCGCGAGTGGTCAGCGCGAGCACCGCGAGGGGTGGAAACACGCTGAGCGCGGCGGTCGACACGAACACGATGCGATTGCCCCGGTGGTCGAGCAGGCGACCCCAGACGAGGTTGGAGAGCACGCTGGCCGCCACCCACAACGACACGAACACCCCGACGCTCGCCTGCGAAAATCCGAGGCGCACGTACGCAAAGGTCGCGTAGAACGGGAACGACATCGCGGTCAGCTGGTAGAACGCGCGCATCCAGAGGAACGTCCGATAGTGCGGCATGCGCTTGAGCATCGCGAAACCATCCTCCAGCTGGCGCCGGATCGGAAGTGGACGGTGCACGTGCTCCGCGGGCGGCTCTTGCACAAAGAGGTACGAGACCACGCCCGTCGTCGCAATCACCCCGCCGATGATGATGAGAATGCCGTAGTCGTAGGGAAACGCATTCCCGGCCAGCCCGACGGCCTCGACGGCGTCTTGCACGGCGCGAAAGACGCGGGTGCGCGCCCACATGGCCCCGGGGTCACCGTTGAGAACCGCGGCGATCACCATACCGGCGACGATCCCCAGCACACCCCCCATCACCCGCCGGCCGGCGAAGAACGCCCCGCGCTCATTTAAGGGGACGGTCTTCGATGTGATCTCCAGAAACGGCACCCCCGCGACGCCGGCCGCAAGCGCGTTGATCGTGAGTCCCGCGATCACGCAGGCGAGCACGGTCGCGGTGTGAGCGGGGTCGATCCAGAACACGCTGGCGCCGGCACCCACGAATCCGGCGAAGCGAAACGCGGCCGCGGCGGTGTAGATCGGCAGCACCCGCCGGCGCGCCTGAACGAAACTGGAGACGAACACCTGCGGCAGGAACCAACCGGCGGTGAACGCCGCCGACACGAACCCGACCAGCACGCTGGAACCCCCGAAGGTCGTGATGAACACCGGCAGCACCGTGAATGGGTCGACGAAGGTGTTGCCGAGATTGACCAGCATCCCGTTCATCACCCCGAGTGTCTGGTTGCGTTTGGACATGGTGGCAGCGCGCCCGGTCATGAGCTCTGGAAGCTAGCGCGGACGGCGTTCGATGGCAAGCACGGCCAGAGGTGGGCTATACTGACCGCCGGGTGCGGCATCGAGGATGCTCCTCCGCTCATGCACGCCCGACAGCGTCGAGCATGCCTCGACGCGATTTCACGAGGCGCGCTATCAACTATCGCGCGCGAAGTGCATGAGCGGAGAGGCATGCTCGACGCCGTCAGACGCACATTCGCGCGACTCCGTGAACATGATCAAAGGCATCGGCACCGACGTCATCGAGATCGCGCGTATCGCCCGCGTGCACGCGGAGTACGGTGACAAGTTTCTCGAACGCATTCTCACGCCCTTCGAGCGCGAATACGTTGCCCGCTACGCGGACCCGGTTCCGCGCATCGCGGGGAGGTTCGCGGTCAAGGAGGCGTGCATGAAGGCGCTCGGCACCGGCTGGGGGGCGGGGGTGCGCTGGCGCGACATCGACGTGCGGCGTCACCCGGGCGGGCAGCCCTTCGTCGAACTCTCGGGTCGCGCCCGCGAGCGACTCACGATGCTCGAGGCGACCGTGGTCCATTGCACCATCACCCACGACCGCGACCACGCCATGGCGATCGTCATCCTCGAGTGACCCGCGCCCGCCCTAGGGCTCGCTTCGCCGGCGCACGCCGAGGCCGGGTTCCTGCGAAAGCGTCAGGTACCCGTCCTGCACCCGCACCCCTTCGAACGGGTCGAACTTGAGCAGCAGATTGCCGTCCAGGTCCGCATAGTCGCACAGCGGACTCAGCTGCGCGGCCGCGGTGATGCCCAGCGACGTCTCGATCATGCACCCGATCATCACCTGGAGCGAGTGCGTGCGCGCGACGGCAATCATCTCGAGCGCGCGGGTGATTCCCCCGCATTTCATCAGCTTGATGTTGATGCCATGACCCTGGTCGTGCCGGCGGAGGACATCGCCGGGGCCTTCGATGCTCTCGTCGAGGATGACCGGCAGCGGGCTCACGCGCTTGAGCTGGCGCAAGTCGTCTTCGTTCGCGTGCGGGAGCGGCTGCTCACACAGTTCCACCTGGCGCCGGTAGAGTTCCACGGTCTTTTCCATCGCGGTCTCCAGATCCCAGCCCTCGTTGGCGTCGACGCGCACGACTTTGCCGCTGCGGGCAATCACGCGGTCGAGGATCTCCATGTCGCCGGGAAGGCCGACCTTCACCTTGAGGATGCGGTAGGGCGCGGCCGCGTCCACCTTGGCGTCGATCACGCCGGGGACGTCGAAGCCGATCGTGAAGGACGTGGCCGGCGCGTTCTCCGCCTGCGCGCCGATGAGCTGCCACACCGGCGCTTCCTCGCGCTGGCCGCGCAGGTCCCACAGCGCCGAATCGAGCGCCGAGCGCACGGACGCGTGCGCGCGCAGCGCCTCGAACAGGTCCCCGCCGTCGCGGTTCAGACGCGCTCTCACGTCCTCGGGTTCGCCGTCGAGCATCTGGCCGATCGAGTTGATCGCGGCGCGAACCGTCATCGGCGACTCGCCGTAGAAGGGCTGGGGCGCCGCCTCGCCACGCCCGGTGACGCCGTCGTGGGTGAGCGAGACGACGAAGATCTCGTACGAGGTCCGCGTGCCGCGCGCGATGCGGAACGGGTGCGCCGTTTCGATCTGGATCGGTTCGACTTCGAGCTTCACGTGGGGGTCGCCTCCTCGGCGACGGCTGCGCCCGCGTCAGCGACGCAGCGCGTCGCGGATCGCGGGCAGGATCCGAGTGCACCCGTCGCGCACCGCGTCCGCCGCCGGGAGCCCGGTGCCACGCTCGGCCGCCTCGATCGCGGCCCGCGCGTCCGGCTGCGAGAGCGCGGCGGTGTTGAGCGCGAGTGCGACGACGCGCGCCGGCTTCCATGGTCGCATCAGGGACTCGTAGAGCGCAATCAAATCGCGCAGCCCCGGAAGGTCGTGGCCGAGGCGCTTGTAGTGCGGACGGCCGGGCTCGTGCACGAGCACCAGCGCGTCCGGCATGCACCCGTACATAAGCCCCAGGGTCACGCCCGCGTATCCCGGGTGCGTGATCGATCCTTGACCTTCCACGAACACGATCTCCGCGCCGTGTCCTTCCAGGTTGACGAGTGCCTCCGCGGCGCCGCCCACGAAGTCGGCGACGACGCGGTCCACGGCGACACCTCGCTCGCGGAGGATCATCCCCGTCTGTCCGGTCGCGGCCCACGCGGCGCGCATCCCTGCCCGCGCGGCCGCGCGTTCGAGCTCGACGGTGGTGGTCATCTTGCCCACCCCGCAATCGCTTCCGACTGTGAGCACCACGCTCGCGCCGGTCCGGCATCCCCGCCCGTCCGACACCACGCGCGTTTCGGCAACGCGACGCACATCCCAGATACGCGCTCCCTTCGCCGCCGCGAGCGCGGCGAGCCCGGGGTCGTCGCCGACGAACGCGTGCATCCCGCTCACCACGTCCAGGCCGGCCTCGAGGCAGCGGGCAACGAGCGATCGATCGGGCTCCACCAGTCCCCCGCCGATCGGCGCGGTGCCGACCACTGCGATTTCGGGCCGTTCCCGGAGCGCGTCGTCGATGCTCGCCACGATCGGGGCGTCGCCACCGAAGCCGAGGACCTCGTCGACGCAGCGGCCCGCGCGGGTCGAGTCCAGCACGGCCACCACGTCGTCGGGCCGATACATGGCGAGACAAACCGCCGTCTTGGCGTCGGCCGCGCAGAAGCTGCCCTCGGCGAGGAGCAGGAGGCGACGCCCGCGGATCGGAAATGGAGCGTGGACGATCACAGCCGGGTCCCGTCGATCAATCGAACTCGTCCACGATCACGCCCACCAGGCGCTTGAGAATGTCGTCGAGCGTGGTCATTCCCACCATCCGCCCATCGGCGTCGCGGATCATCGCGAAATGCCGCCCGCCTTCCCGCATCTGCACCAGCACGTCCGAGAGGCGCGCGTCCGCCGAGACTACGAACGGCTCGCGGAGTGCCTCGTGCAGGCTCTCGCGGTCGCGCGCGGTCACGTACTCGTGCACCGAGGTGACGCCGATCACGTTGCTGCGCTCGCCCTGGTAGACAGGGTAGCGCGAGAACCCCTCGCGCGCGATCACGGCGGCGTGCGACTCGATGGGAGCGTCCCAGTCGAGCATGACAACCGCGTCGAGGGGCGTCATCACGCCCCGGATCGAGAGTTCCTTGAGCTCGATCGCGCGGTCGATGAGCGCCGTGGTCTGCGGGGCGATCAGACCCGCGCTGCGGCTGTCACCGATGTGAAACAGCAACTCCTCCATGCTGACGTTGAGCAGGCGCGACGACGGGCTGACCGGGAGGAAGCGCGTCAGGAGGTCCGTGAGCCCTTCCAGCGGTCGCGCCAGCGGGTAGAGGAGCGCCGACAGCAGGCGCACCACGTCGACGCACGCGACTGCCGCCGGAGTCGCATAGTAGAGAACCAGCCCCTTGGGGATGATCTGGTTGAACAGGAGCCACACCGGAACCAGCACCACCGTCACGATCGTCGTCGCCGACTCGCCAAACCAGCGCGCCGCGAGCGCGGTGCACACCACCGTGCAACCCACCTCGGCCAGGTTGTAGCCGATGAGCAGCGTGCTCAGGAACCGCTCCGGATTCGACGAGAGCTCGAGCACGCGCTGGGCGCGCCCGCTCCCCGTCGCCACGAGGTGGCGGAGGCGGATCCGATCGGCCGCGAAAAATGCCGTCTCGCACGCGGAATTGAACACGCCCACCGCGAACGCGATGCCGGCCACCACGATCAGCGAAAAATCGCTCACACCTTCTCCACCCGCAGCTTGCGGATCCGGTTCGACTGCGCCGAGATGACGTGAAACCGGAGCCCGCCGGCCTCGATGGTCTCGCCCTCGCGCGGGATGCGCCCGGTCAAGCCGAGCACGTAGCCCGCGACCGTCTCGTGCTCGTCGTCGCGCAGCGCGGCGTCGAAGACCTCGTTGAACTGGTCGATCTCCATGGTTCCCTGTACGACGATGCGGCGCTCATCGATGGTCGCGAACGGCTGCAACCGGGGGTCGCGCACGTCGCGGATCTCGCCGATCATCTGCTCCAGAATGTCCTCGATGGTCGCGACGCCCGCGAAGGACCCGTATTCGTCCAGCACGACCGCGACGTGAATCTTGCGCCGTTGCAGCTCCCGGTAGAGATCGGCGATGAGGTCGTTTTCCTGGACCAGCAGCGTCTCCCGCACGCGGGTGCGGAGGTCCTCCTCGGACCGCGCCGCCTCGGGGTCAATGAGATCCTTCACGTGCAGAATCCCGATCACGTCGTCGGGCGACTCGCCGTAGATGGGGATGCGCGAATGCCCGCTGGACGCGAAGAGCGCGAGGAGCTCGTCGCGCGGGGTATCCACCGACGCCGACACCACGTGGATGCTCGGCGTCATGATCTCCTTGACGACCTTCTCGCGGAACTCCAGCACGTGGGAGAGAATCTCGTACTCGAACGCGTCCACGGCGCCCTCGCGGCGGCCGATTCGCACCGCCGTCAGGAGCTCGTCCCACGTGTACGAACGCCGCGTGGCGCCGATGCGGCCCCGGAGCGCGTCGATGATGCCGTCGGAAATGCGGGAGAGCGGGATGCGGATGGGCGCGAGCACGGTGTGGATGGCGGACATCGGCAGCGCCAGTACCGGTGCCACCGTGCTCGACCAGTGCAGCCCGAAGGCCTTGGGCAGGACCTCGGTGAACACGATGATCAGCACCGACATGAGGAGGAATGCGATCCCGACCCCGCTTTCCCCGAACGCGCGAAGCAGGAGCGAGGTCGCGACGCTAGTCGCCAGGATGTTGACGGTGAGGTTGCCGACCAGGACCGTGATCAGGAGCGGTCGCGGCGTGGACAGGAGGCGGGCCGCGCGTCGGCCGCCGACCGACGCGTCGCGCAACGCGCGGGTCTGACTCCGGCTCAGCGAAAAAAGGGCGGCTTCGGAGCCGGAAAAAAAGGCGGACAGGAGCAGGAGGACGGCGAGACCCGCCAGATACGCGACGGTATCGGTCACGGCCCCGGGGCGGCGATCAGCCCCCGAGCTCCTGGAGCGCTGCCTGCGCCTGCTTGGCTTCCTCGGACGTCGGGTGCTTTTCGATCAGGGTCCGGAACGCTTTCTCGGCCAGGCCGCGCTCCTCGAGCTGCGTGT
>Ga0184629_10000467_pt1 | contig 18161 bp, 13 predicted proteins | sample PLM4_32_b1_FD_133158 | JGI IMG/M metagenome (GOLD analysis project Ga0184629, IMG submission 133158) | Groundwater sediment microbial communities from an aquifer in East River, Colorado, USA - PLM4_32_b1 | ecosystem: Environmental > Terrestrial > Soil > Riparian zone | place: USA: East River... | reverse complement strand
GCGACCCCGACACGATTCGAACGTGCGACCTACAGATTAGGAATCTGCCGCTCTATCCTGCTGAGCTACGGGGTCTTGAGGCGGAATCAATACCTCAGAGCACGATTTTGCAACCGCCTCTTGCCCGTTGCGGCAGGCCCGGTGGTTAGGAGAGAGACGCGACAACCTGAATCACGACGCCTGCGAAAAACCAGGTCGCCGTATAGCCGGCAAAGAAGAGAATCGTTTTCATGAGTTCGCCGAAAAGAAATGCTTGCGAGGTGGGAACGCTCGCGAATTAGTCCAGGTTCCAATCAGAATGTCGAATCGATTTCGTTGAACTATACGGGAGCACCTACTTCTCCACGGTTAACCACCTGGTCCGGTTGATCTGTTTGCTGTTGGGCACCCAACCCTTCACGTAAGGCTGAACGATCGCAGGCTGGGTCTGGAAGCGCACGAAGACGGCCGGATAGTCATCGAGCATCATCTGCTCCGCTTGCGCCAGCATCTGTCCGCGCTTCTCAAGGTCGCGTTCGGCCGCGGCCTTATCGAGGAGAGCGTCGTAATTCTTGTTGCTGTAGCGGCCGTAATTGTTCGCCCAATTGGTTCCCGTGCCGGTGCGCAACACGTCGAGGAAGTTCGACGGATCGTTGTAGTCTGCGACCCATCCGGCCGTACCGACGTCGAAGTCGCCTTCCTGGAGCTTCTGATAATTGATCTGGGTGTCGGATTGCGCGACTTCAAGATCGATATATGCCTTGCGCCACATCTCTTGGAGCGGCGCAATTGTCTGCCTCGTCACCGCATTGTTCGTCGTAGCAAAGCGCAAGCGCAGCATCTTCTGCGGCGCGTATCCCGCCGCGCTCATCAGCTGCTGCGCCTTGGCGAGACGCTGTTCGAAGGACATGTCCTTGAAGCGCATCGCCACGCCGCCGGGATAATTCGCGGTGCCGGGCGGGACCATGTTGTACGCAGGCACATCGCCGAGTTTGAGAATCCTTTCCACCATCGCTTCGCGGTCATAGGCGAGGTTCATCGCCTCACGGATGCGAACGTCGTCCAGCGGCTTGTGGGTGAGATTGATCGAGACGTAGGACGTCGTGAGCGTGGGCGTGATCCTCAGCGCATCGGCCATGTTGGCGCGCAGAAAGTCGATCTGGAGCGGCGGTATGGGATCCTGCGTATCCAGCTCGCCCGCGCGCAGCCGCCTCAACGCAGCGTCGCCGTCCGCTGTCGGGTAGTAGTTGACGACGTCGATCGTCACGTTCGCCGCGTCGTAGAACTTTGGATTCTTGACGAGCGTGATGTGGTCGTTGGGTATCCACTCTCGCAGGATGTACGAACCGTTGGAGAGGTAATTGCCCGGCCTGCTCCATTCGGCGCCCTTTGATTCGATCGCATGGCGCGGGCTCGGAACCATCGTATGGTGGGTCAAGAACTCGGTCATGAACGGGAGCGGGTTTGCGAGCGTCACAACCAGCATCTTGTCGTCCGGTGCTGTCACGCCAAGCTCGGTCGCGGGCATCATGCCCGTGTTCACGGCCCGCGCGTTCTTGATCGGATAGAGATAGTAGGCATAGGGCGCGGCCGTCTTCGGATCGAGAATGCGCCGCCACGCAAAGACGAAGTCATCCGCTTTGACCGGCACACCATCCGACCAGGTGTGCTCGCGCAAGTGGAACGTCCAGGTGAGCCCATCCGGCGAAGTGTCCCACGACTCGGCGGCGCCCGGGATCGGCTTGCCCTCGGCATCTTCGGTCGTGAGACCGAGCAGCATGTCGCCAGCGATTTGCGCTTCCCAAATTCCATCGATGAAGACGGGATCGAGGCTCTTGGGCTCGGCGCCATTGCCGCGGTTCAAGACGATCTGGCCGGCCGTTGCAGCGGTGGAAGATGAGGATTTCGACTGCGTCCCATCTCCACACGCGGTAAGCGCTATCAGCGCACCAGCGCAAAGCCAAAGCGAGATCGAATGCAGAATTGTGCTTGACGCCATGCTCTATCTTTCGATCGACAGCCAGCGGGTGCGATTGACGTTGGAGACGTTGGTGACCCAGCCCTTCACGTAGGGCTGCACGAGATTGAGCGTGACCTGGAACCGGGTCGGGATTGCCGGCACATCCTTCAGCAGAACCGCCTCGGCCTGCGCCAGCAACTGGCCGCGTTTGCCCAAATCCAGCTCCTCGTCGGCCTGATGGACCAATGCATCGAATGCCGGGTTCCTGTAGCCGGAGTCGTTGAGCTCATTGTCGCTCAAGAACAGAAACAGGAAGTTCCGCGGATCGTTGAAGTCGGCAACCCAGGCGTAGCCGGCAATGTCGAAATTGCCGGCGCGCAAGTTCGCGAAGTGCACCTGGGCGTCGTTTTGGATGATATCGACGTCGACATAAATGCTGCGCCAGATTTCTTGGACCGCCGCCGCGATCCGCCGCGCATCGGCGCCAGTGCCGCCGGCCATTGTCGTCTTCAGCCGGTTGTTGGGACCGAAACCCGCCTCGCGCATCAGTTCCTGCGCGCGCTTTACCCTCTCAGGGTAGGGCATGCTCTTGAAATCGAACTCGACCGGACCGGGATAGTTGGCGATGCCCGGTGGTATGATGGAATAGGACGGCGGCTGGCCGATTCGGACCACCTTCTCCGCCATCGTTTCGCGGTCATAGGCCAAATTCAGCGCCTGACGGACGCGGATATCGTCGAAGGGCTTGCGCTGCAGATTCAGCGTGAGCCAGCCGTTCGCCAGAAAGATCTCCTTGTGGAACATCGAGCCCATGGTCGACTCGACGAAATCAATCTGGTTCGTCGGAATGCCATCTTGCACATCCAATTCGCCGGCACGGAACCGCCTCATCCCGGCATCCGGGTCGGCGATGGGAAAGAAAACCACTCGATCGATTTTCACATTCGCTGCGTCGTAGAAGCGCGGATTCTTGACCAGCGTGATGTGATCGTTGGGTGTCCACTCTGTAAGGATATAAGGGCCATTGCCGACATAATTGCCCGGGTTCGTCCAATTGCGCCCCAACGGCTCCACCACATGCGAAGGCAGCGGGTAAGTCGTTTGGTGTGCCACCAGCTGGGGCAGGTAAGGCGCCGGATTCTCGAGCTGAACCTCCAGCGTCTTGTCGTCGATGGCCCTCACGCCGAGCTGATCCGGTCCCATCCTCCCCGCACTGACAGCCTGCGCGTTCCGGACCACGTAGAGCATCGAGGCGTAGGGTGCAGCCGTCTTGGGATCCAGAATTCGCCGCCAGGAATAGACAAAGTCATTGGCCGTCACCGACTTTCCATCCGACCACTGATGGTCACGCAGATGGAACGTCCAGGTCTTGCCGTCCTCCGAAACATCCCAGCGTTCAGCCGCACCGGGGATGGGCTTCCCCCCTGCATCGGCGGTGGTCAGCCCCATAAGCATGTCGCTGACAATCGCGTCTTCCCAGGTTCCGGTCGTGAAGTTGGGGTCGAGGCTGCTGGGTTCTGCGCCATTGCCGCGCCGCAGGACCACTTCACTTCCCGACCCCGAGGGTGTGGTGTTCGCGCCTTTTGAGCTCGGGCTGTCGCCGCATGCGGCAAGCGCCATCAACGCGGCGGCGCAAATGCTCAAACACACGGCGCGGAAGAGCGGGCGGGTTCCCATCAACTGTCCTCGGCTTCTCTGGTCTCTCTAATGGACGTTACAATATTTGGGGGTGTCACCGGTTCAAATAAGCGTTCTGTTGGAGGGCGTTCTTGGCTTGACCTTCGCGAAAGCCCGAACGATGCTGAACGCGGAGGGGTGCTGGTGTACTGACGGTCGCCGTTGCGGGGCGGCGAGCCGCCTGTTCGCACCCATACATTCGTCAGGTCGCCTCGTGGCTCGTCTACTGATCGGCAGCGTCTATTATTTGCGTTTGGATCCCAAACGCTTTGAAGAGCTGCAACCCTTTCCGCCGCTGGCGACGCTTTATGCGGCCGCTTGTATGCGCGCGCACGGCCATGACGTTCGTTTCTTCGACGCGATGCTGGCGAGTTCTCCCGCCGAGTGGACGTCGATGGTCGAGAGCGTTCGGCCAGACATCGCCGTCCTTTATGACGACAACTTCAACTACCTTTCGAAGATGTGCCTGACGAAAATGCGTGATGCCGCTATCGCCATGATCGCCGCCGCGAAGAGCACTCACGCGAAGGTTGTCGTCTGTTGCTCGGACGCCGTAGACCACCCTGAGCTCTATCTCGATGCCGGCGCGGACGCGGTCATCCTGGGCGAGGGCGAACCCGCGCTCGCGGAGATCGTTGAGCGTATCGATGACGGCGACTTTGAGACCATCCAAGGCGTCACCGTGCGGGGCCGTGCCGGTTCGATCGTCCACTCCGACCGTCGCCCGCCCTTGCGCGATCTCGATGCGCTGCCCTTCCCGGCGTGGGACCTCGTCGACTTCGACCGCTATCGCCGCATCTGGCGCGAGCGCCACGGCATGTTCGCGCTCAACATGGCAACCACGCGCGGCTGTCCCTATTCGTGCAACTGGTGCGCCAAGCCGATCTGGGGGCAGAGCCATGCGGTGCGCAGTCCTGCCAACGTCGTTGCCGAGCTTGAGACGCTGATCGGTATCGCCGCGCCCGACTATATCTGGTTCATGGACGACATCATGGGGCTCAAGCCCAAATGGTGGGGAACGTTTGCCGATGAGCTCGAGCGCCGTGCGATCAAGATCCGCTTCAAATGCTTGAGCCGCGCAGATCTGGTGCTGCGCGAAGGCGCCGTCGCCGATCTTGCTCGCGCCGGCTGCGACATCGTCTGGCTCGGCGCCGAATCCGGCAGCCAGAAGATTCTCGACGCCATGGATAAGGGCCTGACGGTCGGGCAGATCGAAGAGGCGACACGCAGGCTCAAGGCTGCAGGCATCCGTGTCGGCCACTTCATCCAGTTCGGTTACTCCGGCGAAAATATCGCCGATATCGCGCGCACCATTGGCATGATCCGCAAGACACAACCCGACGAGATCGGCATTTCGGTGTCCTATCCGTTGCCCGGAACCGCGTTCTATGACCGGGTGAAGGCGGAGCTTCAGGAGAAGCGCAACTGGAGCGATTCGAGCGATCTCGCGATGCTCTATCGCGGACCGTTCTCCACCGGGTTCTATCGGCGGCTGCACGCCTATGTTCATCGCGACTTCAGGATGCGGCGTGGCCTGCGGGTATTCGCTCGCGTGCTGAAGGGACGCGAGACGCTGCGCTTCCGGCACGTGCGAAGTCTCGTCTACGCGATGCTGTGTCTTGGAATGGTGCCGTTCTCGCTCCTTAGCCTGCGCCTGCTCAGATCGTGAGGAACCGCTCCGTGGACATTCTGCTGACTCACGGATATTTCCTCGCCGAGGACGAGATCGAGCGGAAGGTGATGAAGCCTTATCCGCCGCTCGGTCTGCTCTACATCTCCTCGCATTTGAAAGCGCGCGGCTTCTCGGTCGAGATTCTGGATACGACGTTCCGCACGGTTGCTTCGGCGCTCGCGGCTCTCGAAGCCATGCGGCCCAAGCTCGTCGGCATCTACGCCAACCTGATGACAAGACGCAACGCGCTGAAACTGATGGGCAAGATGAAGGAGGTTGGTGCGATTGTGGTGCTTGGCGGGCCCGAGCCCGCGAACTACGCCGAGGAATATCTCGCGCGTGGCGCCGATGTGATCGTCTCGGGTGAAGGCGAGAAGGCGCTCGAAGCGCTCATCCCTCATCTCAGCCGCCACGGTCTCTCGGCGCTCGACACGATCGCGGGCATCCAATTCAAGGACGGCAACGGCAAAGTCGTATCGACGCCTTCGCGTCCGCAGATCGGCGACCTCGATGCCCAACCTTTCCCAGATCGCTCGGCGATCGATCTCGAGCAGTACTTGACGACGTGGCAGACTCACCACGGTGTGCGCTCCGTCTCACTGATCACGGCGCGCGGCTGTCCGTATACCTGCAGCTGGTGCAGCCATTCCGTCTATGGCCGGTCGCATCGCCGACGGTCGCCCGAGAATGTTGCGGATGAGATCGAGCTCATCCGCGAGCGCTATCAACCAGATCAGCTGTGGTACGCGGATGACGTCTTCACCATCCATCCGAAATGGCTGGAGCGCTTTGCCGCCGAGCTCAAACGCCGCGGGCTGCACTATCCCTTCGAGACGATCACCCGCGAGGACCGGCTCAACGACAAGGTCGTGCGCACGCTCGCATCGATGGGTTGCTACCGCCTATGGATCGGCGCCGAGAGTGGCTCGCAACGCATCCTGGACGGCATGGATCGCCGCACCAATGCCGTGCGCATGCGCGACATGATCAGGCTGGTGAAATCCCATGGCATCCGTGCAGGCACCTTCATCATGGTCGGCTATGAGGGAGAGACCTGGAACGACATCAATCTGACCGCCGATCACTTGCGCGACGCGGCACCGGACGATGTGCTCACAACGTTGAGTTATCCGATCAAGGGAACGCCGTTCTACGACTCCGTGGCCGATCGGATCCTCGCCCGGCGCAATTGGGAGGATGGCTCGGATCGCGATCTCACCATCCGCGGCCGCAACTCGCCCCGGTTCTATGCGCACGCTCAGCGTTGGCTGCAGGCTGAGGCCGAGCTCGCGCGCATCGGGCAGGCGAGCACGCGGAGCTGGCGCCGGCTGGTCCGCGCCAAGGCCGCATCCGCGGTCAGCCGCGTCGGCATGTACGTCTCGCGCAACGAGGTCGAGCATGGCTGAAGGGTTGCCAGCGCCGATGACGGCTGCGGCCTTCGATGAAGCCGCCGCGGCGTACGATGCCGACTTCGCCGGCACCACGGCGGGCCTGTGGCTGCGCGAGCATGTGTGGTCGCAACTTGCACCGTTCGTGAAGCCGGGAATGCGGGCGCTCGATCTCGGGTGCGGCACCGGCGAGGACGCGCTGTGGCTCGCGCGCAAGGGATGCCACGTGACCGCGGCGGACGGCTCGCCTGCGATGCTCGAACGCGTCGCCTTCAAGGCAGCGCAGTTCAATCTTGCGCGGCGCATACGCACGATCGAATTGGATTTGAACGCGCCCGCTGCAACTGCGGCGCCGCCTGATGTGCCTTTCGATCTCGTGGTTTCGAATTTCGGCGCCATCAACTGCGTCCACGATCTGGCCCCGCTAGGCCGCAAGCTTGCTGCCTGGGTAAGGCCCGGTGGAGCTGTTGCGCTCGTCGTCATGGGAAGGTTCTGCGCCTGGGAGACGGCTTACTATTTGACGCGGCTCGATCGCAGGGCCTGGCGGCGCTGGCGGGGCAGGGCCCAGGCGTCCATAGGCAGCCAAACCATCAACGTCAGATACTGGTCGCGAGGCGAGCTGCTGCGCGCGCTTGGCTCATCGTTTCGCCCGCTCGCCACGCATGGCGTGGGCACGTTCCTGCCGCCGTCCTACTTGTTCCATTCGGTGGAGCGGCACCCGGGCTTGTTCCGTACGCTCGCACGATGGGAGAGGCGCACCAGCCCCATCTGGCCGCTCTCGCGCATGGGTGACCATATGCTCGCTGTTTTTAGGCGGCTCGATCCCGCCGATGCCAAAGGTGGCCAACAATGATCGTCTTCTACAATCCCGTCAGCAATCCTCCCAAGAAACCGGTCTTGCCGATGTCCCTGTTGTCTTTGGGCGCGATGCTCGAAGGCGAGATGGACTATCGGATCGTCGACGGTAATCTCGTTGCTGACGGCCTCAGCGCTTTAAGGCAGGCTTTGCGTGAAACCGGCGCAAAGATTCTCGGCGTCACCGTCATGCCGGGCCCGCAGCTTTGCGACGCTGTGCCCATCTGCAAAGCGCTGAAGGCGGAGTTTCCCAATCTCACGATCGTGTGGGGCGGATACTTCCCCTCGCTCCATTGCGGCGTCGTGATGAAAGCGCCCTATGTCGATTACGCGTTTTGCGGCCATTGCGAGTACGAGTTCGTCACCTTCCTGCGCCGGTTTGCGCGCGGCGAGGACGTGACGGATTTGGCAGGCCTCGCTTGGCGCACATCGGACGGCCAGCTGAAGATGAATCCCAAGCCGCCGCTACCCAACATCAACGATCTTCCCGATTTTCCATACGACCGCGTTCCAATGGAGCGCTACATGCGCAAGTCCTTCATGGGCTCGCGTACGATCGCGCATCATTCGAGCTATGGCTGCCCGTTCAGCTGCAATTTCTGCGGCGTCGTGCACAAGGTGAACGGCCGCTACTCGGCACAGACAGCCGAACGCACCGCTTCCGTCGTCCATCGCCTGGTGAAGGATTATCGCGTCAATGCAGTCGAGTTCTACGACAGCAATTTCTTCGTCCAGGAATCGCGGATCCACGAGTTCAGCGAGCGCATCACGCCGCTCAACATCGGCTGGTGGGGATTTGGGCGTCCCGACACCATGCTGAAGTTCAGCGACAAGACCTGGGCAGCCATGGCCAAGAGCGGGCTTAAAATGGCGTTCATGGGCGCGGAAGCGGGCGACGAGCAGATGCTGCGCCAGATGAACAAGGGCGGCAAACAAACGCCGGATACCGTGCTCGAAGTCGCCGAGCGCATGGGACGGTTTGGCGTCGTTCCCGAGATGTCGTTCATCGTCGGTAATCCGCCCGATCCCGAGGGAGATCTCGCGAAGACGTTGCGGTTCATCCGCAAGCTCAAGCGCGTGAATCCGAAGACGGAGATCGTCTTCTACGTCTTCACGCCCGTGCCACTGGCCGGCGACATGCTGCACGAAGCCGAAGCGGCGGGGTTCAAATACCCCGAGAGCCTCGACGTATGGACCGAAGCGCCTTGGGAAAAATTCGCGCAGCACCTGTCATCCAGTCTGCCATGGATGAACAATCGCATCCGCCGCAAAGTGTCGAATTTCCAACAGGTGCTGCACGCCGCTTATCCGACGGTCACCGATCCCAAGCTTAAAGGTGTCGGCCGTATGGCGCTGCGCGCCGTTGCGTCCTGGCGCTACGCGACGGAGTTCTACAACTTTCCGATCGAGCTCAAGGTGGTCAACAAGATTTTCCCCTATAACCGGCCGGAAATCAGCGGCTTCTGATGCACGCCACTGCCACAAGCGAAACGATGGATGCGAGCGAATTTCCAATGCCGCCGTGCGCGGCCGCGCCTCCTTCGGTGTCGAAGATCGTACGTGCTCTGTGCGGGCCGTGGATGCTGTACAAGCGCTCAATTCTTCGCCCGAGGCAATCAAGGGCCGTGTTCGAACGCGTCCTCGGCCGGGACTTTGTTGTCTGGCCGGGTGTGCTCAATCCGGTGACGTTTCGCGCGGGAAGATACCTGGCCGAATTCATCGCCCGTTCACCGCATCTGAACTTTGCACAGACCGGAAGGCGCCCAACCGCGCTCGATCTCGGCACGGGGTGTGGAATTCAGGCGATCTTTGCAGCGCTTCGCGGCTACGATGCCACCGCGGTCGACATCGAACCCGGTGCTGTCTCGTGTGCCCGCGCCAACGCGATCCTGAATGGAGTCGAGCATCGGGTGCGCGTCTTCCAAGGCGACTTGTTCGCACCTGTGAACGGGCAATCCTTCGACCTCGTCGTGTTCAATCTGCCGTTCTTCCGGGGCATCGCGACAACGCCCTTGGAGCGCGCCTGGAGGAGCCCGGACATTCTCGAGCGCTGCGCGTTCGGTTTGCCCTCCGTGCTCAAGAACGACGGCCGCGCCTACTTCGTCTTGTCGAACCATGGCGATCCAGCAGGCTTGCTCAGTGCCTTGTCTCGCGCCGGTTTTTCCGTCGAACGTGTGACCTGGAGACATTTCGGGGTCGAGACAATGGCGATCTACAGCGCCCGTTTTGCCTCTCGCGATGTTTAGCGCCCAGCCCCGCGAGTCCGCCTGGGGAATGGCGTGATGCGCGATCAGCCTCTCGTGACGGTGGTCATGCCAACCTGGAACCGGCTGCCCTTTGTCGAGGAGGCGGTACTGTCGGTTGTCACGCAAACCTACCTGCACTGGGAATTGATCGTCATCGACGATGGCTCCACCGACGGCACCGCCGAGCGGTTGAACGGGTTGCGGGATTCGCGAATCCGGGTTCTCTCGGCGCCGCACATCGGTCACATCGGCCAGCTGCGCAATCGCGGTGCCGCGGCAGGTTCCGGCGAACTGATCGCGTTTCTCGATTCGGACGATGTGTGGATGCCGCAAAAGCTTGAATTGCAGGTCGATGCGTTGAGGGGCTCGGCTGCGGGCTGGTGCTATTCACAGTTTGAGCTTATGGACGCCGACGGTTCCCTGAGACCGCTGCCGGTCGATTATTTCCGCCCGAAATCCGTCGAAATTGTCCACGAGCTTCTGACGTTCAAATCCACCATTCGTATGCCCGCAGTTGTCGTTAAGCGCAGTGTATTCGATGCCGTGGGCCGATTTAGCGAAGATCCACGTCTGCTCTTGGGTGAAGACCACGAACTGTATTTGCGGCTTGGGTTGCGCACGCCCGTTATCGTTGTTCCGAGCGCCCTGACCAGAATCCGCGAGCACGAGGGTCGCACCTCAGCGGTGCAGAACGACCCCTACGAGATCATGTCGCACATCTACGACTTGTTCATCGCTTACGAACCGCACGGCGAGCATTCCCAACTAGCGCGCCGTCTACGAGCGCGCTGTGTTGCCTACGCCGGAGCCCGGCAACTGTCTGCCGGCAAGTTCGGTCGCGCTGCTCTGCTATTTGGCCGTTCATTGCGACAGGGTGTGCATGTCTTCGATTGGACCCGTGCATTGGCGCGCGGCATTTACGATGGGGTGTTCCACAAGCAGCGCTCGACGCTGAACCGGAATGCCTGAATGCGCATTTGTCTGGTCAATCCATTCTACGACAAGGTGGCCGCGTCGGCGCTTGAAGTGGCCGGACGATACCGTCACGTCGAGGCTCTTGCGGCAGCTTTGGCACGCCGCAAGCATGACGTCGTGGTCGTCCAGGCTTTCCATCGCGAAACGATCGAACACCGCAACGGGGTGGACTTCAGATACGCGAAAGCGCCGTATCGATCGGTCGCACGGCTCAGCGGCGGTAAACTCGGGATCGATCTCTTGGCCGGCGGAAATCTTACGGCGCTGCTAAATGCGGTTGCCGACGCGCGCCCGGACGCGGTGCATATGAACGGACTGACTCTGATTCAACCGCTGTCCAGGCTCAGCGCTTGGTGCGCGAAGGTCGGGCGTCCACTGACGATCACCTATCATGGTGGAAGGCCCCGTCTCGAGCCCTGGCTGGTGCGCGCTCAACGGAAGATGCTGGATGCCTGTGCGGGTGTGTTCTTCACCACTCGGTCTCACGCTCAAGCATGGCTTTCCGCGGGTTTGCTCAGGGAAGAGCAGGTCGTTCCTTGCATGGAAGTCTCGAGCACTTTCTCGCCATCAGCGCGCGAACAGGCCCGTTCGCGCACCGGAATGCGGGGAAACCCGGTCTTTGCATGGAACGCGCGATTGCATCCCATCAAGGATCCGATGACCGGGCTAAGGGGGTTCAGGCGCATCCGGCAATCGTGGCCGGACGCCCGGCTCTACATGATCTACTATACGAGCGAGATGAAAGCGCAGGTCCTTGAGGCCATCGCATCGGATCCGAACCTCGACGGCGCGGTCGAATTGCGCGGCACGATTCCGCCCCCCGCGGTAGAAGATTTCCTGAACAGCGCGGATTTTCTCATTCAGTGCAGCCTCCAGGAAGTTGCGGGCTACAGCGTGCTCGAAGCTATCTCGTGCGGTGTGATACCGGTCGTAACCGATATTCCATCGTTTCGCGCGATGACCGATGGCGGACGATTTGGCGTGCTGTTTCCGGCGGGAGACGACCGGCTGTTGGCGGAGCGAACGTTGGCTCTTGCTCCCGGTGAGATCGCATCGCGTGCAGGCAAACTCCGTGAATTCTTCGAGCAGTCGCTCAGTTATGACTCGATCGCAAAAATCTACGAAGGAGCGCTTAGCGGCGCGCACGCGTAGGTCTGATGCCGCAAAGATTGGAATACTCCGCGGCTATTGCGTCCAACTGCGAAAGGACGGTGCGCAGTTCGGGCTGAGAAGCGCGTATTTTCGTCGCCCTGGAAAGACCGGCAAGCCGCTCCTCAAGTAAAGTCATGGTGTCGATGATCTCGGCTCCGCCGGAAGCGAAGAGCGGGGGAAGCACGTCTCGGGCAACAGGCGAAAGGAATATGGGCTTTAAGCCGAACATCGAGGCTTCGCCCGCTGCGCCCGATCGAATCGATACCAATGCATCCATGTGGCGCAGGAGCGCAGGCAGCGGCAAGGTGGAGGCCTCATCGATCAAGACGTTGGGTCGTCGAATGGTCATCAGTCGGCCGAGCTCCTTGTTTGATTGCGGAGAATACGGATGACGCCGCAACCACCAGCGCCATTCCGACGACGCTCGTTCGATAAGGTCAGCCAAATCGTTCCAAAGGCCGACATAGCCATCGTGATTCTGCAGAGCGACCAGAATTTCGAGCCGCGCGGGATGCGCCTCACGAAGCTTCCCGATCTTGGCATCGAAGCGCTGCGTCTCCGGATTGCGATCATCGAGCCACGGACGGAGTTGTGGATGGCCTCCGCAAACGCCCCTATGCCAGGGGCGCTTCAAGCTGTTGCTCCAATTGCTGACCGCTTCTGCATCCACTTCGGTCCACGTCCAGAAAACGGCGGGAAGGACCGAGTACCCATCTTCAGGAACGGCAGCCCAACTGTATTCCAAGAGCCTCGGTCCCACGCCGGAACGTTGCACCTCGACCGAGAGCACACCGCGACGTCGGCAAGCCAAAGCCAAGGCATGGCCCATTCCCAGGCTCATCATGAAGCAGATCGATGGCCGCACGATCCGAAGAACCTGTTCGAAGCCATATGCAGTGGCGAGGACAGAAGCGGCTTTCTTGCGGAGCAAGTCGGGACCAAGCGCTCGAGTGGGCGCGCCATAGTCGTTGACGAATTTCACAACCGCTTCGTGAGCCGGGAATTCGCCGGCAAGGCGCTTGGAAAGCCCAAGTCCGGTCGCGAGAAGAGGTCCCCAATTTTCGATCGTATTCGCAGCAAGGACCGGGCTGCTGCGAGGTTGTCGTTGCAGTGTGCCTCGCTGCATGAGCAGGGTTGTACAGCCCTTCTGATGCAATTCCTCGATCAACGGATGGAAGAACCGGTCCCTCCAGACGCCGTCGATGCATTCAAGGGCAAACTCGTCGCCAAAGAACAACGCATCCGCCGCGCGCGGGAAAAGCATCATGTGGCGGAGATCGGTTCGGCTTTGCCAAATGTTGGCAATCGGTATTGCTGCCCGTGACAGAACCGATCCGAGTCGGGTGGACAGCCGTTGCGGCTGCGCGGCTTGTCCGCCGTTCCGAGGGCTTGCGTGGTCCTGCCAATATAAGTCGACATAGAGCTCGTTGCGCGCGAGAGGCCAGACCGGGACTCCTCCCACCTGCCAATTTGTGACGGGGAAGGTTCGTTCGATTTCACCGACAAGCGTGAGGAATCTTACGTAATAGTCAGTCATGGGGTTGACCCGGGGAGAACCAGGCGACTCTCGGGGGCCGCTGCCGTGCAAGCGCATGTTTCGCTAGACGGCTGGTACTACTCTCGATTTGGAACATGCCCTTCCAATGACGGAACGTCGCGCCTGCGTCTGATTTTGCGCGCATCTATTCACGGTTCCCCTCTCCCGCCAAGCGCGGGAGTTCGGGTTCATCCAGGCGTCACCGGGGTTCGTCGCCGCAGTGTAACTTGACTATCCCCTGTGGAAACGAAACCATGCTGATAGGGGATATTGTAACGGCCGTTAGCGCTATCCGTGGGGGATATGATGCGTTCAGCGAAGTATCGCGCCTTGCTGTGGCTCGGCGCCTGCGCGTCGTTTCTCTGCGGCGCCCTCGTCACCGCCGCGCAAGAATTGCCGTCGGATGGCCACCATGCCCGCACCGCCGCCGAGCAACTGCGTGCCGTTCATGAGGGCGCTTACAATCATGGCGGCGCCGACTCCGGACTCGCACGCGAGATCGCAGATTATTTGAAGGTCGATCGGGGTAAGGAGCCCGCTGAGGCGCCGCAGCGCGTGGCTCAGAACGTCACGCCCGCGCAAGGACAATCGGGCTATGTGGGTCAGCAGACCTGCATTTCTTGTCACGCGCTGGAGAATGCGAACTGGGCGCATACGACCCATGCCAAGGTCTTCGAGCTGAACCCACGCAACCAGTTGGAGATGCAGGGCTGCGAGGCGTGCCACGGTCCGGGATCGGTCCATGTGCAGAATCCGGCAGAACCCTTGAGCATCATTCGGTTTTCGAGGCGCAGTCAGCAATCCATCTCCGACCAGAACGGCATGTGCCTCAACTGCCACCGCGGCGGACAACGCATCTTCTGGGCAAGCTCGGCGCACGAGAGCCGCGACGTTGCGTGTGCCGACTGCCACAATCCGATGGCGAACTTCTCGCTCAGGGGGCTTCAGGCGCGCACGTCCGTCAATGAGACGTGTTTCCAGTGCCACAAGACACAGCGGGCGGAATTCTCCCGCCGCTCGCATATGCCGCTGCTCGAGGGGCGCGTCGGCTGCATCGACTGCCACAACCCGCACGGCAGCACCACCGCACCGCTGCTCAAAGCCGACAGTGTCAATGAGGTCTGCTTCACCTGCCATGCGGAAAAGCGAGGGCCGTTCCTGTTCGAGCACGCACCCGTGCGGGATAGCTGCACGAACTGCCACACGCCGCACGGCTCGAACCATGAGAAGCTGCTCGTCACCGCGCGTCCGCTGCTGTGCCAGCAATGTCACGCGCAAAACAACCATCCCGCGCAGCTCATGACGCGTGGTGCCATGGCGAACGGATCGCGGCCCGATGTTCGGTTGCTGTCGCGCGCCTGTTCGAATTGCCACACTCAGATTCACGGATCGAACCATCCTTCCGGCGCAAAATTCGAGAGGTGATCCGTGAGAGCGATCTCGAAACGCCGGAACGGATCTTTGCGGCTGCGTCTCCTTATCGGTACGTCGCTGGCTGCTCTCGCGGTTGGATTCGACGCGAGCGCCGACACGGCAGTCGGCACATCGACACCGCTTGGCACGCAATTGAACCCGACAGGTGCGAGGTTCATCCTGCCCAACAACCCGATGGGTTTGTCTCCGCTCTTTCCGAGCTCCCGCACGCCGACCGGTCTGCTTTATCCGAGGCCCTATCTCTATCCGCCCATGGTGCAGAGCCAGTCCAATCCCGACTGGTGGAGGTCTGCCTGGGCCGAGATCGGTTATCTGGGAACAGCGGGCAGCACGGGCACGGCCACGTTCCGTGAGTATGGCGACCTCAGCGCCGGCCCCGTCATCAATAGCGCGGGCTTCCTCGCGGAGAACCGCAGCAGCGCGTTCTACTTCTCGGCCAACATGGGCAGCGTCGGCCGCTCCGATCAGACCTATCAGCTGACGTTCGGCAAGTATGGCGTGTTCAGCACCACGCTGTTCTTCGACTCCATTCCCCACGTCTTCTCGACCAACTCGAAGATCCTGTGGGATGGCGCGGGTACGGGACGCCTGACGCTTCCCTCGAGCCTCACGCCGGGCGCTTCGACATCAGGCCAGGTCCAGTCGGTTCTTGCGGCGCTGTTTCCCGGTGAAGTCAGCCTTAAGCGCGAAAAGGCGGGGATGTCGTTCACGTACACGCCGCATGAGCTGTCCGAAGTGTTTTTCCGCTTCGGCTATGAGGAACGCGAAGGCACGCGACCGCTTGGCGCGACGTTCGGCTATCCCTACCAGGGCGGTGCAACGGAGCTTGTCGAGCCGCTCGACTACCGCACGTTCGACATCAACGCGGGTGCGCGATTCAAGGGCGAAACGCTGCAGGCGAACCTAACCTATGCCGGATCGTTCTTTCGCAACGACATCCCGGCGCTCGTCTGGGACAATCCCGGCCTGACGAACCTGTTTCCCGGCGCGTACATCCCGACGCAGGGGCAGCTGGCGCTGCCGCCCGACAACGACTACCACACGGTGAAGGGCGATCTCGCGTGGGCCTTCAACCGCGGTCGTTTTGCGGCGAGCGCGTCCTACGCCTCGATGAAGCAGGATGCGTCGCTTCTGCCGCCGACAATCAGCACCGGCGTTATCAATGGCGCCGCGGGTCCGATCAATCTTGCCAACTGGAACACCATCAGCGCGCTGAGCCGGGACACGGCGCTCGCCGAGATCGAGACGTTCAACGGCTTCGCCCAATTCGAGTACAACCCGACGCCGCAACTGCGCTTCAACCTCGAGGCGCGGCTCCGTAACGAAGACAACAAGACCAACTATGTCGCCTTAAATCCGCTGACAGGGCAATACGGCTACATCGCACTCGACGGTGGACTCGCACCCTTCATCCCTGCCTATAGCGGCGTGTATGAGCCCACGGTCAACGGTCAGAGGATCCAGATCCGCAACATTCCGTTCGCGACCGATACGCTCACCTTGACGGCCAAAGCCGCCTATCGGTTCGCCAGCCGCGACCGGATCGAGCTCGCTTATGCGAACAAGTCCGTCGACTACAGCAATCGCGAAATCGGCGACGCCACCGACAATCGGTTCTCGGTCCAGTTCGTCACGCGCGCACGAGACTATGGCACGACGCGGATCACCTATGAGTATGCGACGCTGGATGGCGATACTTACGTTCCTTACCCCTACGGGGCCTTCAACACGACGTCGCTGCCCGGATACATCCCGTTTTATCCGACAGGGGACGCGCCGTTCACTTTGGGGCCGCTGCGCAAGTACGATATCGCCGACCGGACGGAGCAGGCGCTCAAGACCCAGACCAATTTCATCCTTTCGGATAAAGTCGATCTGCAGCTGGGCGGCAACTTCCGGATCTACGATTACGATGCCGATTACGGGCTGAAGAGCGCGCGCAACCTCAATCTCAATGCGGAGTTCACCTATCAGGTTTCGCTCGCCACGAACTTGAATGTTTTCTACAGCTTCCAATTCCACAAGCGCGAGGCGGCGAACATCAATACGTTCGGCGGGAGCCCCGACGATTCGGCCGGAAGCCCGACCTATCCGCTGGACTTTGCGTGGTCGGAGGAGAACAAGGACAAGAACCACGTCTTCGGCGCGGGCATCCGCCACCAGATCAATTCGGTCACGATCGATCTGAACTACACGTTCACCTATGGCGACAGCGCGTTCGGCTACACCTATGCGACGACGGGAGCCTTCTACGGCGAGGTTACGGCCGCGGAAGCCGGCAATGCGTTTCCCGACAACACGTTCAGGCATCACCTACTCGAGACCAGCGTGCTCTGGAAGTACACGGCGAATATAGGCGTGCGCGGCTTTTACCGCCTGGAGCACGAAGACATCGAGGATTTCCACTACACCGGGCTGACCCAGGTGATCGACAACAACCTTTATCTGGCGAACATTCCGGACAGCTACACGGCGCACGTCTTCGGCGTTTTCTTCCAGTATTCGTATTAGCTACGAGCGGAAATAGGCTTCGACGACGCCCTTGAGCTTGATGGTCATCGGGCGCCCATGGCGATCGACCGCCTTGCCGGCGGGCACGCGGACCCAGCCTTCGCTCATCGAATATTCCTCGACGTCGTCGCGCTCGCGCGCGTTGAAGCGGATGCCGACGCCGCGCTCGAGCGCTGCGGCGTTATGGTGCGGACTTCTCGGATCGGCGCTCAGTCGGTCGGGAGGCGTATCGCTCATGGTCGATTACGATGCCGTCTCGATACGTGGACGTCAACGTTAGGCTCGTCCGCGATCCGGCAATGGCTCGCTCTTAGGCGTCAAGATCCGACGGCCGTAATAGGCGAGCACGATGCAGATCGCGGCGACGATCACGTCGGGCGCGGCGATGGAGAACAGCACGACTTGCAGCGAGTAATCCGTCAGCAGCACGCCGGTCAACGGCGGTCCGACGATGCCCGCGATGCGTCCCATGCTCGCGGCGTATCCGACGCCGTTGCCGCGCACGACCGTCGGATAGAACCCGCCAACGATACCGAGCAGCGAATTGTGCGTCGCGGAGCCGAATCCCATTGCGAGGATCGCGGCAATCGTGATGAGGGGCGGAGAGAGACCTGCGATGCCGATGGACAGTGTGGCCGCAACCGCGACGAGTGCCGAGAATACGCCGGCACGTATGCCCAAGCGGTCGATCTGCCGCGCGACGATGAGGATCGCGACCGCCGCGCCGAGCGCGCCAAACGAATAGGCGAGGGAGGCTTGAGCCGGTGCAAGGCCG
>Ga0184629_10000466_pt1 | contig 18176 bp, 16 predicted proteins | sample PLM4_32_b1_FD_133158 | JGI IMG/M metagenome (GOLD analysis project Ga0184629, IMG submission 133158) | Groundwater sediment microbial communities from an aquifer in East River, Colorado, USA - PLM4_32_b1 | ecosystem: Environmental > Terrestrial > Soil > Riparian zone | place: USA: East River... | reverse complement strand
GGAACCGGCTCTGGTACCGGAACCGAGAGGACGCTGCGGCGGCGCCGGCACTGTGCCGCCCGGACCAACCCGAGCACCACGACGCTCGTGGGGATCACCATGAGCGGACCCAGGATTCGCCCGTCGAAATGAATCCACGTGCCCAGCGAGGCCAGCAGCCAGAATCGAGGAAAGCGGCCGAGGCCCATTGCGAAGAGCCACGGGCGGACCGGGTACCGGCCCAGCGGAGCGAGAATCCGAATGGTCCAATCCGGCAGCGGCGACCAGGAGATGAACCAGGTGGTCAGGAAGGGGCGACGGTTGAAGAGGGCCACCAGCTTAAGCAGGCGTGGATCGTTCGTCAGGCGGTCCAGTGCGCGCCGGGCCAGCAGGTCCTTGAAGAGCTGGTAGTTGAGGTACTCCGCCACAAGGTTCGCCCCCGTCCCGATGAGGGCGAGCAGAACCGGAGGATAGAGCCGTCCGTAGAGCATGAGGATCGGCTCGTAAGTAGCCGGAAGGAATGGCGAGGTCGGCCCATGCACCCAGACGCTCGCCAGCGCGAAGGCGGCCAGCGCTCCGGTCTCCGGCAGCAGGAGAACCAGGGGTATGCCGACCAGCGCTATGCCACCCGACAACCGGATCAACCCGTCCCAGGCCGGCGTCCCGCGCCGGATCAGCAGCGTGCGCAGGAGGGCCATTACGCTACCCTCCGGAACGCCGCGGCGAATCCAGCCAGCACCAGAGCCCAGATCGCGACATAGGCAGGCACGGCCCGAGTCCGGAGCCGCAGCATCTCCGGAAACAGCAGGGGCTTCCCGGCGAATTTTCCGCGGGGAGACTTTGGGAAGAAAAAGGTCTTCCAAGTCTCGGTCGTGGCAATGGTGTATCCGGTTGCCGCCAGCGCTACCTGGACCGGGGTCCCGCCGAGGTGGAAGAGCAGCCAGGCGAAACACGCGGCAATGAGGGGACTCCTCAAGAATTTGAGGGGCTGGAATCCTTCGATCGGGGCATCCTTCCAGGCCCCTCCCACGGCGCTGAACCATCCGCCCAGCCCTCCTACCGTGAGTGCCAGAAACATCGGCGAGGCACCGCTCGGCAGATCCACCGAGGAAAGGGCTACCAGGCCGGCGACGATCACGCCGAGGTAGATCGTCCCGAGTGCGCGACGAAGCCAGCCGCTCTCGATCGGCCGTCCCAGCACCGCCACCTGCATGGGGATCGCGTATTTCGACTGGCTCTCGTTCCGGAAGAAGGTCTTCCACGCCTCGGTAAGGGCGCGCTCTGCCGCGTACACCGCTCCGAAGAGGAGCAGCATCGTCGCCGGGTTCTCGGGTACCAGCTTCAGCAGGTGCGCCACGATCGGTGCGAGCATCGTCGCGAGGATCAGGCTCCGGACAAAGGTTCGGAGAGTGAACCCCTCGTGCGGGGCATCCTTGTACATCCCCCAGGTCGAGGTATGCAGGCCCGCCAGGGCCCCGATGAGGAGCGCGGGAAGCAGGTTCACGGAGAGTTCTCCAGGCTGCAGGGTGATACGCAGGACCGGTAGGCGGCCTCGATGACCGCCAGATCTCTTCGGGCGGCCGCGAGGGTCATCCGTGCCGGTGCGCCGGTGGCGAGGCTGGTGAGGAAGTCGTCGAACATCCCGCAGTAGCCGCGGAGATCGCGCAGCCCGGGCACCAGGAGGCGGGGTCGGCCGCGGTTCAAGACGGCGAAGAGTCCGTTGGATTCGAAGACGATGGTCCCTCGGGAGCCGACGATCTGGGAGAGCGACAGGCCGCGAAGCAATGCCGGCGTCTCCCACGAATGGTGCAGCGTGCCGACGGAGTCCCCGGCAAAGCGCACCATCACGACCATGCTTCGCTCGGGTCCGATGTCCGGCCCCGGCCGTATCCCCCGGACTTCCGTGATGTCTCCGCCCAGCGTGACAAGCAGATGAATCCAGTGCACCCCGCCTTCGAACAGCGCCCCGCCACCGGCCAGCGCCGGAGCAGACCGCCATCCGGTGGGGCTCTGGTATTTCATGGCATTGAGCCGCACTTGGCGAACCTCTCCGATCTCACCGAAGTCGATCAGCCGCTTGAGCAGGAGAGTGATCGGCTTGTAGCAGTAGTTCTCCGCCACCAGCACGCGCCGCCCGGCCTCCTCGGCCGCCGCCTCGACGTCGTCCACATCGGTGGAATGCATGAAGGCCGGTTTCTCGACGAGGACGTGTTTACCCGCCCGCAGAGCGTCGAGCGTGAGCGTGAGATGATTGGCGGGCGGCGTGGTGATGAGGATCGCCCCGACCCGGGGATCCTGAAGCGCCTGGTCGTATCCGGAATAGGAAGCGAATCCGCGGAAGCGGGTACGGTAGTCCGCTGCCCGTGATTCGTCGCGGCTCGCGAAGCCGAGCCGGACCCGGGAACCGAATCGGGCCAGCGTGCGCGCGTGGGCCTGCGCGATGGCCCCGCACCCGAGCACGGCGAGGTGCAATGTCATGCGGGCACCCGCTGCCGAACTGCCCCGACCGAAACAGTCACCGCGAGATGGGCGGCGATCCGAAGGGCGTTGGCGGCAATCGTGAGGCTGGGGTTGACCGCGGCCGACGACGGCAGCGCGCTCCCGTCGGCGATCGTCAGATTCTCGATGCCTCGGAAACGGCCGAACCCATCGAGTGGCGCAGTCCGTTCGTCATTGCCCATCCGGACCGTCCCCAGTGCATGCGAAAAAGTCCGGATTGCGTGGTGGTAGAACGCCATCGCGCCGGCGCCACGCAGGATTCGCCTGGTTCGCCGCCGGAGCGCCCGGTCCGCCGCAAGGTCCCGCGGGCTGTAGCAGTGGGTGATGACCAGACCGGGGAGTCCAGCCCCGTCGGTGCGGTTGAGATCGAGCGCCACGCCGTTCTCCTGACGCGGCTGATCCTCGGCAATCGTCAGCAGTCCGGCCGTCCGGTCGAGTAACATCCCGGCAATCCAGCCCACCGGCGCGGGAACCTGGGTCCGCACGACCGTGAGAGGCGGAGTCGCCAGCGATTGAATGCCGCCGAGCGGACCGGGCGGGACATCTCGCCCAATGTCACCCCGGTAGTAATCGTGAATCCCCAGCTGTTTGACGAACCGGTCCCGCGCGACCGGCCGCGGCAGGAGGCCGAAGACCGCGGAGTTGATATGCCGGGTCAGGTATCGACCCACGACGCGTCCTGCCGGGTTGGCGCGATCGAGACCGGAGGCGAGGAGGAGGTGTGGTGTGGCCAGTGCGCCGGCGGCGAGAATCACCTGGCGTCCCCGCACCATGAATCGTCGCAGGGTCGTGAGGTCGAGACACTCGACAGCCTCGATTCTCCCCTGACGCGCCACCAGGCGCGTCACCGCGGTGTGCGGCAGCAGCGACAGGCCGGCCCGCAACATCGGTGCGATCACGCGGGTCGCCAGATCATTCTTCGCGCCGATGGCGCACGCGAACCCGTCGCAGGTGCCGCAGCGAACGCAACCGCTTCGCTGGACATCCCCATCGGCGTGAATGGCCATGGGCAGACGAAAGGGCTGCAGACCCAGATCAAGCGCAGCTGCCGCAATCCGCTCGGAAAGAGGCGAGAGAGCGGCCGGCTCCGCGAGGTAGCCGGAGCCATGGTAGGGCTCGGTTCGATCGTGGCCCGTCGCTCCGGCGACGCCAATGATACGCTCGGCCATGGAGTAGAAGGGCTCCAGATCGGCGTAGCCGATCGGCCATTCGGCGCCGGAACTTCCGGCGATTTCCGGCGCCGGAAGAAAGTCGTGTTCCCGGAATCGCAAGGAGACTCCGCCGTAAAACACCGAAGGCCCACCCACACAGAAGACGGCACCAGCCGGATGCTGCAGCGGGCTGGCGCCATCCCGAACGAGGTACCCGGCGTCCCGGGCGTAGTGCGGCGAGAGGATGGCGAAGTTCTCGGGCCGGACCGCCTTCGGCCCCCGCTCAACCCAACCTCCCCGTTCTACCAGCAGCACCGACCACCCGGCCTCCACCAGGGTCCGCGCGGTCATCGCCCCGCCGAACCCGCTGCCCACGATCACCGCATCGAATTCCCGATTCATGTGCCCCCGATTGCGAGGCCTCGGCGTCAGGCCTACGTTCCACAGCTTCGTTGGGGGGCGTGACCTGGCTGTGCCCCGCGCCGTGACTCGCAGTTTTCCGCCTCACAGCCATTCCGCTGAGAGACACCGGAAGGATGCCGGCCCCCTCTAAAGCGAGAGTCAAGAGGCTTGTCGCATGCTCGAGCTCAGAACCCTGGGTTTGGCGGACCTTCGCACCCGGGGCGGCGCCGAGCTGACTGCCGTGGTGCAGCAGCCCAAGCGGTTTGCCCTCCTGGCCTACCTGGCCATCGCCGCTCCTGCCCGTTTTGTCCGTCGCGACACCCTGCTGGGTCTGTTCTGGCCCGAGCTGGACGCCGAGCACGCCCGCGCGGCGCTGCGGCGCTCGCTCTACTTCCTCAGGCGCTCGGCCGGTGACGAGGTGGTGATCGGACATGGAGACGAGGAGGTCGGCGTGGCGCCCGGCTCGCTCTGGTGCGACGCCGTGGCGTTCCGCGAAACGCTCGCGGCCGGGAATCCTGCCGGCGCGCTGGAGCTCTATCGCGGCCATCTGCTCGAGGGGTTTTACGTGGCAGGCGCTCCCGACGCGGAGGACTGGCTCGATCGCGAACGCGCTCGGCTGAAGGAGTTGGCGCTCGATGCAGGGCGCACCCTCGCCCGCAAGGCCCCCGATGCCGACTCACGGACCCGCTGGGCCCGCCGCGCGCTCGAGCTGGACGATCAGGACGAGGAAATGCGCGCGTTGCTGGCACCGAGCCGGGCCCCTGCTTCACCGCGACCGGAGGTTGCGCCGCCGGGGCCCGCTGCGCCGCCCGATCCCAATCTCCTGGCCATCTGTCCTTTCATCGTGCGCGGCGGGCCCAGCCTGGCCTTCCTCTCCGAGGGCATCGTGGATCTGCTCGCCACCCAGCTGGACGGCGTGGGCGACTTGCGGGTGATCGAGCCCCGCCTGGTGCTCTCAGGCGCGACCAACACGGGCGAGGTATGGAACGCGACCCGCGGACGGTGGCTGGCCAACCGCGCGGGCGCCGGCACTTTCGTCCTCGGCAGCGTCGTCGAAGTGGGGGGGCGCCTCGAGGCGACTGCGGCGCTGCACCGTGCCGATGGCGAGGTGGTCGCGCGGGTCGAGGGCCGCGCCGACGGCGAGGCCGGTCTGTTCGAGCTGGTGGACGAGCTGGCGCGCCGTCTCCTGGCCGCCCTGCACGCCGGCAACACCGACCGGTTGGTTCGGCTGGCGGCGCTCACTACCGACTCGTTGCCGGCGCTCAAAGCCTGGCTTGATGGTGAGCGGGCCTTCCGACTGGCGCGCCATCTCGACGCCGCCGATGCCTTCCGCCGCGCTACCGACGCCGATCCCTCGTTCGCGCTCGCGTGGTATCGCCAGGCGGCGGCGCTTGCCGCGAGCGTCCTGATCGGACCCGCGCGGGAGTCCTCGGCCCACGCCTTCCAGCACCGAGCCCGGCTCTCCGAGCATGACCGCCTGCTGCTCGAGGCGCAGCACGCCTGGATCATGGGACAGAGCGGCGAGGCCGAGCGCCGTTATGCCTCGCTGGTAACCGGCTGGCCGGAGAGCCTCGAGGGGTGGTTCCTCCTCGGTGATGTGCAGTTCCACAGCAATCCCTACCGCGGCAAGCGCGTGACGCTCGCGCGGCACCCGCTGGAAAGAGCCCTGGCGCTCGATCCCGCCCACTTGGGCGCCATCACCCAGCTCGCACGGATCGCGGCGCTGGAAGGCAGACCCGGCGACCTCTCGGCCCTGGTCGATCGGGCCCTCGCCCTGAGCCCAACCGGCGACCAAGCCCTCGGACTCCGGGCGCTGGCCGCCTTTTCGCTCTCGAACGACTCCGGGCAGGCGGCGATCACCCGGGAGCTGGCACAGTCGCGCGGCCTGACGATCGCGCGCACTTTTTCCGACGTCGCGCTCTATTCCGGAAACCTCGCTCACGCCGAGCGACTGGGGAGGGATCTCTTTGCCGCGGCGCGGTCCGAGGAGTTCCGCGCCTTCGGGCACCTCACGTTGGCCCATCTCGATCTGGCGCGAGGCCGTGTGATCGACGCGTTCGACCGGGTTCGTGAGGCCGGGGCCCTGGAGCCGGCTTGGTCCATCGAGATACGGGGCCTGTTCGCCTCCCTGCCCTTTCTTCCGTTACCGGACGCCGAGCGTGCCCGCACCCGGAGCGAGCTCCAGGCGTGGGATCCCGGCTCGGCCCGCCCTGCCGTGGCGGTTCCGCTCGCTTTTCACAACGAGCTGCACGCCCATTTCAGACAGTTCGTCCTCGGGCTCCTGGCGGTGCGGGAAGGCGACCTCGCCGGCGCCGCCCTCGCCGCGGAAGATCTGGCCGAATTGCCGGTGCCCGCCGGCGCCGGAGCCCTGCTCGAACACCTGGGTCGGACCCTCCACGCCGAGCTGCTCCAGGCGCGCGGACAGCCGGATGAGGCGCTGGCTGTGCTGGAGCAGGGTCGCCTGGACGTCTGGTTTCAGTACGCGGTGTCGTCGCCGTTCTATGCCGGCACCTACGAGCGGTTCCTTCGGGCCGACCTGCTTGCCAGGGCCGGCCGAATTCCCGAGGCGATACGGTGGTGGGAATCGATCGCAGAGCGGACGCCTTTCGAGCTGCCGTTCCAGGCGCCCGCACTGCTGCGCATCGGGGCGGCATGGCGCTCGCTGGGCGATGCAGACCGCGGAGCGGCGGCCGAACAGCGAGCGGCGGTGTTGTGGGGCAGCGGTCCCAAGTAGTAGCCTTACGGGCCGGGGTCGCGGATGCGCCGCGCGCCGTGCCGATCTCTCACTGGAGGATGGCGATGCGGGTGGTGCAAGCGAGGCGGGTGGCCCTGGCGGGCCTGGCGGCGCTTTCGGCCACGGGCTGCATGGGGTGGCGGGTGCAGCAGGTCTCGCCCCGGGAGCTCCTCAGGGACAAATCGATCGAAGCCGTTCGGGTTAGTCGGGCGGACAAGTCCAGGGTCGAAATCTGGAGCCCAAGACTCGAAGGCGACAGCATCGTCGGCCACCCCACCGAACGGGCCATCGCCCGCCTGGTGATGCCGCTCTCCCAGGTGGAGACGATCTCCACCCGCTACAAGAGCGTCGGCAAAACGTTCGTGATCGGGCTGGCGGTCATCGGTGCGGTCGGCGTCTATGCCCTGCTGCAGAGTCTGAACCAGGGGGGGTTCTGAACCGTCAGAGCCGGCGCTTGTGGGTTTCCGGCGCACAGAGCGTCGCGATGACGGTGAGCAGGCAGCTGGCGGCCATGTAGCTCGCCACTGACCAGGAGCCGTACCGAGCCAGGAGCAGCGTGGCGATGAACGGCGCCAGTCCCCCGGAGAACACCGAGGTGAGCTGATAGACCAGCGACGCCCCGCTGTACCGCACTCGCGTTGAAAAGAGTTCCGCGAAGTAGGCTGCCTGCGGGCCGTACATCGTGTCGTGCCCCAGGTTCAGCCCCAGCGCGATCGCCAGCGCCACGAAGGCCGGTCCCTGCCCCACCAGCCAGAAGAATGGGAAAGCGTACAGCAGGGAGAACAGAGCGCCCGCCAGGTAGATCGGCTTGCGGCCGAACCGGTCGGAGAGCGCTCCGAATACTGGAATGGTGAAGAGTCCCACCGTGGCACCTACCGCCACCCCACTCAGCATGGTGCTCTTGGTGTAGCCCAGCGCCTTCTCGCCGTAGCTCAGCACGAACACGGTGTAGATGTAGAAGACCACGTTTTGTGCGAAGCGCATCCCCATCCCGACCAGAACCTGGCGAGGGTGATCCTTGAGCACCTGAATCAGCGGCGCCGCCGTGATGCCCTCCTGCTGCTTGAGCGCGGTGAATGCGGGCGTCTCGAGGAGCCGGAGGCGGATGAACAACCCCACGGCAACCAGCACCGCGCTGGTCAGGAAGGGCACCCGCCACCCCCACGCCAGGAACTCGGCCTCGGAGAGCCGGCTGGACAACAGAGCAAAGACCCCGGTCGCGAGCAGCAGACCCGCTGGCACCCCCATTTGCGGCCAGCTGCCGTGAAAGCCGCGCCTCCTCCCGCCGGAGTGCTCGACGGCCATCAGCACCGCGCCGCCCCACTCGCCACCCACGCCGATGCCCTGCACGAATCGGAGCGCCACGAGAAGCACGGGGGCCCACACGCCGATCGACGAATAGGTCGGCAGCGTCCCGATCAGCGCGGTCGCGACGCCCATCAGGAGGAGCGACCAGACCAGCATCGCCTTGCGGCCCACTTTGTCTCCATAGTGGCCGAAGACGGCGCCGCCCAGGGGCCGGGCCAGAAAGCCTACCGCGAACGTGCCGTACGCCGAGAGCGTGCCGGCCAAGCTGTCCAAATTGGGAAAGAAGAGCTTGTTGAAGACCAGCGCCGCGGCCGTACCGTAGAGGAAAAAGTCGTACCACTCGATTGCCGTGCCAATGAAGCTGGCGACGATGACCGTCCCGATGGAGCCGGTGGCTGCCGGGCGGGGAGGCGCCGTCACCGATTTCGTGGGTCGTGTTTGCGCCGCGCGACCTTGCTGAGGAGGGGGGACACCGCACGCAGGATGGGATCGAGGATGGGACGGAGCGGTCGGAGCAGCGCCTTGACCCGTTCGAACCGGGGTGCGGGGTGGCGTTCCCGCGCCATGCGCCCGAGCGCCTGGAGGGTTTCGGGCCGGTATCGGATCGGGATCATCGCCGTTGAACCACCCGGTGGGTCGATTGCCTCCAGCGCAGCCTGGAAACGGTCCTTGAAGCGATTTCTGGCTTCCTCGCGGAAGGGTTGCATCGCTGCCGGAATCTTGCCGGTCGAATGGCGTCCGCGCCCAATTGTCGGATTGAGGTTGATCTCCCAGGTCTCGACCACGCCGTCCCGAACCGAATAGTCGATCCGCCCGTACTCCACTTGGCCGGCGGCGAAAATGCGCCGGAGCTGGTCCTCATGGGGGTTCCCGAGGACGTAGATGCGCTCCTCGTCGAGCATTTCCCGGGTGAAATCGGTGCCGGAGTGCTTGAGTGCCCAGGACCGGCCGTGGTTGAGCGACCGGGGAATGATCTCCGCCCCCACGATGAACGCAGAGTACTTGCGATAGTAACCCTTCGAATCCACGGTCTCGTAGAACTCCACCACGAGCAGGTCCTCCAGCCGGAGCCCCCGCACCAGCGCCCGCCCCAGCTCGGCCTCGAGCTCGGGCGGACTGTTGAGGAGTCCGGTGGCCGCGCTGGTATGGCGGTGTTCTTCCCGGAGAAACACCGGATAGCGGAGCCCAGAGAATTCGCCCACGACACGCGCGGCGCGGTGCCGGTTGAGCCCGACGCGGTAAAGCTCTTCGAGCAGGTCGTAGCGGCGCAGAGTCTTCTCGGGATGATTGAGCACCCGCATGCCCTGCCCCGCCCCGGTCAGCTGCTCGTATACCTCACCCAGCAGCCGCCGCCCCTCCGGCTCGAGCTGGTCGAGCGCGGAGAGGATATAGGCACCCGCGGGCAGGCTGGTCCGGTTCGGCAAGTCCTCGTAGGGCAGCACCTCCATTCGCCCGGCCAGGCCAGCGCCCCAGAGGGCGAGGTAGTCCTCGATACCGAATGCCGTATCGCGCGGTACCACGAAGTGGATCACGCGGTGGCCACCGCTCGCTCGCCCCGGGAGAGGATCACCGCCGCGCTCATGTCCCCGGTCACGTTGATGATGGTCTTGAAGATGTCGGGAATCGCATCGACCGCCTCGAGAATCACGATCCCTTCGATGGGAAGTCCCAGGGCCAGGTAGGCAGGCAGACTCCGGAATGCGGAGCCTCCTCCCGGTACACCTACTCGGCTGAAGGTCATGATCACGATCGTGACCAGAAAAGTGGCGATCCCCGTAGCAGACAGAGATACACCGAACACGTGCGCCACGAAGAGCAAACGCACCGTGCCGGTGATGGTGCCGTTCAACTTGAACGTCGACACGGCGAACGGCAGGATGAACCCGGTCGCGACGGGGGGGAGCTTGAGCTCGTCCCTGGCCCCCTCCACCATGGCAGGGAGCGCGGCGATCGACGACCGGCTGCCGGCCGCCACCACCTGGGCCGGCGCCACGGCGCGGGCGAAGCGGCGAACCGAGACGCGGCCCACAACTGCAGTGAGGGGATAGAGGACAATCGTGAAGGCAATCATCAGAATGCAGGAGATCACCACGAACGCCCCCATGTAGCCCGCCGCGGTGAGGCCGGCCCCGGCCGCCATCACGAAGGCGAGCGCGAATACGCCGAGGGGCGTGATCACCATGATCCAGCGGACCAGCACCATCGTCGCCTCGCCCAGCGCCTGACCAATCCGGTGCAGCAGGTCACGGTGCTCGGCCGGCAGCCGGGTCGCGGCGAGTGCGAAGAGCACGGTGAAGACCAGCAGCGGGAGGATCTGGTCGCTCGCGGCCGAGGCAAAGACGTTGGTGGGAATGAGGTCGATCAGCCACCCGCTGATCGAGGAATGTCCCCCCTGACTGGCGGCGCGGGCCGCTTCCGGAACGACCGTCCCCGCCAGTAGCGAAGCGGCCATTTCCGGACTGGTTGGAAACAGGGCGATCAGCGGAGGTGCGGTGACGATGCTGAAGAGGCCGGCAAGGAGGAGCAGGGCGACGAAGACCAGGATCGTCTTCCCGCCCAGAGCCGCAATCGAGCCGTGGCCTTGCGATTTCATCACCGCTACGAACATATGAGTGATCACCAGCGGAAACACGGTCATGCGGAGCAGAGTCACCCACATCTGCCCGATTGGTGACACCCAGTCCACCAGCAGATTGGCCCGGGAATCGGGGAAGCCGTGTAACACGGCGCCGGCCGCGAGCCCGACCGCCAATGCCAAGAGCGACCAGGCGGTCAGTCGCTGGGCGCGCGAGCGGGATCCGCCTGGTGGCGGGCCTACCGTATTCGGTTCGATCGGGCCGCCTGGGCGGGCGTGAGGGTGCCGTAAAAGCCGGTGCCTGAAGAATATGGCCCATGGAAGAATGGTGCCAATTCTTACCCTGCGGGATGAGACCCCAATTTCCCTGCACCAGTCATTGCGAGCCGCCCCTGGGCGGCAAAGCAATCTCGGAGGTCGCTTCGGCTCTATGGGCCTCGCGATGACTTCTGCCGCGCCGTGTTGTGATAGATTGGGGCCATGGCACAGCCAGCCGCGCCCGGCAAGCCGCCGCGCCGTCCGACCGTGACGGTTCTCCGCCGCGTACTGCTCATAATCCTCCTGGTTGGCCTGAGCGGCACCGAAGCGGAATTGCTGCTCCTGGGGCACACCGAGGGCGCCTGGCAGGTGTCGCCGATCGTACTCATCGCGGTTTCCCTCGTGGTGCTGGCCTGGTACGGCGCCGCCGGCGGACCCGCGAGCCTCCGCGCACTACGCGGGGCCATGGCCCTGTTGCTGCTGTCGGGCATCGTGGGCCTGTGGCTGCATTTCGCTGCCAATGTCGAGTGGGAGCGGGAGGCGAATCCCTCGCTCGGCGGCATTGCGCTCTATCGCGCAGCGCTGTCCGGCGCCATGCCCGTGCTGGCGCCGGGAACCATGATTCAACTGGCCCTGCTGGGCCTCGCCTTCACGTACCGTCACCCGGCTCTTGCCGGGCCATCGCACGAACCATCGACCTCCTCCGCCGAGATCACCTGAGATGACACCCTTCGCCCTGTCCGTCGTCGCTTGCACCGCGCTGCTCTCCGGCATCACCGAACCCGCCGTGGCCCAGTTGGGCCGCCAACGGACGCTGCTCGAGCCGAACGTCAGCCACGACAGCCTGATGCTTCGGCTGCCGCACCTGACGCCGGTCCTGGTCACCGCCCTCCGCGAGGCCAGGCCAATCCTGGGTCCGCTCCCCCTGGACAGCATTCTGGCCGCGGGCTCGCTCACGCCGAAGCAGCGCGAAGACCTTTATCGACTGATGTTCGTTCACGTCGATGTCAACCGGGGGAGCGATGCCGAGCTGATGCTCATTCCCGGAATGACCACCGCGAAAGTCGGCGCCATCAACGCCGGGAGACCCTGGAAGTCTTTCGAGGCGTTCCGCGCCGAGGTGGCCAAATCCGGCGGAGCCGAGGAAGCGGCGCGAATCGAGCAGTACCTGTTCATTCCCGTCGAGCTTAACACTTTCACCGACGACGTCATGGACACGTTTGCCGGCATCGGCGTGGGCACCCGGCGGTGGAAGCGCGAGTTTGCCGAGTATCGACCGTGGAAGTCGATGGAACAGTTCGATCGGGAAATCGGCAAATACGTGCGGGGCAATCCCAAGGAGGTGCAGCGGCTCAAGCGATATGTGATTATCGCGCCGTGATCACCCGGTGATACGCCGCACCGCTCGCCTCACTCTGAGCAGGAACGGTCCCGAGGCGCGTACGATCCGGTTCAAGAGTGGTTTGACCGGGCGGAGCAACATCGCCAAGCCGGCGGGGAGCCAGGGGAGAGTCTTGGGGCGCACCATGCCCTCCAGCCCCCGGAAGGCTTTGGCGCTGTAGCTGATCGCGATCGGCTCCTCCGGGCCCCCGCTGTCCAGGGCTTCCAGCGCGGAGTGCAACCGCGAATAGAAGTGATCCATCGCCACGCGGCGCAACGGCGCCAGGGCCACCGGCAAGTTGGAGACCCGCTCACCGGGAGCAGGACCAATCGTGGGATTCAGGTTGATTTCCCAGATTTCCACCGCGCCATTCAGCAGCGCATAGTCGATTCGGCCGTACTCGATTCCCGCCAGCTCGACGATCCTGCGCAGCTCCTGCTCGTGGGGATTGTTCAGGACGTAGGCACGTTCCTCGAGAATCGATGCTTCGGTAAACTCAGATCGGTCGAGCTTCACCATCCAGTGGCGGGAGCGGTTCAGGCCCCGGGGAATGATCTCCGACCCCACGACGAATGCCGGGTACCGTCGATAGAACCCGTCCGGGTCCATCGTCTCGGCGTACTCGATGACCAGGAGATCCAACGGATCGAAGCCGCGAACGATCGCGCGGCCCAGCTCCCCGGTGAGCTCTCCGGGTGAATGAATCAGCGGCGAGATCGGGCCGGTATGATGATGCTGCTCCCGGAGAAAGACCGGAAAGCGTACACCCGACAGGTTGCCCAGTGCACGGGCGGCGCCGTGCCGGTTGAGACCGGTTTGATGGAGCTTCTCGAGGAGCGGGAAGCGCAGCAGGGTCCTCGAGGGCGAGTTGACGATCCGAACCAGGGAAGTCGAACGGCGGAGCTGCTCTTCCAGCTCGAGCACCAGCCGCATCCCACCGGCGCTCAGCTGGTCGAGCGCGGAGAAGATGTAGCTCCCGGCCGGCAGACTCCGTCGGGTCGCCAGATCCTCGTAATGCCACAGAGACATTCGGCCCGACAGGCCCAGGCCGTCGAGCGCCAGGTAGTCCCGAATGCCGAATTCCTGGTTCCGGGGCACAAGGAAGTGGATCACGGGGTGGACCGAACGGCCCGGGACAGCAGCGTGGCCATACTCAGATCGGCGGTGACGTTCACCAGCGTCTTGAAGATGTCGGGGATCAGGTCGATCGCTTCCAGAACGACCACCCCCTCGATCGGCACCATCTGTCCGGGCGACACATGCAGGCCGAAGATGTGCGCCAGGAAGATCACCTTCAGCGGTACTCCGACGGTCAAGCTGACCTTCACGGTTGACACCGACAGCGGCAGGACGAAGCCGGTGGCCAACACGGGAGACCCAGATGGGTCTTGGCACCCTCGACCGGCGCGGGCAGCGCGGCCATCGACGAGCGAGTGCTCAAGGCCACCACCTGCGCCGGGGCCGCCGCGTTGGCTCGCGGCCGTGGGGGGGAGGTCAAGCGCCCGCCACTATTCCAGCCGCCGCGCCGCGCGCGCCACGAGCGGTAAGAACACCCTGGCCAGCCGATCCAATAACGGCACCATCGGACGGAGGACCCTGGCCATCGGCACCAGCCACCCGCCCGGACCACCGGTTCGAACCATCGGCGCCGCGGCCGCCAGGCATCCTGCGCTGTAGGCGAGAGGCAGCTTGACCGGCTGCCCTCCGGCATCCAGGCCCCGAATGGCGGCCTCGAACCGGCCGAGGAAGTGCTGTCTCGCCACGTCCTTGATCCGGTCCAGCGCCTCGGGGATGTGCTTGAAGTCTGGGCGCCGTCCTCGCCGGATCGTGGGATTCAGATTGATCTCCCAGGTTTCCACCCTGCCCTCCCTCACGGCGTAGTCGATCCGGCCGTACTCGACCCCGGCAAGGTCGAAGATCGAACGAAGCTCACGGGCGTGGGGGTTTTCCAGGACGTACTTTCGTTCCTCGAGCAGCATCTCCTCGCTGAGCTCGTTCCGTTCCGCCTTGAGCATCCATTCGCGCCCGCGGACCAGCCCGTCGGCGATGATTTCCGAACCCACTACGAATGCCGCGTACTTGCAGTACCGCCCGTCGGCATCGGAGGTCTCGCAGTACTCAACCACCAGCAGCTCCTTGAGCCGAAAGCCCCGCAGCACCGCGCGGCCCAGCTCCCGGTCCAACGCGGCGCGGGTACCGACCAGGGGGGAAAGCGCGCCGCTGTGCTGGAACTCCTCGCGAAGGAAGACGGGGAACCGCAGGTCGGTGAGATCATCCGTGGCGCGGACGGCACGGTGTCGGTTGAGCCCCTCGCGATGGAGGGCGTCAAGCAATTCGAGGCGGAGCAGGGTCCGGGCCGGATGGTTGATCACCCGGCTGCCAGCGCCGGGTCGCTCGAGCTGGTCCGCCAATTCCCCGGCCAGGCGCCTCCCCCCGGCGCTCAACTGGTCCAGGGCGGAAAAGATGTAGGTACCCGAGGGCGCGCTGGTGCGCCGAGGCAGATCCTCGTAGCAAACCACCTCGAGCCGTGCGGCCAGCGCCGGCGCGTACAGCTTCAGGTAGTCCTGTATCCCGAAGTCCTGGGAGCGCGGCACCAGGAAGTAGATCACGCCCCGGGCCCGGCCGCGGGTCGTCTGGAGAGAATGGTGGCCGCGCTGAGATCTCCAGTGACGTTGATCAGCGTTTTGAACATGTCCGTGATCGGCTCGATGGCGGCGAGTATCACCACACCCTCGATCGGCGCGCCTGCCGAAACGTAAAGTGGCAGCGTCCAAAACGGGGTACTACCGCCGGGAATCCCCGGCGTAAAGAAGCTCTGCAGGAAGACGGTGCCCATGAACAGCGGGAGCCGGGCCGGATCGAGCGAGACATCGAAGGCGTGAGTGAGCAGAAGCAACTGCACCGGGGCCGAGATGGTCCGGTTCAGCTTGAAGATCGACACGGCCAGCGGGAGAACAAAGCCGGTCGCCGCGACTGGTAGCCGGAGTGCCTCGCGACCGCCCTCCACCAGCGCAGGGAGCGAGGCCAGGGAGGATTGGCTGCTCACCGCAACCAGCTGAGCCGGCGCCGCCGCGCGGGCAAAGCGACGAATCGATGTGCTTCCCAGCAGGGCGGTGGCCGGGTAGAGCAGCAGGGTAAAGAGCAGGAGGATTCCGCAGACAATGAGCACGGAGGCCAGCATGAATCCCGCAGCGCCCCCTCCCGCGTTCAGCGCCATGCCGAAGCTCAGGGCAAAGACGCCGGCCGGGGTGATCACCAGGATCCAGCGCACGACGAGCCGCGTCGCATCGGCGACGCGCTGGAACACTCGCTCGACGGCTGCCCGGCGCGGTCCGGGGAAGGTCCGCACCAGGAGGGCCAGGATCATCGCGCCCAGAAGGAGCACCAGCACATCCGCACCTCGCAAGGCCGAATCCAGGCTCGCGGGGAGATAGCCCCTGAGCCAATCGGTCAGACCGAGTCGCGTGCCGAGTGCCGCCTGCGCCGCATCCGGTACCGCGATGCTGGCCCGGAGCGCGGCGATGGTTTCCGGATCGGGGCGATAGAGCGAAATGATCGGCGGTGCGATCAGCACCGTCAGCAGCCCCGCTGTGGCCAGCATCGCGCCGAAGAGCGCGAGCGCTTTCCCGCCCAGCCTGCCGATGTCGGGCGTCTGCAGTACCGCGACGACGGCCAGGCTGATGATCAGGGGAATGACCACGAGGCTCAGCACCCGCACCCAGATCTGACCGACTGGAGCGAGGACCCCGGCAGCCGATTCGACCCATGCCGCGTCGGATCCATGCAACGCCATGCCGAGGCCCAGCCCCAACGCCAGCGCGCCGAGGGACCACGCCGTCATGGACGTGCTGCCAGGCAGGCGGACAGGTTGTGGAGGCGGTTGCTCGTTCAGGAGCCCGTCCTTGGTGCCGGGTGGCGCTACGCTTCAGTCTGGCCGATTGTGACACGTCGAGATGCGAGGATCATACCGGAAACCGCGACGCCGGGGAGGCGGGACGAAGCCGGGCGGGGCCTGAATCGGGTCGCGCCCTCCGCGACCATAGCAGGGGCGGGACTCGAACCCGCGACCCCGGCATTATGAGTGCCGTGCTCTAACCAGCTGAGCTACCCTGCCGGAATCGCGCAAAATAGCGCCCGCGCGCCACAATGTCACCCAGGCCCTACTGGGCTCGGAGTTTCGCGCCTTCACCTTTCTTGTAGTGGATCGTGGCGTCCCGGTTCAGTCCCAGCTCCTGCTGGATCGCCGGCGAGGTTCCCGGGATCGGGTGGCCCAGGACCATGCGGAGTCCGCGCCATTTGGTCTTGAGATCGGCCCAGAAATGCGAAGGGGCCCGGTGACCGTAGGCGCGGTACCGGCCCGGCGTCACCTTGCCCTTCTTCGCGACGTGCTTCGCGAACCCGTCGATCCAGTCGTCGAAATCGTGATGCAGATCGGGCTCGTCCGCCATGTGCTCCGCCTGGTTGTCGCTGTACTTTTTTCCCCGACCGAACTCGGCGAACCGCCAGAGCGGATCCGGTACCTCGATACCGCTGTAGCGGCATTGCCAGACCAGGGGGGCATACGTGTCCCGCATGTCCTCGAACGGCTCCGCTTCGGTGTCGAAGTACTCGGGATGGCGCAGAATCCTAGGCAGGCCGTCGTCGTCCAGCTCGTCGCCTCCGCCGTCGCCGTAACAGAAGAACGCGGCGGAGCGGCCCTCAAGGTGGTTCCGGCTCAGCTCCTTCCACTCGCGAGAGTGCTCCAGCCGGATGGCGAGCGAGGGGTCTTTGTGCGCGATGAGGTCTTCCCGCGGGTTGCCCCCGTTCATGCAGACCAGCCGGTCGAACATCGCCTTGAGGTTGCTGCTCACGCCGTACCAGTTCACCGGCCCGATGATGGCCCAGGCATCGGCAAGATCCAACCGTGAATACAGGTCGAGATTCCACATCAGGTCGGGCTGGCCCGGATTGCCTCGTTCGTAGCAGTTGCAGGGCCAGACGCAGAGCGCCATCGAGGTCGAGACGCAGCCGTTGCAGGTGCGGATCTGCTCCCGGTTCCAGACGTTGCCGAGATCCTCGAGGTCGATCTCCCATTCCTGGGGCAGCCGGTCGGCCATGCGGAACATGAGCGTGCGGGCCTTCGAATCGATGCCGGGGCAGTCGTACTGCCGCCGGTTGGAGCCCGCGACGATGAGCACTCGGAACGGCCTGTCGGCGGGAGAGAGTCTGCCGTTCGCGTCCCGTGGCTTCACCGTCTCACGTTCCTATTTCTCCTCCGGCTGCACCAGGGTGAACTCGATCTCTCCCTGTCGCAGCATCCCGTATTGCTCCCGGGCGATTCGCTCCTGTGTCACCGGATCGGTTTCCACCAGCTTCCGGAACCGCGCCAGGCTATCCACCTCTCGCGTCAACGCGGCGACTTCCGCCCGGACTTCCTTCTCGCGGGTCCGCATGGTGAGCCACTGCGGCGTGCTGTACTCCCCGGCCTGCAGCGCGAACACCAGCGCCGCGACGACCAGTCCCAGCATCAGCCACCGCTTCCGGGTCACAGGTGGTACATGTCCCGGCCCGGGTAGTGGGCCACGGTGTCGAGCTCCTCGGCGATCCGGAGCAGCTGGTTGTACTTCGCGGTGCGGTCGCTCCGGGAGGCGCTGCCGGTCTTGATCTGCCCCGCGTTGGTGGCCACCGCGAGATCGGCGATGAAGGTGTCTTCGGTCTCGCCCGAACGATGCGAGATTACCACCCCGTACATGCTGCCCTTGGCCAGCTCGATGCACTGCAGCGTCTCGGTGAGCGTGCCGATCTGGTTCACTTTCACAAGGACCGCGGTGCCCACTTTCTGCTCGACGGTCCGCGAGAGCCGGTCCACGTTGGTCACGAAGAGATCGTCTCCCACCAGCTGCACCCGGG
>Ga0184629_10000465_pt1 | contig 18207 bp, 12 predicted proteins | sample PLM4_32_b1_FD_133158 | JGI IMG/M metagenome (GOLD analysis project Ga0184629, IMG submission 133158) | Groundwater sediment microbial communities from an aquifer in East River, Colorado, USA - PLM4_32_b1 | ecosystem: Environmental > Terrestrial > Soil > Riparian zone | place: USA: East River... | reverse complement strand
GCTCGCCTTCGTCATCGGCGGGCCGCTCTCGAGCTTGATCCTTCAGATGGACGGGATCGCAGGTCTTCGTGGCTGGCAGTGGCTATTTGTCATTGAAGGACTGCCGGCCTGCTTTCTTGCCTTCGCGGCGCTCAGGCTGCTGCCCGATGGTCCGCGCCAGGCGAAGTGGCTGACCCCCGAAGAGCAAGCCATCGTCACCTCGCGCGTCTCGGCGGATGATAAGGCCGAGCAGCGCAGTCTTTGGCCGGCGCTCCAAGATCTGCGCGTGATCGCGCTGGGGCTCGCCTACGCGGGCTGGCAGTTCGGCTTCTATGGCCTCGGGCTCTGGCTGCCGCAGATCATCCAATCCATGGGCTTCAGCAATCTGGCCAACGGCTTCGTCACGGCGGTACCGTTCCTCGCCGCGATCGTGGCGATGCAGCTGTGGAGTCGGTCGAGCGATGCCCGGGGGGAGCGTATCTGGCACGTCGGGATCGCGGCGCTCGTCTCCGCCTGCGGCTTTGCCGCCGCCAGCGTGGCGAGCATCGTTGGCTCAAATGTCGGAGTCGTGATCGCGCTCACCTTCGCGGCCGCCGGGCTGATCAGCTACATGCCGCCGTTCTTGAGCCTGCCCCCGACTTTCCTCGGCGGCACGGCGGCTGCCGGGGGCATCGGGTTGGTGAGCTCGCTAGGCCGCATCGGAGCAGTGCTCGGGCCCACCATGGTTGGCCACTTGCTGGAGACGACCGGCGATTACTCCGCCGCCATGGCGGCTATGGCAGGGGGCCAAGTGCTGGCTGCCGCCATCGTACTGGGAATGAGTCGCTTAAGCGGACCTCTGAAGCCGGCGTTGCCCGGGAAAGCCTAGTCCTTTTCGCCTAGCCCATGCGGGAAACGCTATGATATAGGGGCCGCTCTTCGTGCCTGGGGCGGTCCTGGGCGTGTAGGCCCATCAGCGGGCGTGGTGGAACTGGCAGACACGCGAGATTTAGGTTCTCGTGACGCAAGTCTTGGGGGTTCGAGTCCCTCCGCCCGCACCAACCCGCTGCCGGTTCAACATTTGTCGACGATAGGGAACGCCAATGCAGATCACTGAGACGCTTGCCGAACCGCTGCGGCGTGAATTCACCATCGTCGTGGACGTCAAGGATCTGGACGAGCGACTGACGGGCCGCGTCGCTGAAATGCAGCCCAAGATCCACATGAAGGGCTTCCGCCCCGGCAAGGCGCCGGTCTCCTTCTTGAAGAAGGCCTATCGCAAGTCTCTGATGGGCGAGATCGTCAATGAAGCGATCAACACGTCGAGCGAGAAGGTGCTGAAGGAGAAGTCGCTCAAACCCGCGACCACACCGCGCGTCGACTTCGTCAATCCGATCGAGAACGTCCTCGAAGGCAAAGCCGACCTCGAGTTCACCATGAAGGTGGACCTGATGCCGGATTTCACGCTCGCCAATTTGAGTTCGCTCAAAGCGGAGCGTCTGGTCGCCGACGTCGACGATGAGTCCGTCGACGAAGCGCTGGGCCGGCTCGCGGATTCCCAGAAGGTGTACACCGACAAGGGCGAAGATGCGGTCGCCGAGACGGGCGACGTCATCACCATGGACTTCAAGGGCTCGATCGACGGCGAGCCGTTCGAAGGCGGCGCGCGCGACGGATTCGATTTGACGCTTGGAAGCGGCGCGTTCGTGCCCGGCTTCGAGGAACAGCTGATCGGAACGAAAGCGGGTGACGAGCGGACAGTGAAGGTGACGTTCCCGGAGACCTATGGCGCGGCGAAGCTCGCAGGCAAGCCCGCCGAATTCGCGGTGAAGGTGCACGCGGTGAAGTCCGCGGCGCCTGTTCCGCTCGACGACGAGCTCGCGAAGAAGCTCGGCCTCGACTCGCTCGACGTGCTCAAGGACCGCATTCGCGACCAGCTCAAGTCCGATTACAACCGCACCAGCCGCACGCATATGAAGCGGCGCATTCTCGATTCGCTCGATGAATCACACAGTTTCGATCTGCCGAAGGGCATGGTCGATGCCGAGTTCGACAACATCTGGCGGCAGGTCGAAGCCGAGATGAAGCGAGAGGGCACATCGGCGGAAGACGAAGGCAAGAGCGAAGACGAGCTGAAAGCCGAGTACCGCGGCATCGCGGAACGTCGGGTGCGTCTCGGGCTGGTGCTCGCGAAGATCGGCGAGCAGAACGCGATCACGATCGGCCAGGACGAAGTCAACCGCGCGCTCGCCGCTCGCGCCCAGCAGTTCCCCGGCCAGGAAAAGCAGGTGATCGAGTTCTACACGAGCAATCCGCAGGCGATGGCGGAAATCCGCGTGCCTCTGTTCGAGGACAAGGTCATCGATTTCCTGGGCGAGCTGATGGAAATCAAGGACAGGAAGGTCAGCCGAGATATCCTCTTCCTCGATCCCGATGAGGCGGCGGAGAAGCTGAAGGACGAGCCGAGCGAGACCGAGAAGCCGGCGAAGAAGGCGAAGGCCAAGGACGAGACCAGGGCCAAAGCCAAGAGCGAGGAGAAAAAGGCGAAGGCTGAGCCCAAGACCACGCGGAAGAAGAAAGAATAGGCTCGCGCCCTGCGGACTCGTTTATACGGAATGCAGCGGTCCCGTTTGCATGCGGCTAAGCGGCAGCCTTGACGTGGGGGGCTCTTCGTCCCATCTAGTGCATCGCTTGCGCTGATTCAGGGTTCACACGATGAAAGACCCGCGGGAAATCTACATGAGCATGCTCGTGCCCATGGTGGTCGAACAGACCGCGCGGGGCGAGCGCGCCTACGACATCTATTCGCGACTGCTTAAGGAGCGGATCATCTTCGTCACAGGTCCCATCGAGGACACGGTGGCGAGCCTGATCACCGCGCAGCTGCTCTTTCTTGAGGCGGAGAATCCCAAGAAAGAGATCGCGATGTACATCAACTCGCCGGGCGGTCTCGTGACCTCCGGCCTGGCGATCTACGACACGATGCAGTACATCCGCCCCTCGCTGCAGACGCTTTGTGTCGGCCAGGCGGCTTCGGCCGCGTCCCTGCTGCTTTGCGCCGGCGCCAAGGGCCAGCGCTACAGCCTGCCCAATTCCCGCGTCCTGGTGCACCAGCCCTCCGCGGCCTACCACGGTCAGGCCACCGACATCGCCCGGCACGCCCAGGAGATCGTCAAGCTCAAGCGGCGGCTGAACGATATCTACGCCAAGCACACCGGCCAGCCGCTCGAGGCGGTTGAAAAAGCCCTCGACCGCGATACCTACATGACTCCCGAGGAGGCCAAGGCGTTCGGACTCATCGACGAGGTTTACTCGCGCCGGCCCGGGAGCGACGTCCCCGGACAGGAAGCAAAGAGGTAAACAAATCGGTCTGGCTCGGCGATTTTTCCAGGGAAACAGCGGGTTTTTCGGGGGCGGGAAGGGCTGATTAAACAATTCTTGATCGTGACGGTTCTATCGTGATCGAATGGGATTCGGGGAAGCGTGTGTCACGCCGGAACGTATTTTTGGCGTGGTTCTTGCGGCGTGACCCGGAAGACCCGTCGCAAAACCGGACAAAACCGGTCAGTTGAGAAGGAGTAGGAATGAGCAAATCGGGTGGAGGTGAGTCCAAGAACACCCTGTATTGCTCCTTCTGCGGAAAGAGCCAGCATGAGGTCCGCAAGCTGATTGCGGGCCCGACCGTGTTCATCTGCGATGAATGCGTCGAGCTCTGCATGGAGATCATCCGCGAGGAAAACAAAACCTCCTTCATGAAGTCGCGGGAGGGCGTGCCCTCGCCGTCGGAGATCTTCAAGGTCCTGGACGACTACGTCGTCGGCCAAAGTCACGCCAAGAAGGTGTTGGCGGTCGCCGTCCACAATCACTACAAGCGCATCAACCACGCGGGCAAGTCCGGCGAGGTCGAACTCGCCAAATCCAACATCCTGCTGGTCGGGCCCACCGGCTGCGGCAAGACGCTGCTGGCCCAGACGCTTGCGCGCATCCTGGACGTCCCCTTCACGATGGCGGACGCGACAACCTTGACCGAGGCCGGCTACGTCGGCGAGGACGTCGAGAACATCATCCTCAAGCTGCTTCAGAACGCCGACTACAATGTCGAGCGCGCGCAGCGCGGCATCGTTTATATCGACGAAGTCGACAAGATCAGCCGCAAGTCCGACAACCCATCGATCACCCGCGATGTCTCGGGCGAGGGCGTGCAGCAGGCCTTGCTCAAGATCATGGAAGGCACGGTCGCGAGCGTTCCTCCGCAGGGCGGACGGAAGCATCCGCAGCAAGAGTTCCTCCAGGTCGACACGACGAACATCCTCTTTATCTGCGGTGGCGCCTTTGCGGGCCTCGACAAGATCATCTCGTCGCGCACGCATGGAACCTCGATGGGCTTCGGCGCGGCCGTTCGCTCCCCCGATGAGCGGAACACCGGCGCGATCCTCCGGGAAGTGGAGCCAGAGGACCTGCTCAAGTTCGGGCTCATCCCGGAATTCATCGGTCGCTTGCCGATCCTGGCCACGCTGGAGGACCTGGATGAGCGGTCACTGATCGAAATCCTGACCAGGCCGAAGAACGCGCTGGCGAAGCAGTATCAGCGGATGTTCGAGATGGAGGGCGTCAAGCTGCGCTTCCACGAGGACGCGCTCAACGCCATCTCGCGCAAGGCGATCGCGCGGCGGACCGGCGCGCGCGGCCTGCGCTCGATCCTCGAAGGCATCCTGCTCGAGACGATGTTCGAGCTGCCGAGCTTGAACGGCGTGCAGGAGGTCGTGATCACGCCCGATGTGGTGGAGGGCAGGGCACGCCCGCTCTACACCTACAGCGACAAGGGCCAGGCCCGCGAGCAAACCGCGTCGTAGCGCGGTTTCAAGTCAGCGTCACCATTCCGCTCCAGAACTGCGTCCCGCGCGCGGTGTCGACATCGTATTTGCGCTGGAACGTCAGCCGGCCGCTGCTCGAGTTGATGTGATACACGCTGAGGCCCGCACTTAGTGTCTCGATGCGTTCACCGTTGCGGTTAGGCAGGGGCTGAATGCTGGCTGCGATCAACAGCTCACCGCCGGCCGGTTCCACGCCGAACGTCCTCAACTGGATGCCGTGGCCATCGACGGCTTCAACGAAGTTTGGCTCGCCGGTTTCTTGGTTGATGGACCAGACAGCCACGTTGTTTTCACCGCCGCCAAAAACCATTTGTCCTCGGTAATCAATGACGCCCGCATTGCGGTTCGTCTGGTACACAAAGCGGCCATTGGGATGGACGTGGATTGTCCCGGCGCCTTGGCTCGGACGCACATTGCGCGAGTCGAGCAGACTCGTTTTCACGAATCTCGGCGTCGTTCCGAGCTTTCCGTCGGGCTGAAGATCGTAGAGATAAATCCGGTTCTGCCGCTCGATCGAGACATAGACCCACGGCTTCGTGGGATGGAAATCGAGATGCCGTGGACCGAAGCCGAGCCCGTTGCCCGGCCTGACCACCTGAAGCGGCGAAAGGATGCCGTTGTTGAAACCGAACACATGGATCGAGCCCGGGTCCTCTGCCTTCGATGGCGTCGCGTTGTTGCCGCGCGCAATCACGATCACGGTCTGGTTGGAGGGCACCGCACGGATCTGATGAGCGTAGATTCCCGTATCGAGCCGCGTGGGCTGATTGACCAACTGGCCGAGTGTGCCGTCCGCGTTGATCCGGTGGACGGTGACGCTGCTCGGTTCGTTGTACGCCGTGAGCACGTATTCGCCCTTCTGGTCCACGCTCGTATGGATGGGCCGTGACGGCAGAGCTCGAGCCTCGCCATGAGCAGCGAGCGCGCCGGTTTTAGGATCGAGCGTGAACGCATTCAGGCTATGGACATCGCCTTTCGGCGCGTCTCCGCCGCCCGGCTGCCCGTTGCTCGACACCACGTAGAAATAGCGGCGCGATGGGTGCTGCCACGCATATTGTACGTTCGCTGGCAGCGTCACCTGCGGGCCGGGTAAAAGCATCCATTGCACACCCGGCGGCCGTGTCTCCGGAGGGCCGCTGTCGGGGCCCCACACTGGGCGCGGCACGCGCTGAATTTGGTAGGCCGTCAGAACAGGCCCGACGCTCGCGAAGTACATGGTTGTGGAAAGCGCAGTATCTGGCCTCTGCGCCCATGCGCGCGATGAAAACGCAACACTGCTCGCCATCAACCCGGTAAAAGTACGGCGGTCGATCATGCTCGTCTCCGACGGAAATCCCGCCTAGACTATCGCTCGTGGACCGGAACTGGCGAGAGCATCATGGTTGTGCCGCGGCGCCTTGATTCCGATGCAATCCCCGGGTTTCCCGGGAGTTCCCGCGGTTAACTCTTGAAAGCGCCGCAATGGGGGGCCACCTTCATTGCGAAAGCGAAGCCGGAATCGGCAACAAAATTTGGGTTTCACTGGCCATCCTGGACAGGGATACTCGCCCGATAGTAAATGCCCGCAGGGTATTGGTTTTTCCCAAAGCTTTAAGGCTTGCGTGCTAGTGTCGGGGGCAAGGAGCAAAGCATGTCTGAGTCGAGTTCTATTCCTGAAAATCCCACCCCTCCGCCGCCGGTGAGCGAAGGCCAATTGGCCGCCGTTCTCCCGCTGAGGGACATCGTCGTGTTCCCCCACATGATTGTTCCCCTCTTCGTGGGGCGCGAGAAGTCCGTCCGCGCGCTCGAGGAGGTCATGAGCGAGGAGAAGCAGATCCTCCTGCTCACCCAGAAGAATGCCGGCGAGGATGACCCCTCGTCCGATGGACTTTATCGGCTGGGCACCCTCGCGACCGTGTTGCAGCTGCTCAAGCTTCCCGACCAGACCGTCCGCGTCCTGGTCGAAGGCAAGACGCGCGCCCGCGTGAAGGGCTTCTCGCCGCGTACCGACTTTTTCCAGGCCTTGATTGAGCCGGTTACCGATCTGTCCGGTGTGCCGCAGGAGATCGAGGCGCTGGTGCGCTCGGTCAAATCCAACTTCGAGAACTACATCAAGCTGAACAAGAAGGTTCCGGCTGAGACGCTTGCCTCGGTTTCGCAGATCGACGATGCGGCCAAGCTCGCCGATACGGTGGCTTCGCATCTCACGGTCAAGATCGCTGACCGCCAGCAGCTGCTCGAGACCATGAACGTGGTCGAGCGGCTTGAGCGCGTGCTTGCTCTGATCGAGGGCGAGATCGGCGTCCTGCAGGTCGAACGCAAGATCAGAAGCCGCGTCAAGCGTCAGATGGAGAAGACGCAGCGCGAGTACTATCTGAACGAGCAGCTGAAGGCGATCCAGAAGGAGCTCGGCGAAGGCGAAGAAGGCCGCGACGAGCTCGCAGAGATCGAGGAGCGCATCAAGAAGGCGAAGCTCTCGAAGGAAGCGCGCGAAAAAGCGACGGCTGAGCTTAAGAAGCTTCGCTCGATGAGCCCGATGTCGGCCGAAGCGACCGTCGTGCGCAACTATCTCGACTGGATGCTGTCGCTCCCGTGGGGCAAGAAATCCAAGATCAAGAAAGATATCGGTCACGCCGAACAGGTGCTGAACGACGACCATTACGGTCTCGAGAAGGTCAAGGAACGGATCCTCGAATATCTCGCCGTGCAGCAGCGCGCCGGCAAGATGAAAGGACCGATCCTCTGCCTCGTCGGGCCCCCAGGTGTCGGCAAGACCTCGCTCGGAAAGTCGATCGCGCGCGCGACGGGACGCGAATTCGTCCGCATGAGTCTTGGCGGTGTGCGTGATGAGGCGGAAATCCGTGGCCATCGGCGCACGTATATCGGCTCGATGCCCGGCAAGATCATCCAGTCGATGAAGAAGGCGAAGGCGGCCAATCCGCTGTTCCTCCTGGACGAGGTCGACAAGCTCGGCGCCGATTGGCGCGGCGATCCGTCGGCCGCGTTGCTCGAGGTGCTGGATCCCGAACAGAACCACGCCTTCAACGATCACTATCTGGAAGTCGACTTCGACTTGTCGGATGTGATGTTCATCACGACCGCCAACACGTTGCGGATGCCGCAGCCGCTGTTGGACCGCATGGAGATCATTCGCATCCCCGGTTACACCGAGGACGAGAAGGTCGAGATCGCGAAGCGTCACCTCCTGCCCAAGCAGGTGAAGGCGCATGGTCTGAAGGACGGCGAGTGGTCGATCACCGATGAAGCCTTGAGAGACCTCATCCGCTATTACACGCGTGAGGCGGGCGTCCGGAATCTCGAGCGCGAGCTCGCGAACCTCGCACGCAAGGCGGTCAAGGAGATCGTTTCCAACAAGGCGCAGAAGATCGAGCTCACGTCCGACAATCTCGGAAAGGTCGCGGGCGTGCGCAAACACCGCTATGGCGAGATGGAAGGAGAGGATCAGGTCGGCGTCGTCACGGGCCTCGCTTGGACCGAAGTCGGCGGCGAGACGCTCACGATCGAATCCGTCATGGTCCCGGGCAAAGGCCGCTTCCAGGCGACCGGCAAGCTCGGCGACGTGATGAAGGAGTCGATCGACGCGGCCCGCTCCTATGCCCGCTCTCGGGCGTTGACCTTCGGCATCAAGCCGCCGCTGTTCGATCGCAAGGACATTCACGTCCACGTGCCCGAGGGCGCCACGCCCAAGGACGGACCGTCGGCCGGCGTCGCGATGGCGACCTCGATCATCTCGGTCCTGACCGGCATCCCAGTGAGGCGTGACGTGGCCATGACCGGCGAGATCACGCTGCGCGGCCGCGTGCTCCCCATCGGCGGGCTCAAGGAGAAGCTACTCGCGGCTCTCCGCACCGGGCTCAAGACGGTGATTATCCCGGCCGAAAACGAGAAGGATCTCGCGGAGATACCCGACAATGTGAAGAGCGGGCTTGAGATCCGTCCGGTGTCCGCGATGGAAGAAGTCTTGAAGATTGCGCTCATCCGCCAGCCGACGCCCGTCGTGTGGGAGGACGCTGAAGATGCCCCACCGGCGCGGCTTGGCGATGACGGAGAAGCGGTTGTAACCCACTAGCCGCTATACCAGGCCTAGAAATCCGCCCTCGCTCCCCATCAGGGGCGAGGGCGCTTTTTTGATTGATTCGTGCTTTGCCGGGGGGAAAACCCGCCGTAAACTGCCATTCTAGCGGGACGGCCCGCGCTCCAGGAGAAAACCCGTGAACAAAAACGACCTTGTTCAAAAACTGTCAGAGCGGACCGCTCTTTCCAAGATAGACGCCCAGAAGGCTGTCGACGGCATCTTTGACGTCATTACGGAATCCCTGAAGTCGGGTGAGGAGGTTCGCGTCACCGGATTTGGCGTGTTTAAGGTTTCGGCCCGTGCGGGCGGCAAAGGCCGCAATCCGCAGACCGGCGAGGAAATCACCATCAAGCCTTCCAAGGCCGCACGCTTCAGCGCCGGAAAGCCCTTGAAGGATGCCCTGAACCCTTAAGGACGCGGATCAATCCCGGACCTGCAGCGCGGCGGGCGGTTAGCTCAGCTGGTAGAGCACATCGTTTACACCGATGGGGTCGGCGGTTCGAGCCCGTCACCGCCCACCAGCCTTCGCTGCGCAGCAGCGGAGGCTGTACATCCTCAGCAGCAGCCTGGCGGCCGGTATTATCGCTTCACGCGCAGACCGGCCTGGATGCACCGCAACAAGGTGCCCCCTTACCGTAAGGCAGGTGGCACACCATCTCTGGGGCGACACGCCACAGTCCGGAGAACGAGATGACGAACACGCAGTCCGCGACGCGCGAAAGACCCTCGGCAATCCCCGAGCTCAAGTCCGCTTCGGCGCCGCGCCAAGCCCCGCAGGGCCATTGGGTCGGCGATGGTTTCCCCGTGCGCACGATCTTCGGCTATGACGACCTCGGTGTGAGCCCATTTCTTTTGATGGACCATGCCGGTCCCGCCGAATTTCCGCCTTCGGAAAAACGGCGCGGCGTCGGTGAGCATCCGCATCGCGGTTTTGAGACCGTCACGATCATGTATAGCGGCGAAGTTGAGCACCGCGATTCCGGCGGCGCTTCAGGAAAGATCGGTCCGGGCGATGTGCAGTGGATGACGGCCGGCTCGGGCGTCGTTCATGAGGAAATGCACAGCGTCGAGTATTCGAAGCGCGGCGGTCCGTTCGAAGCCATTCAGCTCTGGGTGAATCTCCCGGCGCGCCACAAAATGACCAAACCGAATTATCAGACGCTGCTCGCCCGCGACATTCCAGAAGTTGCGCTTGCCGACGACGCCGGCACAGCGCGCATCATTGCCGGCTCGCTCGGAGACGCTCACGGTCCTGCCAAGACATTCACGCCGGTCAATCTGTGGGATGTCCGTTTGAAAGGCGGAAAGGGTGCGCTTTTCGAACTGCCGCCAGGACAGATGGCTGCAGTGTTCGTCCTGAAGGGCGGAGTGAGTGTCAACGGGTCCACCAAAATCGGCGCCAGCGAATTCGTGACGTTCTCGCGGGAAGGCGGCGCGATCGGGGTCGACGCGGACATTGATTCAACAGTGCTCGTGCTTGGCGGAGAGCCGATCGATGAGCCCGTGGTTGGCTACGGGCCCTTCGTGATGAACACGGAGGCCGAAATCCGCCGCGCTATTGAGGATTATCGCAGCGGTCGCATGGGGCATCTCTCGTCTTAGTTAACCGGGCGAGTTTATCGGGCGCTCAAAGTCTGCGATAGTCGAGCCATGGGATCCCTGATCCGAGTGCTCGCTTGCGGCGGCGTTCTGCTGTCCAGCTGGGGATGTGGGTCCGATGGGCGCGAACCCCTCTTGGCTCGCGATCCGCGGGCTGCGTCGTCCCAGGTCGGTGAAATGCAGCAGAACATCCAGCTCATGCTGAGTTTCGATGCGAACAAGGATGGCACGGTCAGCCGGGACGAGGTCGACGTGGGGCTAAAGGCGCAGTTCGATGCAGCCGACACCGACCACAACGGCAGCCTCAATTTGAGCGAGATCCAGGCCGAGAATGCGCGGCGCTGGCAGCGGAATGGAACGGCGTCCTCTCCTCTGATCGATTGGAACCAGGACGGCACTGTCAGCTTCGCGGAATTTTCAGGGACCGCGCACTCCGTGTTTGGTGAGCTCGATCGCGACAGGGGGGGAACGCTCGCAGGGGCCGAATTGGTGGCGCCGCGTGTCCGCGGGGTTGCCCGGCCCGCGCCGCGGACCCCTCCGCGCGCTGGCGACGCAGGCGATTGAGAGAACTTTCCGCGGGCGGGAATTTTCGCTAGTTTGAAAGCGGTTAGGTGAGGGTGGCCCATCATGAAGTACATCGCCATACTGGCGGCAGGAGCGGCGATCGCGGGTGCCCTTGTGGGCGCGCTTGAGGCAGCGGAGAGGCTTCCTCCGGGTTTGCCGCCGAGCGCGGCCCTGTTGCTGCGCTTCGATGCCGACAAGGACGGCATCATCACAAAGGATGAGATGGAAGCGGGCCTGAAGGCCGACTATACGGCGGCCGATTCGAACGGCGACAGCTGCATCAACCCCGCTGAGGTCCGCGCCGAGAATGCGCTGCGCTTGCGGCGCGATGCCTCGCAGGCGTCTCCGCTCGTGGATTGGAACCTCGACGGTTGCGTCGATCTCCGGGAGTTCGGCAACACGGCTCACTCTTATTTCGATCTTGCGGACCGCACCAAGGATGGTCGGGTTTCATCGGTCGAATTGCGCGGCCCCTCGATGCCTGTTGCTCCCCGCGTGATCCCCGCCCCGGCGAAGTCGGCGACCGAAACCGCGGGGCCGGCTTCGAGCACGATGGGTGCGTCGCCGGCCACCGCGGGACCGACCGCGAGGTATTGACGGTCCCGCGATCGACGTGGGCCTCGCGATCGGCTGGCGAAGGCGCGAGCGGGGGGACGGCATCTTCGAGCTGGCAAGACGATGAGTGGTGATCCTGCGCTCGACAGTGCGCTTCGCTTGCGCCGTGCGGGCCGCCTCGCCGAGGCCGCGGAAATCTACAGTCAGATCCTGCGCGCCAATCCGAAGCACTTCGAGGCGCTGCATGCGCTCGGCATCCTGCGCTATCAGTCCGGCCAGATCGATGAGGCCGAGCGTCTGATCGGAGCCGCAATCGCGGTTCAGCCGCACGCAGCCGAGGCGATCTACAATCGCGCCTGCCTTTTGCTGAAGCTTGGACGAATTGACGATGCAGTCGTCAGCTTCGGACAAGCGATCGCCGTGAGGCCCGATTACGTCGAGGCTCTCACAAACCGCGGCAGTGCGTTGATGCAACTCGAGCGGTATGCCGAGGCGAGAGCCGATTTCGATGCGGTCGTGGCGCTGGCACCCAAGCTTGCCCAGACCTGGAACAACCGCGGCAGCGCTGCAACCAAACAGCGTTCCTTTGCCGAGGCGCTGGAGAGTTTCGATAGGGCGCTTGCGCTCCGACCGGACTACGCGGAGGCGTGGAGAAACCGCGGCACGGTTTTTCTGGTTCAGGGACTTCCCCAAAAAGCGCTTGCGGATTTCGACAAGGCCGTCGCGCTCGATCCAAGATCGGCCGAGGCGTGGGAGTACCGGGGCAACGCCCTTTCGCGATCCCATCCGATGGATGCCGTTGCGAGCTATGACCGTGCGCTTCTCATTCGGCCCGATCATGCCGAGACCATATTCCGTCGCGCGAACGCTTATCTTTCGCTGCGCCGCTTCGACGAAGCGGCCGCAGACTATGAACGCGTGCTCGCGCTCGATCCCGATTGTCGTTATGCGCTTGGCAACGCGATCCTCTGTGCGCTCCATCGCTGCGATTGGGCCGCACTGGACCAGAGATTGGAGTTGGGCTTGCGGGGTCTTCGCGACGGCAAGCGCGTGTTCGCGCCGTTTGCTGCCGTCGCCGCTGCGTCCGCGGCCGGCGATCTGCTGCAGGCCTCGAGGACCTGGGTGATGGACGAATGCGCGGCCGTTGATCCGCCGTTGTGGCGCGGGCAAAACCGCACTCACGATCGCATTCGCATTGCGTATCTTTCGGCCGACCTGCACTCGCATGCGACGGCGCGCCTGATGGCCGGTGTCTTCGAGCATCATGACAAGAAACGCTTCGAGACGATCGCGATCTCGTTTGGTCCCGATGACGGAAGCGAGATGCGCACGCGGCTCACACGCGGCTTCGAGCACTTCCTCGATGTGCGGCAGATGAGCGATGACGCCGTGGCGCAAGTCCTGCTCGAACGCGAGATCGACATCGCTGTCGATCTGAAGGGATTCACCGAGCACAGCAGGCCTGGCATTCTCGCGCGCCGACCTGCACCGATCCAGGTGAACTATCTCGGTTTCCCCGGCACGATGGCCGCCGAGTATATCGCTTACATCGTCGCGGATCGGACCGTCGTCCCCGAAGAGCACCAAGGTCATTACGCCGAAAAAACCTGCTACCTGCCGCACTCTTATCAGTGCAACGACGCGTCGCGACAGATTGCGGTCGAAACGCCGTCGCGCGCCGCGGTCGGACTTCCCGGCACGGGCTTCGTCTTCTGTGCGTTCAACAACGTCTACAAGATCACGCCCGAGATGTTCGCCATCTGGATGCGCCTGCTGAAGGCCGTCGATGGCGGCGTCCTTTGGCTCCTGCAATCGGGCGGCACGGCAACAAGAAACCTGCGCCGGGAAGCCGAGGCGCGCGGTGTGCCACCGGATCGTCTTGTTTTCGCCCCGTCTGCACCGCCGGCAGCCCACCTTGCGCGCATGCGTCTGGCGGATCTCTTCCTCGACACCCTCCCTTGCGGCGCGCACACCACCGCAAGCGACGCGCTGTGGGCGGGCCTTCCGGTTCTCACGTGCCTCGGCGAAACCTTCGCAGGTCGTGTTGCCGCGAGCCTTCTGCACGCCGTCGGACTTCCGGAACTCGTGACGCGCTCGCCCGCACAGTACGAAGAGCGTGCACTAGAGCTCGCACGCGACGGTTCGTGCCTCGCCGAACTCAAAGCCAAGCTCGCCGCGCATCGCTTGACATATCCGCTGTTCAACACCGTCCTGTTCACGCGGAACCTGGAGTCGGCCTATGCGCGGATGTGGGACAACCACCGCGCGGGCCGGCCGCCGGAGAGCTTCGGATGAGCGAGACGCTGCTCGAGAGCGCGCTCCGTTTGCAGCGGGCGGGCCGTCTCGCCGAGGCCGCGGAGATTTACGCCCAGGTCCTGCGCAGCGAGCCACGCCATTTCGACGCGCTGCACGGACTCGGGATCATCCGCTACCAGACAGGCCGGCTCGAGGAGGCTGAGCGCCTGATCGGGGAAGCGGCGGAGGTCAATCCGAACGCCGCGAACGCGTTCTACAATCGCGCCTGTCTGCTGCAGCGCTTGAACCGGCTCGACGAAGCGCTTGCCTGTTTCGACAGGGCGGTCGCGATCAAGCCCGACTACATCGAGGCGCTGGTCAACCGCAGCATGGTGCTGTCGACGCTGAAGCGTCACGACGCCGCCTTCGCAAGTCTCGACGCGGTGGTGGCGCTCAGGCCGAACATCGCGGAAGCCTGGAACAATCGCGGCGCGGCGGCATTCGCGCTCGGCCGTCTCGATGAGGCGCTTGCAAGCTATGACCGCGCCACCGCGCTGAAACCGGAGTACGCGGAGGGTTGGAAGAACCGCGCGATCGCACTTCTGCTCCTGCAGCGGGTCGATGAAGCGCTGAGCGCGTTCGATCGCGCCTCGGCCCTTGCGCCGCGTGATGCGGACATCCAACGTCGTCGGGCTGACCTCTTGTTTCAGCTCAATCGTGCCGGCGATGCAGCGCGCGCCTACGAGTCGTACCTCGCGCTGAAACCCGACGATGCACCGGCCTGGAACCGTCGGGGCAGGGCCCTGCAACAGGAACGGCGGCTCCCGGAGGCGCTTGCGTGCTACGACAAGGCGATCGCGCTTGCACCCGGCGACATGAGCGCCCGCCTCGATCGCGCCAACCTGTTGTTCGAGATCGAGCGGTTCGACGACGCCGGCAACGATTACCAGATTGTGCGCGACGGCGATCCCAATTGTCCGGCTTATGTCACCGGCTACATGACGCTGTGCCGGCTGCACGGTTGCGATTGGAGCAGGCTCAAGGACGAGCGCGAGCGGATCGGTGCGTTGGTCGGGGCCGGCCAGTTTGTGTTGGACCCTATCGGCAACATCCTTCTGTTCGACTCGCCCGAGAAGCAGCTGGCCTTTGCCCGCGTCTGGGCGACACAGAAATACCTCGCGGCGCCGGTGCCGCTGTGGAAAGGCGAGGTCTACCCGCACGACAAGATTCGCGTCGCCTATCTCTCGGCCGATTTTCGCACGCATGCGACGGCGCTGCTGATGGCCGGTGTGTTCGAAGCACACGACCGTTCGCGCTTCGAGACCACTGCGATCTCCTTCGGCGCAAACGACAACAGCCCGATGCGTGCGCGTCTCGAGGCGGGCTTCGATCGCTTCATCGATGTGCGCAACGTCGGCGATGCCGAGGTCGCTGAACAATTGCGCCGTGCCGAAATCGATATCGCCATCGACCTGAAGGGGTACACGCAGGAGGGTAGACCCGGAATCCTCGCCTTTCGCCCGGTGCCGATCCAGGCGCAATATCTCGGCTACCCCGGGACGATGGCGGCCGAGTACTACGACTACGTCATCGCCGACCGCTTCGTGATCCCGGAAGAACACCGACCGTACTTCACCGAGCAGGTCGCCTATCTGCCCGACACGTATCAGTGCAACGACAAGAAGCGGGCCGTTGGGCCCCGCACGCCCACGCGCGCCGAGTTCGGTCTGCCCGAGAGCGGCTTCGTGTTCTGTTGCTTCAACAACAATCAGAAGATCCTGCCTGAGATGTTCGACGTCTGGATGCGCGTGTTGCGCCAGGTCGACAACAGCGTGCTCTGGCTGCTTCAGGACAATCTTGCCGTTGTGCGCAACCTCTCGCGCGAAGCCATTGTGCGCGGCGTCGCGCCCGAGCGCCTCGTGTTTGCTAAGCGCTGCATGCCGCCCGACCATCTTGCGCGCCAGCGGCTCGCCGATCTGTTCCTCGATACGCTGCCCTACAACGCGCACACGACGTGCAGCGATGCGCTCTGGGTCGGGCTCCCGGTGCTCACGGCACTGGGCGAATGCTTCGCCGGGCGCGTCGCGGCCAGCCTGCTTTCCGCGCTCGGTGTCCCTGAGCTGATCGCGCGCTCGCTCGAAGAATACGAGTCGTTGGCGCTGAAGCTGGCGCGCGACCGCACCGCGCTCGCCGCGATCCGCGAGGAAGTAACCCGCCACCGCGACACGCATCCGCTCTTCGACACGGTGCGCTTCACGCGCAACCTCGAGGCGGCCTACGTGACAATGTGGGAGCGCCAGCAGCGCGGCGAGCGGCCGCGAACCTTCGCGGTCTCCAGGCTGCAATGAGCGATTCGCTGCTGCAGAACGCCAATTCCCTGCTGCAGCTCGGACGCAGGCCCGAGGCGCTCACCTGTTATGAGAGCTATCTGAAGGCGCATCCCGAGTCGGTTGAGGCCTGGCACAATCATGGCATCGCGCTCTCACAGATGCAGCGCTTCTCAGAAGCGGTGGCCTCCTTCGACAAGGTCCTCAACTTGCGCCCCGACAGCGCGCAGACCTGGACCAGCCGCGGCAACGCGCTGTTCGAGCAGAAGCGCTACGAAGACGCGATTGGCGACTACGACAAGGCGCTGGCGCTCGATCCCGAGCATGGACCTGCGCGCGGGTATCGCCTGCTCGCGAAACTCTGGTGCTGCGACTGGCGCAATCTCGAGTCGGACATCGCAGACGTGTCCGCGCGGCAACGTGCAGGTGCGCGCGTGATCCAACCGTTCGGCAATCTGATGATCTCGCGCGATCCGGCCGATCAGCTCCAATGCGCACGCGCGTGGGCGGGCGGGCAGGGCGTGCAAACGCCGCTATGGCGCGGTGAGCGCTATACGCACGACAAGATCCGGGTCGCCTATCTCTCCGGCGATTTTTGCGTGCACCCGGTGTCGATCCTCATGGCGGGGGTATTCGAGGCGCACGACAAGTCGCGCTTCGAAACCACCGCGATTTCGTTCGGCCCCGATGACGTCAGCGCGCTGAGGACGCGCGTGATGAGATCGTTCGATCGTTTCCTTGACGTGAGGGGCAGAACCGATTTTGAGATCGCGACGCTGCTCAAGGATGCGCGGATTGATATCGCCGTCGATCTGATGGGGCTCACGGGCAATTCCCGCCCGGGCATTCTGGCGCTTCGACCAGCGCCGGTGCAGGTGAACTATCTCGGCTTTCCCGGCACGACGGCGGCCGCGCACATGGATTACATTGTCGCCGATAAGATCGTGATCCCGCTCGACGAACAGCGCCACTACAGCGAGAAGGTCGTCTATCTGCCCGACACCTATATGGCGAGCGATGCGAAACGCCGCGTATCGGACCGCAAATTCAGCCGCGCGGAAGAGAGATTGCCGGAAACCGGCATTGTCTTCGCCTGCTTCAACAACAGCTACAAATTCACGCCGGATGTTTTCTCGGTTTGGATGCGGCTGATCAAAGCGGTCGACGGCAGCGTTCTTTGGCTCTCCGGACCCAACGAGTCCGCCAGCCGCAACCTGAGGAGCGAAGCCGAAAAGCGCGGTGTCGGCGCCGGCCGCCTCGTGTTCGCGCCGTTCCTGCGCGACGTCGACGATCATCTGGCGCGGCTCGGTTTGGCCGACCTGTTCCTCGACACGCTACCCTGCAATGCGCACACCACGGCAAGCGACGCGCTGTTCATGGGCGTCCCCGTCGTGACGACACCCGGTCCGACCTTCGCCGGCCGCGTCGCCGCGAGCCTCCTCTCGGCCATCGGGCTCGACGAGCTGATCGCACCGTCGCTTTCCCTCTATGAGGCGCTTGCGCTCGAGCTTGCGCGGAACCCGGACTCGCTCAGCGCCTCGAAGGTGAAGCTCAAAACCAACCGCGCGAGTTTTCCGCTGTTCAACACGGCGCACTTCACGCGTCACTTGGAGCAGGCCTTTGCCGCCATGCGTGAGCGTCAGCGGCGCGGACTTCCCCCAGCGACCTTCAGCGCCGCGAGCGCGACATGAACGACGCCCTGTTGATGAATGCCGTGCGGCTGCATCAGGCGGGTGATCTCGTCGGCGCCGAGCGGCTCTATGGCGCGGTGCTGCGTGCGAGCCCGAAGCACGCCCAGGCGCTGTACCTGTTGGGCTACGTCCACTTTCAGCGCGAGCAATACACCGAGGCGGAGCAACTCATCGGCCAGTCGCTTCAGGTCAACCCGCGTTCGCCCGATGCCTGGTACAACCGCGGCTGCGCCCTGCAGCGCCTCCAGCGTCACGGTGAGGCGGTCTCCTGTTTCGATCGCGCGGTGGCGCTGAAGCCGGACTATGACGAGGCCTGGACGAATCGCGGC
>Ga0184629_10000464_pt1 | contig 18320 bp, 15 predicted proteins | sample PLM4_32_b1_FD_133158 | JGI IMG/M metagenome (GOLD analysis project Ga0184629, IMG submission 133158) | Groundwater sediment microbial communities from an aquifer in East River, Colorado, USA - PLM4_32_b1 | ecosystem: Environmental > Terrestrial > Soil > Riparian zone | place: USA: East River... | reverse complement strand
GTGGTTCGGAGTTACGGAGAAGGATCGCGGACCCGAGGCTCCGCCTTCGATCTCGAAGCGCAGAAAGTGATTCGTGGGTCCGTTATCGAACCAGTTCACGACGCGCCGAGGCTCGACACGTCCCGTCGCGGGGTCGTACGACAGGACCTCGACGGGCATGCGCTGGTTCACGATCTTCCCGATCTTCTCGGTGCTTCCGTCCGCGAGCACGACCCGCGCCCCGTAGTGAAAACATCCGAACATCACGCCGATCTGCATTCTGATCTGGTTGATGAAGACCACGCAGGTGCGGCTCTTCGAGATCGAGCCGGTGAGCTTGCGCAGCGCCTGGGACATGAGGCGAGCCTGGAGGCCCACGTGCGAGTCGCCCATCTCGCCCTCGATCTCGGCGCGCGGCACCAGCGCCGCCACCGAGTCGATCACCACCACGTCCACCGCACCCGAGCGCACCAGGTGGTCTGCGATCTCGAGCGCTTCCTCGCCGGTGTCGGGCTGGGCGACGTGGAGGTTGGCGATGTCCACGCCCAGTTTCTGGGCGTAGGCCGCGTCGAGCGCGTGCTCGGCGTCGATGAACACGGCGTTCCCGCCTGAGCGCTGCGCGTTCGCGATGATGGTGAGCGCGAGCGTGGTCTTGCCCGACGATTCGGGGCCGTAGATCTCGACGACGCGGCCGCGCGGCACGCCGCCGATGCCGGTCGCGAGGTCGAGCCCGATCGAGCCGGTGGAGATGAACTCGACACCCACCTTCGCGCTCTCCTCGCCGAGCTTCATGATGGCGCCCTTGCCGAACTGCTTCTCGATCTGCTGGAGGGCGAGGTCCAGCGCCTTGGTCTTCTCCTTGGTCGACGGTGGGTTGACGATCATGATCTGCGTCTCCTTCGCAGGGGCGTGGAACTCGCGGGGTCGTGAGCAGGGCGCGCGGGCCCTCGCGATCCAGGCGCGAGCGGCGGGAGCCCGCGCGGGGTGCGGGCGCACACGCGTAACCTGGCCGCATGATACACGGCCGCCCGCGCGCGGGGAAGGCGCGGAAGGGGCGCGGCTCCGGGCGGTCCCGGCCCGCCCGCGCGCCGGCGGATTTCCGGGCGTTCCCTCCTGCGCCGGCTCAGCGCGCGCGGATCACCGTCCCTCGATCGAAACCCCCGGCCCTGCCCCCTGCACGCCGTGCGGAGCGGCCTGGCAGGCGGCGGGCATGGCCCACATTCCGTAGTCGCCGGGCTCCTGCGCCGGCCCGGTGTGGACGGTGCGCCGCGCGGGCACCACGTATTCGGCGCGGTCGAACGCTCCGGGCGGGACGTGAATGGTCACCGCCTTCTTGAGCTCCGAGTGCCACGTCAGCGACTGCCCCACCCGGATGGTGGTCCAATGAGGCTCGAACGAGACGCAGCTGCGATCGATCAGCCGGATGTGTCCTCCCCCGGAGATGGCCGCCACGGGCTTCGGGGCCGGCTTCTCGGCGGACTTCTCGGCGGGCTTCTCCGTGGACTTCGCGGCGGATTTCCCGGCGGACTTCGGAGCGGCCTTCTCCGTGGCCCTGGCCTCCCCCTTGGAGCCGCTCCCGGAGCGCGCCGCGGACTTCTGCGCCGCGCCGCTCTTCGCCTCGCCCCCGGCCACCGGTTCCTTCGCCTTCGAGCCGCAGCCGGCCGCGGCGATCGTCAGGCAAACGACCAGCGCGGCTCCGATGCCGCGCTCCATCCAACCGCGGATACTCCGCGATCTCCCTTGTGAGTTGAGGCTCGAACGCATGAGCGCCCTCCTTGCGATGTTTGACTTCAGCGTCCGGCGGCCTCGGAGCCGCCGGCCCGGGAGCATACAACGCCGCGGGCGCGAAGCCGTCACGGGCCCGCGCGCGGTCGGCGAGAGCGCCTGCGCCGGCCCCGCCGGGCCGTGCCCGCCCTCACCCGCCCGCGCTCCCCAGCGGCGCCTCGTGGACGACCGTGTAGGTCGAGCCCCTGGGCGAAAGGCGGCTCTCCACGACGCTCAGGCGATCCACTGTGAAGCGCGAGGCGGGCTCCACGCGCGCGGCGGCGAGCCGCTCCGTCCAGTCGGCGCGCGGCTCGCGCACGCGGCCGATCGTGAGATGCGCCGAGAACGGGTGATCGGCCCGGTCGAAGCCCTTGCGGGCGAGCGCGGACTCGAGCGCCCGGGCCAGCGCCGTCAGGCGCTCACCGCCCTCGGTCATCCCGGCCCACAGCACCCGCGCCCGGCCGGCGTTGGGGAAGGCGCCGAGGCCCCCGAGCGCCGCTTCGAAGGCCGCGCCGGTGCGGGCCGCCTCCTCCGCCGCCTCGCTCACGCGGCGCGCGCCGGTAGCACCCAGCTCGCCCATGAAGCGCAGCGTGTAGTGCAGGTTCTCGCGCTTGACCCAGGAGACTCCGTCGCCCGGCCGTTTCAGGGCTTCGGCCGCTGCGTACACGGCGCCCTGCACCTCGGCGGGTGGGAAGACGGCGAGGAAGATGCGCACGGCGCTCAGGCCTACTCCAGCTTCGGCTCGATCGGCAGCCCGCGCAGGTGGCGGCGCGCGAGATCGAGCGCCGCCTGCGCGGCGCGCTCGCGGATGGTGTTGCGCGTCCCCACGAAGTGGTACTTGCGCCCGGCCTCGCCGCGTGGCGAGGAGACCGCGATCAGCACGGTCCCGACCGGCTTCTCCCGGGTTCCGCCCTCCGGGCCCGCGATGCCGGTGACGCCGACCCCGACCTCCACGCCGGCATTGCGGCGCGCGCCCGCCGCCATCTGCTCCGCGACCGCGGCGCTCACCGCCCCGTGCGCCTCGATCGCGCCAGGCTCGACGCCCAGGAGCCCGACCTTCGCGGCGTTCGAGTAGGTGACGAAGCCGCGCTCGAAGTAGCGCGACGAGCCGGGCGTGTCGGTGATGCGCTTGGCGACCAGCCCGCCGGTGCAGGACTCCGCGACCGCGATGCGGTACTTCATCTCGAGCAGCGTCTCGCCCACGACCTCTTCCATGGTCTTCGCGCCCTCGGCGTAGATCACCGGGGAGACCCGCGCCCGGAGCTCGTCGTAGGCGCGACCCGCCACCGCGCGTACCTGCGCCGGATCGTTCCCGCTCACCGTCACGCGCAGGTCCACGCCGAAGTAGCTCGGCAGGTAGGCGAGCGATGCGCCGGTCCAGCCCTGCGGGGCGGCGCCGATCTTCTCTTGCAGCAGCGTCTCGAAGGTGCCGGCGGTGCGGAGCGTGAAGGTCTCCACGTGGCGCCCGCTCTTCTTCCGGAGGTAGGGCACGGCGTGCCCGGTGGCGAGGGCCTCCATCTCGTAGGGCACGCCGGGCAGGAGGATGACGGGCTTCCCCTCGTGCACGATCAAGAGCCCGGGCGCGGTGCCGAGCGGGTTAGGCCAGACCTCCGCGCCCAGCGGGATCAGCGCCTGGGTCTCGACCGAGGCCGGAAGCTTGCGCCCGAGGCGCCGCATGCGCTCGCGGATCCCCTCGAGCACGCGCTCGTCGAGCTGGAGCGGCCGGCCCAGCGCGGTCGCGACCGCCTTGCGCGTCAGGTCGTCGGGTGTGGGCCCCAGCCCGCCCGTGATCACGACCGCGTCGGCGCGCTCGAGCGCCAGCCCCAGCGCCTCGCCGATGCGGTCGGCCGCATCGCCGACCGTGGAGTGCCAGCCCACCTGCACGCTCTCGGCCTCGAGCGCGCGCGCCAGGAAGGCGAAGTTGGTGTCCACGGTGCGGCCCGAGAGGATCTCGCCGCCGATGGTGATGATCTCGATCTGCATGGGACGCGCGCCGTGTCAGGGGCCAGGCGCCGGCTTGCCACGCCACGCCGGCCCGAGGGTGATGGTGAAGCAGTGCCGGCCCGCGCCGTGCTTCCAGATCTCGGAGCGGATGAACCGCCCGCCCCGCCCCCCGGTCGTATCCGCGGACTGGAACACGGCGCACAGCTCGTACCTGCCGGCGGCGCGATCGAGCAGCCGGTACTCGTAGCGCTCGCGGGTCACCGGGTCGAAGAGCGATTCCGACGTGAAGCCGTCGGGATCGCTCAGCACGGAATCGAGGCCGGCCGGCAGCGTTCCGTGCCGGTCGCGATACGACTCGAGGCCGCGGGCGATCTGCTGCAGAGACTGGATGCGATCGATGTCGAGCTTGCGCAGCCGCGCCTCGCGCGGCGAGCCGGCGGCGAAGAACCCGGCCGCCATCACCGCCACCACGCCCGCCGCCGCGATCCGCGCGAGCAGCCCGGTGCGGGCGGCCGGCAGCGGCGTCGCCTGCTCCTCGCGCCTGAGGTCGCCCGCGTAGTGCGCGAACACCGTGCCGGCGATCAGGAACACGACCAGCACCTTGAGCGCGAAACGCGGGGTCACCTCGCCCGAGAGCAGACCCGTGACCAGCACGATCAGGTTGCCGACCAGCACCATCGCCGCGACGAAGAGCGTGAGGTAGGTGAGCCACTTGCGAATGCGGGAGCCGCGCTTCACGGGCTCGCGCGCCAGCATCCCGCTGATCGTGCGCGAGACCAGCAGGAACGCGGGGAACGCGATCACCAGGCCCGCCGTCGCGCCGCGCGCCATCGCGGCGCGCTCGAGCGCGGCGTCCGGACCCCAGAGGGGATCGGGCAGCAGGCGCTCGATCAGCAGGAAGAGGATCTGGCCGGCGTTGATCGCGCTGGTGTAGAGCGTCGCGAACAGGACCAGGTAGAAGAACGTCTCGCGCGCCGAGAGGTAGGCGCGACGCCGCGGGACGGGGATCTCGAACTCGACCTCCGCGTACTCGGCGAGCGCGGCCTCGATTTCCTCGGCGGCCCACCCCGCCGCGCGCAGCTTCTCGCGGATCGTGGCGCGGGGGATGCCGCGGGCGAGACATTCGCGGACGAAGGAATCGAGCTGGGCACTCATCGGGGCGCTCCCGGCCGGCGGGTCTGACTTCGGCCGGGCAGCCTACCGCATCCGGGCGTCAGGACCGCAGGCGAACCCGGCCGCGCCGAAGGAAGCTGCGCCGGACGGTCAGTGCAGCAGGCGCGCGCCGATCGCCCAGGCGACGTGCAGCGCGGCGCAGGCGGTGAGCCCGGCGATCACGTCGTCCGCCACCACGCCCCAGCCGCCGCGCAACCGCTGCGCCTCGCGCGCGCCGAGCGGCTTCCATATGTCGAAGATGCGGAACAGAACGAAGGACGCTGCGAAGGAGACGGGGTCGTGCGGCACGCCGAGCAGGGCGATGCTCTGGCCCACCACCTCGTCCGCCACGATCGGGTGCGCGTCGTGCCCCAGCTCCTTCTCCGCCTCGCCGCAGATCCAGACCGCGAGCGCGGCACCCGCAAGGAGGATCGCGATCGCGACGGGCAGCGGCGGCACCGGGAGGAAGTACCCGGCCAGCGCCACGGCAGCACTCGCCCAGGTCGCCGGGGCGACAGGCAGGTATCCGATGAAGCCGAGGGTGGAAAGGACGCGAACCAGCGGTCTCACGCGCGAGAACGAGCCAGTCGTGAGCCGGGCAGGGCCGCCTGCGCGGCAACCGAAGCCCTCGCGGAGCCAGGGATGGCGGGAGCGAGGGCTGAGTTTAGCGCGGGCGCGCAGGATGTGCGCCCGAGCGGCCGCGCAGGCGGCCCCGCCCGGCTCACGACTGGCTCGCGCTCGTTGCCACCTGCGTCGTCCCGGCGGCCTGCGCCGTTCCCGCCGTCGCGCCGCCGATGCGGGCGAGCACGGCCTTGCAGGCGGCCTTGAGGGTCTCGCCAACTCCGGCGCCCTCGCAGGCCACGGCTTCGAACTCCGGGGCGCCGAACGGGTTGAGCGCCGCGCGCAGGCGCTCGACCGGCAGCGCGGCTCTCAGGTCGCGCTTGTTGTACTGGAGCACGCGGGGGATGCGGCCGCTCTGGACAGATGTGATCCCGAGCGAGGCGAGCTGATCCTCGAGATCCGCGAGCGAGTCGCGATTGGCGCGCTCGCGGGCCGGATGCGAGTCGGCCACGAACACGATCCCGTCGGCGCCGGTGAGCACCGCGCGGCGCGACAGCCGGTAGTAGACCTGGCCGGGCACCGTGTAGAGATGGAAGCGGGTCGTGAAGCCGTTCACCTGGCCGAGCTCCACGGGCAGGAAGTCGAAGAACAGCGTGCGGTCGTGGTCGGTCGCGATCGAGATCAGCCGGCCGCGCCGCTCTTCGGGCAGGCGGTCGTGGAGGAACTGGAGGTTGGTGGTCTTCCCCCCCAGCCCGGGACCGTAATAGACGATTTTGAAATGGATCTCGCGGGCGCGGTGGTTGATGAGCGCCATTTCGACTCCGCGGTGCGCCGGCGGGAATGGAAAGCCGGGTGAGCGACTACTCGCCGAACAGCGCGTCCACCTCCCGGCCCGCCGCGTCGGCGTACCCCGGGGCTCCGGCCACGGGCTCCCCCATCCCGACCTTCTCGAACAGGTCGCGGAACACGGGTTCCAGCCTCCGGCTCGCGCGGACCGCCCGGTAGCGGACCAGCCCGAGGGTGCTGCGCCGGTCGTACACCGTGCAGAGGATGATGCGCCCGGCGAGCAGGCAGGAGTGGACGGAGCGCCCGCGCCCCTCGTTGACGACGGCCTCCACCGCGTGCTCGCCGAGCAGGGTCGAGATCTCGGCGTTGGCGGTGAAATCCGCGGCCACGAGGCTGGCGAACGAGGTGGCGTCGAAGTCGCCGCTGCGTCCGGCGGTGGTGATGAGCTGCCCGGACCGGTCCACGAGGTGGACCGAGAGGGCGTTGGCCCTCTCCAGGAGTTCGCTCAGAATCCCGTCAATCGATCGAAAGTCGTTTTCGAACAGAGTCCACTGGGGCATCACATCCTCCCTGATGCGGCGGTATACGGCCATGCCGTAGAGGGATACCCTGGCGCACGTCCAATGTGCCGTGGGGACAGGTATCACGTTACCGCCGCGGCGACAAGCGGTTTCCGGAAATTTCCCGGCCGGGGCGGAATCGTGCGCTCGGTGCGGACCAGGCTACGGGCGCGGCAGCGCGGCGGAGGCTTCCGCCCTCGCCCTACTCCAGCCCGACCCCGCAAAGGCTCCGGACGCCCCAGAAAAAAGCCCTGGCCCTGATTTCAGGTTACTGGTAGATTTCACCCAAGACGTAAACAAGCCCACCCAGGGTCCGAACCCCCCACCGGAGCCCGAGATGGAAAACCGCAGGTGCTGCACGCCGCGGCGTGGGCAGCCTTCGTGCTGAGGCTGCGGCGGATTCCTCTTCCGCTCGATCCCTCCTTCCCTGCTCCCCATCGCTCGAAGTCCCGCGCACCTACCTGACGCCGAACTCACCAGAGGCCACGCGAGCGCGAGGAGGCCGCCGGCCGCTCGCATCGAAGCGCGCCCCGCTGGTTACCGGCTCAGCCGCGGTCGAAGCGGTCACCCGGACTGGCGGACGAAGCCCACAAACTGGGACGTGAGGTGGGAAATGTTGGTCAGAAGGGCATGCCTGCTCATCGCGGTCGTCACGGCTCTCCTCTCCTTGTCCGCGTATCGCAATTCATGGGCGCAGAACGGACGTTGGTGTCAGATCCAATCGAGCGGGCCCTCGGCTCGCTTCTCCCCTGCGGGCTGTTACGACAGCCAGGGCGACCGCATGATCGTCTTCGGAGGCGAGGACGCGAACGGACTCAAGAACGACGTGTGGGTTCTCACTCTCGGAACGACCCCGACGTGGTCCCAGCTCACGACGAGCGGCGGACCGCCCGCCCCGCGGAAGGAGCATCGGATCATTTACGACCCGGACAGCAATCGCGTCGTCCTTTTCGGTGGTGAAGGCGAGACCTTTCACGGATCGGCCGAGGTCGATACGATCTTCGGCGACGTCTGGTGCCTGAGCCTCGGTGACTCGACGTGGACCAAGCGCACCGGGACGGGTACTCCTGCATGTAGACGGGAGGGACACACCGCCGTCTACGATCCAACAGGTAACCGCATGGCCATCTTCGGCGGCGAGGTCGCCACCTCCTCAGGGCCCGGCGTGGGTTACACCAGCAGCACATTCTTTCTGGACTTCGATAACTGGAGCTGGGGGAACCATTCTTGCCCCGACGAAGGCCCGGAATGCTACGTGGTTAACGGCGACCCCTGCCGCCCGCTTTCATCTTGGCCCGTTACTCGTTGGTACAGCGCCGCCATCTGGGACTCCGCGAGTGCGCGAATGCTCATGCACGGCGGCGAGTATATTGATGGACCAGACAACGAGACTTGGAAGCTAGAGGCATCCGGCTGGACCAAGCTTACCCCCACGAATTCGCCAAGGCGCACGAACCACCGCGCCGTGCACGACCCGATCCATGGACGCATGTTGATGTTCGGTGGGGAGGATGGCAGCGATCTTTCTTCGGACGCTTACGCGCTGGGGCTGCCGTCCGCCAGCGCCTGGACACTGCTCAGCCCGTCGGGCACCGCACCCAGTGCTCGTAACTATTTTGCCGCCGCTTTCGATCTTGGTGATGACCGAATGATCGTATTCGGCGGAACCGGTGTATCGGGGAAACTCGGCGACACCTGGCAGCTCAGCTTCGACAGCACGGCGCCGGCCACGACGACCAGCCTTGCCCTCTCGTACCTGGATGCATGCAATAAGGTCCTGAGGATCAGGTGGACCGCCCCGGGCGACGACAACACGAGCGGGCGGGCGAGCAGCTACAGCGTCCGCAAGCGGCTGGGCTCGGCCATTACCGACGGAAACTGGGACTCCAGCACTGACGTGTCGGGGGCGCCCGTTCCCTCCACCGCGGGCGCGCTGGACAGCATCACGGTCAGCGGGCTCTCGGGCGGGACCTGGTACTTCGCGATCAGGACCACGGACGAGGCCTGCAATACGTCCGGGGTCTCCAACGACGTCAACGTCACGTTCGACGACGCCCCTCCGGCCACGACCAGCGATCTGAACGTGGTCTCCTCCTCGGGCGGTAACGTGAAGTTCAAGTGGACCGCGCCGGGGGACGACGGCACGGGCGGGTCCAGTGCAACGAGCTACGTACTTCGCAAGCGCGCGAATGCCGAAATCACCGGGGCGAACTGGTCGACTTCCACGGTCGTTACCGCCACGCCCAGTGGTCCCTCCACGCCCGGAGCGACGGACAGCATCACGATCGGCCTCAACGCGGACACCACCTGGTACGTTGCGCTGAAAACGACGGACAACGAATGCAACACCTCCAGTGTCTCCAACAGCCCTTGCATCAAGCTGGGCACAGACACCACGGCGCCGGCCACGACGAGCGACCTGGAAATCGCCTCCATCTCGGGCGGCGTGAAATACAAGTGGACCGCGCCGGGTGATGACGGCTCGAGCGGATGCGAGGCTGCCAGCTACGAGATCCGCAAGCGGTCCGGCTCTGAGATCACCGCGGAGAACTGGCCGTATTCCACCCTTGTGAGCAGCCCGCTCCCAAGCGGCCCGACCAAGCCGGCAACGGGAGTCAAGGACAGCATCACGATCAGCCTTTCCAGCGGGGTCTACTGGTACGTGGCGGTGAAGACGAAGGACTGGGCAGGCAATGTCTCCGGCGTCTCCAATAACGCCTGCATCAAGCTCGGCAACCCGCCCGACTACTGCGGCGGCGGATTGTCAGCCCGTCCCTCGCGAGAGGAGAGCAGCCCTGCTCGCGAGCTGGCTATCGTTGACCTGCGTCCCAACCCGACGTCGGAGGGTGGGGCCCTCGTCTCCTTCAGCCTCGCGGCGGGCGCGCCTGCGAAGCTCCAGGTCTTCGACGTAGCGGGGCGGCTTATCGAGGCTCACGATCTCGCCCTTCTCGGCCCCGGGGCTCACGAGATGCGAATCGGCGGGCGCACCAGGCTCTCCCCCGGGCATTACCGGGTGAGGATCAGTCAGGGAGGTCTCTCAGCGGCTCGAAGCGTAATCGTCGTGCGGTAGCCCGATGATCAAGACGGCCCGGCGCCAGCGCGCCGGGCCGTCGTCGTTGCGCTGCCCTACGTGCCGCGCCGCGCCTCGGTGCGCCCCGCAGCCAGAGCATCCCCTGCCGGGTGCGCGTCCGGCGCAGTCGGCGGGGTTTCCGCCGCCGGGCTGAGCACTGGAGCTGCCGCCGGCGGGCCACCGGCGCCAGTCGCGAAGGTCGCGGGCGGCGGGCTTGCCGAGGGGGCCGCAGTGGCCCCGGTCGCACCCTGCGGCTCGCGGGCCCCCGCCGGCCGCGAATCGTGCTCGTCCTCGATCTCGCCCACGATCTCCTCGAGGATGTCCTCGAGCGTCACGATCCCGAGGAAGCACCCGTGTGTATCGCGCACCACCGCCATCTGGCGCTTCTCGCGCTTGAAGGTCTGCAGCAGCCAGCTGACCCGCTGCTCGGGGTGGACGAAGATCGCGGGGTACACCGCGTCCTCCAGGATCACGAGCCCCTTCTGGCTGAACAGGTGGAACAGGTCCTTGGTGTTGACGATCCCCACGATGTTGTCGGGGTTCCCGTCCCACACCGGCATGCGGGTGTGAGCGGTCACGCGCGCGGTGCCGAGCACCTCCTCCTCGCTCGCGGAGAGCGGGATCGTGACCACCTTCTCGCGCGGCACCATCGCTTCGCGCACGCGCTTGTCCGAGATCTGGAGCACGTTGCGCACGTAGCTCGCCTGGTCCTCCGCGATGACCCCGGCCTCGCGGGTCTCCTCGACCAGCATGCGCAGCTCGTCCACCGAGTGGACCATCTTGGAGGGCGGAAGCGGCGGGAGCCGCAGGCTCCGCATCACCGCGGTGCTGGAGTTGCGGATCACGGAGATGAAGGGCCGCGCGATGCGCGCGAACGCGACGATCGGCCCGGCCACGAACAGCCCCACGTCCTCCGCCCGATCGATCGCGAGGACCTTGGGCACCTGCTCGCCCAGGACCACGTGCAGGTAGGTGATGAGCAGGAACGCGAGGCCGATCGCGACCCCGTGCGTGGCCGCGCTCCCCCACGGGCCGGGGATCGCGGCGAACAGCGGCTCGAGCAGGTGCGCGATCACCGGCTCGCCGATCCACCCCAGCGCCAGGCTCGTGAAGGTGATGCCGAGCTGGGCCGCGGCCAGCGAGTCGTCGAGATGTTCCAGGGCGTGGCGCAGCGTGCGGGCGCCCCACTTCGCGTCGGTCACGAGCTGCTCGACCCGCGTCCAGCGCACCGAGACCAGCGCGAACTCGGCGGCCACGAAGAAGGCGTTGAGCGCCACGAACACCGGCACGGAAATGAGCCAGTACGGGTTGAGCAGAGGCTGGAACATGGGGATGTGGGCCTAAGTCCGGCCTACTCGACCTCGCGCCGGCCCTCGAGGGCCCGGCCCAGGGTGACGAGATCGGAGTATTCGAGGTCCGAGCCCATGGGAACGCCGCGCGCGATGCGCGTCACGCGCACGCCCAGCGGGGCCAGCAGCTTCGACAGGTAGAGCGCGGTCGCCTCGCCCGCCACGTTGGGGTTGGTGGCGAGGATGACCTCCCGGATCGCGGGCGCGCCCGCGCGCGCGTCCGCGACTCCCGTAGCACCCGCGACTCCCGCGCCCGGCCGCAGCCGCTCGAGCAGCGGCTGGATGCGCAGCTGCTCCGGATGCGTGCCGTCGAGGGGCGAGAGCGCCCCGCCCAGCACGTGGTAGCGCCCGCGGAACTGGCCGGTGCGCTCGAAGGCCAGCACGTCGCCCGGCTGCTCGACCACGCACACCACCGAGCCGTCCCGGCCGGGGTCCAGGCACAGCCGGCAGGGATCCTCCTCTGCGAAGTTGCCGCACACGCTGCAGAAGCGCACGCGCTCCTTCACGGCGCGGATCGCCTCGGCCAGCCGCAGCGCTTCCTCGCGCGGGACGCGCAGCAGGTGGAGCGCCAGCCGCTGCGCGCTCTTGGGCCCGATGCTCGGGAGCCGGGTCAGCTCCTCGATCAGGAGCTCGAGGTACTTGGAGCTGTACATGGTCGGGGTCGGAGTGAGCTCAGAACGGGAGCGGCATGCCGCCCGTGAGCTTCTTCAGCGCCTCGTGCATCTTCGTCTCGGAGGTGCGCTGCGCCTCGCCCACCGCGGTCAGCACCAGGTCCTCGATCATCGTCACGTCCTTCTCAGCCAGGAGCGCGGGATCGAGCTTCAGCTCCTTCATCATCTGCTTGCCGTCCACGACCACGCGCACCATCCCGCCTCCCGCGCTCGCCTCGTAGCGCTCGTCCGCGAGCCGCTCCTGGAGGTCGTCGAAGTCGCGCTTCATCTTCTGGGCCTGCTTCAGCATGTCCCCGAAGCCCTTCATCCGTCGCCGGTCCTTTCCGATCCGTGGGTAGAGCGCTCGATCACGTCGCCCTGGAACCACGCGATCGCCTGGTCCACGAGCGGGCGCACGTCCGCCACCGCGGGCCGCGCCGGCGCCTCGCGGCCGGGCGGCACGCAGCGCAGCGCCAGGGGCCGGCCGAACGCGCGCAGCACCTCGGCGGCGAGGAGTGCCTGGTTCTCCTTCTCCTCCACCACCGTGCGGTGCAGGTCATCCATGGCGAGCACCAGCGTCTCCCCCGCAAGCCCCATGAACAGGCTTTCCTCGAGGAAGGCGCCGAGCATGCGCTTGGTTCCGTTCACTCCGCCGAGCGTCTCGCGCCAGCGCTCCTCGATCGCCTCGTCCCGCTCGCAGTCCGGCTCCGCGAGGGCGGCCGGGGCCACCGTCACGGTCCGCGTCCCCGCGAGCGTAGCACCGGCGCCCGGGGCCTGCGCTACGCCCGGCGGGCGGCTTGCGGCCGGCGCGGGCGCGGCGGCCGATGCGTGCGGCGCGAAGCGCGCGGGCGGAGACCCCGCGAACGCGCCGGGCCTCGCGACCGGCGGGGGCGCGGCACCCGTCGCGGCCCCGGAAGCGGAGCGGCCCGCTCCCGCCGGCACCGGCGCGCGCGCGCCGCCCGCCCGCGCTCCGCCGGTTGCGGATCCGCCAGCCGCTCCGCCGGACGGCTCGCCTCCGATGCGCCGGGTCAGCGCCTCGATGCGCGCGAGGAGCAGGGCGAGCGTCTCGCCGGGCTCGAGGGTCGCCATCTGCAGCACCGCCGCCTCGAGATGGACCAGCGGCTGCGGACTGTCGCGCATTGGCCACGGCGCCTCGGATGCGAGCTTCAGGAGCCGCAGCAGGTCGCTCTCGCTCCAGCTCTCGCCCTGGGCCTTGAGGCGGCTCAAGTCCTCATCGGCCAGCGCGACCAGGTCGCCCCCCTGGGGGTCCACCTTGAGGACCAGCACGTGCCGGATGTGCTCGGAGAGGCCCTCGGCGAGATCGCGCGCGTCCAGCCCCTTCTCGAACGCGCGATGGAGCGCGCGCAACGCTCCGGCCGGATCGCGCTCGAGGATCGCCCCGGCGAGCGCGAAGAACGCCTCGCGGTCGGCGATGCCGAGCACGCGCCGCACCACTTCGTCGCTCACCTCGGGCTCGCCCGCCGAGACCACCTGGTCGAGCGCGCTCACCGCGTCGCGCACCGAGCCCTCGGACTTGTGCGCGATCAGGAGCGCCGCGCCCTCGGTGAGCCGGAACCGCACGCCCGCGGGATCGGCCGCCTCGCGCGCGGCGATCGCGAGCAGCCGGTCCGCCACCTTGCGCAGCGGCACGCGCGCGAAGTCGAAGCGCTGGCAGCGCGAGCGGATGGTGTCGGGCAGCTTCTGCGGATCGGTGGTGGCGAACACGAACACCAGGTGCGCCGGCGGCTCCTCGAGCGTCTTCAGGAGCGCGGCGAAGGCGTCGGCCGAGAGCTGGTGCACCTCGTCGATGATCACCACGCGGTAGCTCCCGCCGGTCGGCGAGAACCGCACCTTCTCGCGCAGCGCCTGCACGTCGGCGATGCCGCGGTTCGAGGCGCCGTCGATCTCCGCGACGTCGAGCGAGACGCCGGAGGTGATCTCGGTGCAGCTCGTGCACTGGTTGCACGGGTCGGCGCCCCTCACGTCGCCCGAGCGTCGGCGCTCGCAGTTCAGGCTCTTCGCGAGGATGCGCGCGCTCGTGGTCTTGCCGACGCCGCGCGCGCCGGTGAAGAGGTAGGCGTGCGCGACGCGCCCGCCCTCGAGCGCGCGGCTCAGGACCACGCTCACGTGGTCCTGGCCGATCAGGTCGGTGAAGACCTGCGGCCGGTACTTGAGGGCGAGCGTGCGATGAGCCATGTCACTCCGGTCAGGAAAAAGGGCCAGGGAAACCGGCGGCACTCCCGAGAGATTGCTTACCGCTGCTACCTTCCGGTCCTGACGGGGTTCACAAGCTCGGGTTGCGCTGGGCCTGGCCCAGTCGTATCTGGTGGAGATGAGCGGATTCGAACCGCCGACCCCCTCGTTGCGAACGAGGTGCTCTCCCAGCTGAGCTACATCCCCATGAAACCTGAGGGTCCGGCCCGCGCGCCCCGTTCCGGGCCGCGCGAGCGACCTTGGTGGCGCGCATTGTATCAGCGGTCCCGGAAGGGTCAAGGAGACGGAGGGCACGACGCGCGGGCGCGAGCGCGCAGGTCTCCTGTTTTCGGTAGGATGGCGGTCGCGCGCGGAGACGCGGGGCCGTCCATCGAACCACGCGGGAGGGAATCATGAAGCCCATCGCAGCCATCACGGCTGTCGCGCTCCTCGTGCTCGGAACGAGCGCGCTGGCGCAGGAGCATCCGGAGCACCCCAAGCAGGACGAGAAGCAGGCGGAGCAGCCCAAGGCCGAGAAGAAGATGACGCTCGACGAGCTGGCGGACGCGATCACGCTCTACATCGAGCAGGACACGAAGCTCAAGGGCGGGTACTTCATGGTCTACGACGCCGAGGAGAAGAAGCCGCTCGTGCTCAAGCTCGACAAGGTGCACCGCGAGCGCCTCTCGGGCCTGGGGGGCGGCGTCTACTTCGCCTGCACCGACATGAAGTCCGACGGCGGCGTGATCTACGATCTCGACTTCTTCATGAAGCAGACCGCGAACGGCATCGAGACCACCGAGGTCTCGGTCCACAAGAAAGCCGGCAAGCCGCGCTACGGATGGAAGGAAGAGAACGGGGTCTGGAAGAAGGTGAAGGCCTGAGGCGATCGTGAGCCGCTCGCTGGCCGTGACGTGTGCAGTGCTCGCGGCCGGGCTCGCAGCTCTGGCCGCGGCGCCTGCCGCCCCGGGCGGTGATCCGGGTGCTGCGGCCACGCGCACGTTCCGCTTCACGTACACGGTCGCCGTGCGGGACATCCCCGCGGGCGCGCGCCGGCTCTCGATCTGGGTCCCGGTGCCGGAGACCGATCCACACCAGGAAGTGCTCGACCTCGTCGTCCGGTCCCCGCTCGAGTACTCGTTCACCCGGGAGCATCGCTACGGCAACCGCCTGCTGCACCTGGCCGCGAACGCTCCGCTGCCGGACAGCATCGACCTCAAGCTCGAGGCCGTGGTCGCGCGGCGGGCGTACCGCGTGCTCGGCGCGAAATCGCGGCCGGCGGAGAACGACCGGCCCGCGCCCCGGGATCTCGGCCCGGACGCCCTGGTCCCGATCGACGGCGAGATCGCGGCGACGGCGCGGGAGGTGACGAAGGGGGCGCGGACCCCGCTCGAGAAGGCGCGCGCCATCTACGAGTACGTCACCTCCACCATGCACTACGACAAGAGCGGCCAGGGCTGGGGCCGCGGCGACGCGATCCGCGCGTGCGACGTGCGGCGCGGGAACTGCACCGACTTCCACTCGCTCATCATCGGCATGGCGCGCTCGTGCAAGATCCCCGCGCGCTTCGTGATCGGGTTCCCGCTGCCCGAGGATCAGAAGCAGGGCGCGATCCCCGGCTATCACTGCTGGGCCGAGATGTACGTGGAGGGCATCGGCTGGCTGCCCGTGGACAGCTCCGAGGCGAGCAAGCACCCGGAGAAGCGCGGCGCCTTCTTCGGCGGGCTCGACGCCAACCGGGTGGAGTTCACGCGCGGCCGCGACCTCGAGCTCGAGCCGCCGGCCTCGGAGCGGCTCAACTTCCTCGTCTACCCGCGCGTCGAGGTGGACGGCGTCGTGTACACCGGAGTGGCGCAGAGCTTCTCCTTCGCAGAGGTCGGAACGTAGGGATCGCGCCGATCGGAGGAACGACGTGACCGATGCGCGAGACTCCGGGCCTTCCGCCCCGGCCCCGGAGAATGCCGGCGCGCCGCCCCGCGTGAACTCCCTGCTCCTCGATCTGGCCCGCCGCCGCGCGGGTGGTGCGCAGCCCGGCAGCGCGCTCCAGGACCTGATCGCGGGGGACGAGCCCGCAGCCGTCGCGGCCGGGCGCGGACTGCCGCCCGCGGCGGTCGCCGGCATCGCTGGCTTCTACGATCTGCTCAACCTGGGCCCGCAGGTGTGCGACGGCACCGCCTGTCACTTCGCCGGCCGCGAGCGCCTCGTCGCGGCGCTGGGTGCGGACGGCGCCGGCACCGTGCGCTGCCTCGGCTACTGCTACGCGGCGCCCTCGCTCATGGTCGGCGATCACGTCTTCGCGCTGCCCCGCGGACGAGCGGCCGAGGAGTGGTTCGCGCATCGCGGCGAGAGCGACGGAGACCCGCACACGATCCCGAGGCGGAGCCTCGCCCCGCGACCCGTGGTGCTCCGCAATCTCCTGCCGGGGGGTCCCGCCCCCGGGCCCGGCGAGTACGACCTTCCGGACGGCGACGCCATCCTCGCCGCGCTCGAGGCCGCGAAGCTGCGGGGCCGCGGCGGCGCGGCGTTTCCGACCGCGGCCAAGTGGCGGGCGGCGCGCGAGACTCCGGCGGAAGACCGCTGGGTGGTCGCCAACGGCGACGAGGGCGACCCGGGATCGTTCGTGGACCGGCTGCTGCTCGAAGAGGACCCGCACGCCGTGCTCGCCGGAATGGTCGCATGCGCGCGCGTGATCGGCGCCCGGCGGGGCATCGTCTACGTGCGCGGCGAGTACCCGCGGGCGCGGCGCCGCGTGCGGGAGGCGATCGCCGACGCCCGCGCGGCCGGCCATCTCGGTCGCGACTTCGACGTCGAGCTGTACTCGGGCGCGGGCTCGTACGTCTGCGGAGAGGAGACCGCGCTCCTCAACTCCATCCTCGGCCTGCGCGGCGAGCCGCGCCTCAAGCCGCCCTACCCGTCGGAGGCGGGGCTTCACGGGCTGCCGACCGTGGTGCAGAACGTGGAGACGCTGTCGCTCATCCCGTGGGTGGCGCGCAGCGGCGTGCGCACGGGGACCAAGGCGCTGAGCCTGTCGGGCGCGGTCGCGGAGCCGGGCGTCTACGAGATCGAGCTGGGCACTCCGCTCTCCCGCGTGCTCGAGGCGGCGGGCGGGGCGCCCGAGGGCCGGCGCTGGAGCATGGCGCTGGTCGGCGGGCCGATGGGCCGCGTGCTCCCGCGCTCCGCGTTCGAGGCGCCGCTCTCGTTCGAGCAGCTCTTGGGGCTGGGGCACGGCGGCATCGTGATGCTCGACGAATCCGTGAGCCCGCGCATGCTCGCAGAGCACCTTTTCGAGTTCGCCCGCGCGGAATCGTGCGGCTACTGCACGCCGTGCCGCGCGGGAACCCAGCGGCTCCACGAGCTACGCGACCGGCCGGCGCTCGAGCGCCTGCTCGAGACGATCGGCACGGGCAGCATGTGCGGGTTCGGCCAGGGCGTGCCGCGCCCGATCCGCGACCTGCTCGAGCACTTCGGCGAGGCGGTGCTGCGATGATGCGCGTGGACGGCGTCGAGGTCGCGGCCCGCGGAACCCTGCTCGAAGCGTGCCGCGCGGCGGGCGCTGCGGTCCCGGCCTTCTGTCATGATCCGCGCCTCTCCCGCGGCGGACACTGCCGCTCGTGCATGGTCGAGGCGGGAGGCCGCCTGCTCCCGGCCTGCACCACGCCCGCCCGCGACGGCCTCGAGGTGACGACCGGCGGCGAGCGAGTGATGGCCTATCGCCGCGATCTCGGCGAGCTGATGCTGGCCGAGTCGAGCCCCGGCCGCGAAGTCGGTGAAGCACTCGCGGCCTGGGGCGCCGACGGCGCGCGCTACGGCCTGGCGCAGGCCCGCCACGCCCCCGACCGCTCGCACCCGCACCTGCGCGTCCATCTCGACCGCTGCATCCTGTGCCGGCGCTGCGTGCGCGCGTGCGAGGAGATCCAGGGGCAGTTCGTGTACGCGATCGAGGGGCGGGACGCGGGGACCCGGCTCGGCTGGGGCGGCGGAGCGTTCGCCTCCTCCGCGTGCGTCGCCTGCGGCGCGTGTGTCGCCACCTGCCCGACCGGAGCGCTCACCGATGCGGATCGCGAGCGGATGGAGGAGGGCGCCGCTTCCGGCGTCGGGGCGACTTCGCGCGAGGCGCAGGCGGTGCGCACGACCTGCGGCTACTGCGGCGTCGGCTGCCAGCTCGACGTCCGGACCGCGCGCGACCGGATCGTGCAGATCGAGGGCGCGCCGGCCGCGGTCAACCGCGGGCACCTGTGCGTGAAGGGCCGCTACGCGCACGGGTTCACGCGCCACCCCGACCGGCTGACGACGCCCCTCATCCGCCGCGGCG
>Ga0184629_10000463_pt1 | contig 18336 bp, 14 predicted proteins | sample PLM4_32_b1_FD_133158 | JGI IMG/M metagenome (GOLD analysis project Ga0184629, IMG submission 133158) | Groundwater sediment microbial communities from an aquifer in East River, Colorado, USA - PLM4_32_b1 | ecosystem: Environmental > Terrestrial > Soil > Riparian zone | place: USA: East River... | reverse complement strand
GGTGGGGCTCGGGTCGAGCACCGACGAGGAGAAGTCGATGTCGAACTCGCCCTTGTCGCGTCGCCCGGACCAGACCGGACCCTCGAGCCGGACGATCTCGATGCGGACTCCGATGCCGCGGAGCTGCTCCTGCACCTGCGGCGCCATGATCAGCCGCGGACCGCTGCTGGCCACCACATTGAGCCGGAGACTGAGGGGAACGCCGTCCTTTTCCCGAACCCCATCGCCGTCGCGATCGATCCAGCCCTGCCGCTCGAGCAGGGCCCGGGCCCCCGCGGGGTCGTAGGCTGGGCCGTGAGGCACCAGCGCGCTGGTCCAGTGAGCCTGGGCCGCGGGCGCATTGGCGAGCCGGGCATAGGCACCGAATGTGCTGTGGAGCAGAGGGGTCCGGTCGAGACCCATCGCGAGGGCCTGGCGAACGTCCCGGTCGGAGAGTATCGGGTGCGGACGGGTTCGATCGCCGTAGGCCCGCTGGTTGAACAACAAAAAAATGACGCCGAAGGAGGCCTGGGTCTGGAAGCGGAGCGCGGGATTCCCGGCGATGCGCGGCGGGCCCGACACAGGCGGCAGCGCCTCGAACACATCGGCGCTCCCGTCGAGCAAAAGGTTCATCTGCGCGTCGGGATCCCGCGCGGTCAGGATGACCACCCGGTCCAGCTTCGGACTGCCGAGAAAAAACGTCTGGTTTGCCGCGAGCTCCAATGATCGGCCCGCCTCTCGGCGGATCCAGCGGTACGGACCGTTCCCGACCGGACTCTGCACGAATGCCGACCCCGCGAAGCGCTCCGGAGGAATGGTGTCGACCAGATGGGCCGGGAGCGGCTGTACATGGTAGGTGGCATCGAAGAACTGCTCGGCATAGGCCCGGCGGAACCTGAGCACGACGCGGTTGTCGTTCTCCGCGGTCACGCCGGCCAGGTGCCGAAGCAGGAGCGCGTTGGCCGGATCGATCGCCGGGTCGCGCATCCGGTTGAAGCTCCACACCACGTCGCGCGCGGTGACGGGCCGGCCGTCGTGCCAGCGGGCGCGCGAGTCGAGCTCGAAGACCAGGGTGAGGGAATCGCGTCGAGTCCAGCTCCGGGCCAGCTCCGGCTCGAAACTCTTCTCATCGGTGGTGATTAGCCCGCGTCCGGGGCGGGCCAGTCGCAGGAAGAGCAAATCGGCGACGTCGTTGTTGGACTTTTGTCCGAGCAGCGAGGGAACCGGCGTCGAGGGCTCCCGGCCCATGATGATGACGACCGTGCCGTGATCCGGTGGACGCTGCCGCGCGTCCGCCGCGGCGGCAACAACCAGAGTCAGGACAGGGGCGAGCAGGCGACCAGCGATCACCAACACTCTCCGGAGCGGATTGTCACGACGGTGGGACTCGAAAGGTAAACACTCGTTAGCGCTGCCAGGTCCATTCGACGGACCGGAACCGCTCGGCGTGGCGGGAGATCCCGTCCCGAGCGGCCTCGGGCAGCGAGGTCGTTTCCACGACGGGCAGGGCCTCCCGCGCCGTGCCCGCAATGGCATCGGCTGCCTCCTGGAAACTCACCCCACGACCGACCAGCCGAGACAGCGGTGCTTCGGCGGCGCCTTCCTGGGTGAAGCCCGCCAGCCCCCGCACCATGCTCTGGTCATCGTCCAGCAGCACCGAGCCGTGCTGGAGAAAGGCATCGCCCTGACGGAGCTGGGCGCTCCCCACGACCTTCAGGCCGTCGATCAGCACCTCGCCACCCACCGGCGCTGCAAAACAGGGGCCGGAGTGGACCCCGGGCGTCGGCGAGGAGCGAGGAGCGAGAATGGGCGCGGCCCCGAGCGTACGCAACGCCCGAGCCAGCAGACCATGCAGGGCGTGATACGCCTGCGCGAGGCCGCCGAACGCCGAGAGCGGCGCGGCGACCGCGTAGGTGAGCTCCCGCGCGTGCCAGACCGCTCGGCCGCCCGTCGGCCGCCTGACGCAGTCGAGCCCGAGGGCGCGGATACGCTCACCATCATAGCGGCGCCGCGCCGGCTCGTGCCGACCGAACGAGAGACAGTATGGCGCCCAGCGGTACAGGCGGACAAACGCCGAGCCGTCGGTATCCGCCAGGTCGAGCAGGGCGGAGTCGATGGCCATGTTTTCCCAGCCGGGGCGGGCGTCGTCGACCAGCAGGGACCAGTGCATCGCAACGTCACCCTGAGCGGAGCGAAGGGGCGGAGTCCGGCCGCTTCGCTCCGCTCAGCGTGACTTCGCAGTCAGGACGCATATTCCTCGACCGGCGGGCAGACGCAAACCAGGTTCCGGTCCCCGAACGCGCCGTCGATCCGTGCCACCGTCGGCCACACCTTGTGCGAGCGGGTGGCCGCCGACGGAAAGCCGGCGCGCTCTCGGCTATAGGGGCGGGTCCATTCATCCGCCGCCACCAGCGCGAGGGTGTGGGGGGCATGGTGGAGCAGGTTGTCCTCCCGGGAGGCAGTACCTGCCTCCACCTCCGCCATCTCTCCGCGAATGGCGATCATCGCATCGCAGAATCGGTCCAGCTCCTCCTTCGATTCGCTCTCGGTGGGCTCGACCATCAGCGTGCCAGCGACCGGGAAGGACACCGTCGGCGGGTGGAAGCTGTAGTCGATGAGCCGCTTGGCAACGTCCTCCACTTCCACGCCTGCGGTAACCTTGAAGGGGCGGCAGTCCAGGATGCACTCGTGGGCGATAAGGCCACGATTGCCGGAATACAGCGTCTTGTAGTGGCCTTCGAGGCGTTTGGCGACGTAGTTCGCGTTGAGAATGGCGTAGCGCGTGGCCTCGGTAAGGCCATCGGGGCCCATCATCGCGATATAGGCCCAGGAGATCGGCAGAATGGAGGAGCTGCCCCAGGGCGCCGAGGACACCGTCCCGCTGGCCGTGGCCGGGTTCTCGGCCAACGGGTGGCCGGGAAGGTACGGCGCCAGGTGGCCGGCAACGCCGATCGGTCCCATCCCGGGGCCGCCACCGCCGTGCGGAATGCAAAACGTCTTGTGCAGATTCAGGTGGCAGACATCGGCGCCGATGTCGCCGGGGCGGGTGAGCCCCACCTGCGCGTTCATGTTGGCTCCGTCCATGTATACCTGTCCGCCGCGCTGGTGGACGATCTCGCAGACCTCTTTGATGCCGCCCTCGAACACCCCATGGGTCGAGGGGTAGGTCACCATCAGCGCGGCGAGATCCTTCGCGTGGGCGTCGGCCTGTTTCCTCAGATCGTCGAGGTCGATATTGCCCTGCGGGTCGGTCTTCACCACCACGACCTTCATCCCCGCCATCACCGCGCTGGCCGGGTTGGTGCCGTGGGCCGATTGCGGAATGAGACAGACGTTTCGATGGGTGTCGCCCCGCGCCTTGTGGTAGGCGCCTATCACCAGCAGGCCCGCGAACTCACCCTGGGAGCCCGCATTCGGCTGGAGCGAAACCGCGGTGAAACCGGTGATCTCCGCGAGCCAGGTCTCCAGATCCTTGAACAGCCGGTGGTAGCCCTCGGTCTGCTCTTGTGGCGCGAACGGGTGCAGCCGATTGAAACCGGGCCACGAAACCGGGATCATCTCCGAGGTGGCATTGAGCTTCATGGTGCATGACCCCAGCGGGATCATCGCGGCGGTCAGGGAGAGATCGCGCGCCTCGAGCCGCCGGATGTAGCGCAGCATCTCGGTTTCGGAATGATGGGTGCGGAACACCGGGTGGGTGAGATACGGTGAGGTCCGCGTGTGCTCCTTGGGGATGGCGGCGGTGCGAACGGACTGGCGGTCGGGCGGACCGGCGGACGGTTCCGAGGCGCCGAAGATCTCGAGCAGAGCCTTCAGATCGTGGTCGCTTACGGTCTCGTCGAGTGAAACGCCCACCCGCGTGGGTGATACCTCGCGCAGGTTGATCCGCCGAGCCCGGGCTCTTGCGTGGATGGTTTTGGTGGTGGCAGCATCGGTGTCCACCACGATGGTATCGAAGAACGCGTCGCTCACGAGCTTGAATCCCTTGGCGCGCAGCGCCGCCGCCAGGCGCGAGGTGAGCCGATGCACCTGGTCCGCAATGGCCCGGATGCGCTCGGGTCCGTGGTATACCGCGAACATGCTGGCCATGACCGCAAGCAGCACTTGGGCGGTGCAGACGTTGCTGGTGGCTTTCTCGCGCCGGATATGCTGCTCCCGGGTCTGCAGCGCCATGCGGAGTGCGGGACGGCCCTCCCGGTCCTTCGAGACGCCAATGAGCCTTCCCGGCATCAGGCGTTTGTGGACATCGCGGGTCGCGAAGAACGCCGCATGGGGCCCGCCGAAACCGAGCGGCACACCGAACCGCTGCGAGTTGCCGACGGCGATGTCGGCACCCCACTCGCCCGGCGGCGTGAGCAGCGCCAGTGCGAGCAGGTCGGTAGCGACCGTCACGAGACCCCTGGCTGCATGGGCCCGCTCGACGACGGCCCGATAGTCGAGAAGCGCCCCCAGCGTGTTGGGATACTGGAGCAGACAGCCTACCATCCCCGGCCCGAAGCTGAACTCATCCGCCCGCCCGACCACGACTTTCACGCCGCGCGCCTCGGCCCGGGTTCGCACCACGGCGATCGTCTGGGGATGGCACCACTCGTCCACCAGATACACCGGGTCATCATGGTGCGGGGCGGCGCCCAGCGTCATGGCCATCGCCTCGGCGGCGGCGGTGCCCTCGTCGAGCAGCGAGGCGTTGGCGATCGGCAGGCCGGTCAAATCCGCGACCATGGTCTGGAAATTCAGCAGCGCTTCCAGCCGTCCCTGCGCGATCTCCGGCTGATACGGCGTATAGGCGGTGTACCAGCCCGGATTCTCCAGCACATTGCGCTGGACAACCGGGGGCACGATGCAGTCGTGGTAACCCAATCCCAGGCAGGAGCGGAAGACCTGATTCCGCTGCGCCATCTCGCGGAGCGACGCGAGGCTTTCCTGCTCGGTCCGTGCGGGCGGCAGCGCGAGCGGCCGGCGCAGCCGGATCGATTCGGGCACCACGGCATCGATCAAGGCATCGAGCGTGGGGTAGCCGAGGACGCCGAGCATCTCGGCGACGTCGGCCTCCCGGGGTCCCAGGTGGCGGGCGACGAACGGCCCGAGATTCTGGTTGGGAGGAACGGGTACGGTCATGGCCGGGAAGTACTCCGACGGAGCGAGAGATCAGACAAAACGGTGATGCCCCGGCCACACTCGCCCGGGGCATCTACCACAATGAGCACGAGGGCCGCGGTGCTCAGGCGCCGATCTGAGCCCGGTATGCCGCGGGAGTGAGCAGCCCGTCGATGTCGGCGGCGTTGTCCGCCTTGAGGCGGAGCATCCAGCCCGCTCCATACGGGTCCCGATTCACCACGGCGGGATCCGAGTCGAGGGTGGTGTTCACCTCGACCACCTGTCCCGCCAGCGGGCAATACAGGTCCGAAACCGCCTTGACGGCTTCGATGGTGCCGAAGACCTGATGGCCGGTGAATCGGTCTCCGGCCTTGGGCAGGTTCAGGAAGACGATGTCGCCGAGCTCGCCCTGGGCGTAGTCGGTGATGCCGACGGCAACGACGCCGGCCTCGCCGGTGGTCCGGACGTACTCGTGATCCGCTGTATATCGGAGGTCGTCCGGAACGTTCGCCACCGCTGGATCCTCGGGGGAAAGACCGCGTAGAGGATACCCCGGGCCGGAGACAGGGTCAAGCGCGCGCGCGCGCCCGCGAGACGAGCTTTCGCCACACCAGCCAGGTGCGTTCGCGCAGGGTGTCACGGGTGGCGTCGTTGTCGATCACGAAGTGGGAGCGGGCTCGCTTTTCCGCCGCCGGCATCTGCGCGGCGAGGAGCGCCCGGGCCTCCGCCGGATCGAGGCCGCGGTCTCCAGTCAGCCGAGCGAGCCGCACCGGCTCGGGCGCATCGACGAGTACCACCGCGTCGAACCGCGAGGGCTCGGTGGCCTCGAATAGCAGAGGAATCTCGTTGATCACGATCCCGGTTCCGCCGGCGGTCGCGGTCAGCCGGCTCCGCTCGGCCTCGACCGCGGGGTGGACGATGGCCTCGAGCGCCTTGCGCTCGGCGGAGTGGGCCAGGATCCGGGCGCGGAGCGCCGAACGGTCGAGGGTGCCGTCCGGCGCGATGATGGAGGGGCCGAACCGCGTCACAATGCTCTGGAACACCGGTGCGCCGGGGCGCTGCAGCTCGTGGACGATGGCGTCGGCATCGATGACGGTGGCGCCCCATTCCCGAAGCAGCGCGGCGGCCGACGACTTGCCGGCGGCGACATTCCCGGTGAGGGCAACGTTCAGCATCAGGGGTTAGGGATCAGAGGTCAGGGATCAGGGAGGCGATACCGGAGGGAAGGCCGTTCCCTGGCCCCACGCCCCTGACCCCTGACCCCTTAGAGAAGCGCAGTCTGATCCTCATCCTCTCGCGGAACTCGATGGCAGCGTCGGCACCGCGCCTCGTACGCCTCGCTGCCGCCGACCTGGATCGTGGGGGAGTCGTAGCGGGCCGGTTTGCCGTCCACCAGACGCTGGTTGCGGCAGGCCAGGTCGCCGCACACGACGCAGATCGCGGACAGCTTGTCGACATGTTCGGCGATGGCCATGAGGTGCCCCATCATGCCGAAGGGCTCGCCCCGGAAATCGGTGTCGGTGCCGGCGACGATGACCCGGACGCCGCGGGCGGCGAGCGACGTGACCACGTCCACGATGTCGCCGTCCAGGAACTGGGCCTCGTCGATGCCCACCAACTCGGTGTCGGGGCGGGTTTGCCGCATGATCTCGGCCGCGCTGTCCACCGGGATCGCTTCGAACTCGATGCCGCTGTGACTGGACACCCGGAAAACTCCGCCGTATCGCTCGTCGAGGTGGGACTTGAAGACCTGCACCCGGCGGCGCGCGATCAGGGCACGACGCACCCGGCGGAGGAGCTCTTCGCTGTTGCCGCTGAACATCGCTCCCGCGATGACCTCGATGGTCCCCGGGCGCGCCAGGTTGAACATCGGACCATCCCGACGATGGAGGTGTGGGTTGCTGGGGCCTCCGACGATAGCGGTGCGCCGGAACGGGGTCAAGCGACCGGTCAAGCTCTTGCGGTTTGGAGTCGCCTCGGCATATTCCGCCCGTCGACGACGCGTCGCGCGCGCGGCAGGAGGCAGCCGATGACAAAGCACGAGCTGGTGACCGAGCTGGCCCAGCGACTCGCCCTGTCGCGCGCGAAGGCCGCCGAAACTATCGAGGCGCTGTTCGGACGCGGCGGCATCGTGCCGGGCGAGCTCCGCAAGGGCGGCCGAGTGCAAATCACCGGCTTCGGCCAGTTCGAAACCAAACCCCGGGCTCCCCGCAACGGCCGCGATCCTCGCACCGGCCGCTCGATTGCCATCAAGGCCTCCACCGCACCGGTGTTTCGGCCGGGGCAGCCGCTCCGAGACCTGCTCAACAAGAAACGGTAACTCGTGACCTGTGCCCTGTAGCCGGTATGCGATGCATACCGGTCACCGGTTACTGGTTACAGGTCACCGACGACCCCGGTCGACCCGGGCAACCAGCCGCTTCTTTCGGATGGTCTTCCCCGCCATTTGTTCCGCCACGCGTTGCGGGTCGGGCACCCCCTTCAGCTCGATCAGCGAGAATGATTCCCGGAGCTCCACCCGCCCGACCGCTTCCCGCGCCAGACCGACTTCCTTGACCAGGGCGCCCACCAGGTCGCTCGGCGTGACGGCGTCGCGCTTGCCGATGCCGACCCAGATCTTGACCGGCGCGTCCGGGCCGAGCGCCGCGATCGGCGGGGGCGGTGGGGATCCGGTCCGGGCACCGGTCCAGAGCTCGAGCAACGCGGCGGCCACGGCGGTGGCCTCGTGGCGCTCGAACAGAGGGGCCAGCGCGTGAAAGGCCCCCGGTTCGGGTCCGCGGTCGAGCGCGGCCGCAACCGTGCGACGAGTAGCGTCCAGGTCGCCCTGGGCTTTCTCGAGGGGCCCGCGCGCATGCAAGGGCCGGCGGTTGGGCGCGAGACGGCGCGCGAATGCTTCGGTTCCTGGTGGAAGCAGGAGGATGACCTCTCCCTGGGCGGCCAGACTGCGCAACCGTTCGGGACCCGGTAGATCGTAGGCAATGATCAGCGAGGATTTCTCGGGAACCCCGGTGGTAACGGTGGCTTCGCTGCCCCAGGCGGCCAGCGCCCCTCGGATGGCGTCGTGATCAGCCGAATCCGCCGTCCACACGGAAAGGGTGGCCGGGTCGAGCTGCTCGATCAGGTCGCCCAGCACATCGACCCGGTCGCGCCACGCCACCGGCGTGCCGCGTACCGCGGGGGGAGATCCGGTCCAGTCTGGTCCAAGCACATCAACCACCGGGGCGCGCCAGCAATACCGGTCAACCACCGCCGCGGATGCGGGGACGTCCGCGGTGACCACGATCCGTTGGGTGGCTTTCGGAACATCCTGCAGGAGAGTGCCCAGGAGGTCTTCTCCACTCCAGGCTTCGGGCCAGAGCAGGAGAACCGCTGAGATCGCGTCCAGTTTCAGCGCGGCGCGTCGCAGCAGCTCGTAAGCCGTTTCCGGCGCGATGAACGCGAGGTGAACCGCGTCGGATTTGATCAGGCGGGTGAGCCGGCCCGGGGCGTGGGCCGCCGAGACATGGAGCCCGGTGCCTTGCGCGATCCGGGCGGCCACGCGGGCCCACTCGTCCACCGACTCCGGCGGGCACAGCGCCAGTGCCGGTCCTGCCGGGTCTTTCCGAAGCCGCTCCAGAAGACCGGCAAGGAGGGGTCCCGCCCAAGCGGGAGACGGCGGCGCGACGAACAACAGGTTGTGGCCGCGGGACGCAACCGAGGCGGCCTCGCGCTGCGCGGCATGATCTTGATGCGACACGGGCCCCTCGATTGTCAAATAGCGGCGGAATTGCCGACCCGGAAGCTAGCCGTCGGCTGACCCCCCACCAAGTGGTTATCTTCTCGCCATGACGCGCGTCATTCGCCTGCCCGATCCTCTTTCCGCCAATCTGTCGCACCTCCGGGCTTCCGAAACCATCGCCATCAGCGCCGAGGCCAAGCGCCGCCAAGCCGCCGGCGAAGACGTGCTCGACCTCGGCGCCGGCGAGCCGGACTTCGATACGCCCGGGCCGGCCGCCCAGGCAGGGGTACTCGCGATTCAGCACGGCCACACCAGGTATCCGCCCAACAACGGCCTGGCCGAACTGCGTCTGGCCATCGCCCGGAACCTCACCCAGCAGTCCCCCGATCGCACGATCGACCCCGATGCGATCGTGGTCAGCTCGGGCTCGAAGCAGTCGCTGTTCAACGCCTGCTTCAGCCTTTTCGGTCCCAAGGACAAGGTCCTGATCCCGTCGCCGGCCTGGGTGTCGTATCCCCAGATCGTGCATCTCTGCCGTGCCGAACCGGTCATGATCCCCGGGGAGGCCGACTGGGGGCTCAAGGTCAGCGCCCAGGATCTGGAACGGCACACCGACAAGCTGGTGCGCGGGCTGATCCTCTGCTCGCCGTGCAACCCGACCGGAGCGGTCTATACCCTTTCCGAGCTGAAGGCCATCGCGGCGTGGGCTCGGAAACACGAGATTTGGATCATCGCAGACGAGATCTACCGGCGCATTTTTTTCGGAGAAGGCGGTGCTCCCTCGTTCCTCGACCTGCCGCCCGAAGACACCGAGCGGCTCGTGGTGATCACCGGGGCGAGCAAGGCCTACGCCATGACGGGGTGGCGAATCGGGGCTGCGGTCGGACCGCACCATCTCGTCAAGGCAATGGCCGGCCTCCAATCCCACACGACCAGCGGCGCCAACCACCCGGCGCAGTGGGCCGCGGTCACCGCCTACAACGACCCCGATGTCGAGCAGGCCGTCCAGCGCATGGTGGACGCGTTCGCGCGCCGACGCGATCGCGTAGTGACTCGTTTCCGTGACGACGCGCCCGGCGTGGAGTTCGTCGAGCCGCACGGCGCGTTCTATTTCTTTTTCCGGGTGGACGGCCTGGCCGCGGGACAGTCGATGACGGGGCAGACATTCTGCGAGCGGCTAATCACCGAAGCCGGCGTGGCGCTGGTGCCGGGCGGCGCCTTTGGAGACGATCGCTGGGTTCGGCTGAGCTATGCCACGTCCGACAAGACGCTGGAGACGGCGTTGGAGCGGATCATCGAATTCATCAACCGGCTGGGCGGCTGAGCCGACCGGGCCGCGATGCCGCCCTCCATCGGCGAACTCAGACGGCTGGTCTCCCCCCTTCCCGGGCTGGTGCCGGCCGCCTTCCTGCCCCCGGCGAGCCACGGGCGGGAGGACGAGGCGTGCATCGCGCCCGCCACCTTGATCGAATCGGGCCCGGTGACCGCTCGCGCGGTCGGGTCGCCGGTGAGTTGGCCGGGAACGGTCGCGTTTCTCGACGGGATCCAGCGGGTGGAAGTCATCGGGTACGTCGGGACCGCCCCCCTCGTCGCGGCGGAGATCGCCGCGGCAGTCCGGGAGCGGGTCGGGCGGGATACGCGGACGGTCGCGGTCGAGCGGCGGGTCCTTGCGCTCGGCCGCCGCGCGGCGCTGGCCGAGGCAGGCTCGGTGCTTGGCGGCGTCACCAAGATCGCGCTCCCTGAAGAGGAGCCGGCGCACCCGGTGCGCGACCTCGACGCCGCGCGCCACGCGGTGGATCGCGCCCGCGGCGAAGTGGAGCGCGTCGTTGGCGATGCCTACCGCAAAAGCGCTCCCCATTGGCTGGTGGTAGATGGCTCGCTCGCCGAGAGCCCGGCGTGGGCACTCGACCCGCGGATGCTCGGTGTCTCCAAGAGCCACGCCACACTGCCATTCGAGGGAGCCGACCTGGTGACGTATCTGCAGCTCCCTCAGGGCCACCGCTCTTCGGTGTTTCAGCCGGCATCCCGCCGGCATGCCCCGGTGTACGCGTGGGGGTTCAGGCTCTGGTCGTGGAGCGGCCACGACTTGCTCTATGGATTGGTGCGAATCGAAGCCGCGGCCCGTCAGGAGACCGTCACGATGGCGGATACGATCTGTCGCTGGCTCCTGGCGGAACGGGCGCCCATCAGCGCGCCGGACGGCCGCTGGGACAGGCTCCTGTACGGGATCCGCGGTGTAGAGCAGTACTTGAAGGTGAGCCGTGACCAGTGACCAACAGCCCGTGACCAGCCCCCAGCCCCCAACCCCCAACCGCCTGCCGGTGGGCCGGGTCGTCGCCACCGAGCTCAAGCCGTCGACGCCACACCAGTTTTATTTCTGGACGGCTCGAGAGTCCCCGGTGGGCATCGGCGCCATCGTCCGGGTGGACGCCGAGTCTCGAACCGTTTTCGGTGTGGTGACGGACGGGTTCGCCTATTCCGACTTGCAAACGCCGATCCATGCCGTCATCGGCGCGGATGGCGATCCGGCAGGCCTGGAGGAACCGACCCGGCGCGCCGAGATCCGGCTTTTTGCCGCCGCGGTCCTGCGCCACGTGCCGGAGGAGCCGGTGCAGCCGGTGCCGCTCGGGCTGGTGCATCTGGCTGGCGATGCCGATGTCGTGACCGCGCTCCGAATGGATTCGTACACCGGGGGCGCCGCGCCCACGGGCGTGCCGGTTGGCGTCTACGCCGCGGGCGGGCTCGAGGCGCCGGTTTATGTCGACGCCGACTTTCTGCTTGGCCCCGAGGCGGCCCACCTCAACATCTCCGGCGTCTCCGGGCTCGCGACCAAAACCAGCGCCGTCGAGTTCCTGCTCACCAGCATCTTCCAGCGGTTCCCGGCCCACAAGGGGCGGATTGCGGCGCTCTGCTTCAATGTGAAGGGTCCGGACCTCTGCTTCCTGGATCAGCCCGCCGCCCTTGGCGAAGTGGACCGGCAGCTCTACGCGCGGCTGGGCCTCGATCCCAGACCCTTTGCGCCGGTCCACTACTACGCCCCGTACAAGGCCGACGGAGTCAATCTCAATACGCTGCGCACCCATGAGGCCTTGCAGGCCAACACCGAACCCCTGCTCTGGGGCCTCCGCGAGGTGCTGGACTACGCCGAAGTCCTGCTCAACCGGGACGACGTGGACGCCAAGGCCGACGCCTTCATCGATTTTCTGGCCGAGCGGGTGGTGGGACGCGAGTACGAGGACAACACCCTGGGCCGGAAGTTCCACGTCAAGAGTTTTGCCGATCTCGACGAATTCTTCCGGGCCATTTTTTCCGTGCTCGAGGAGGCCGGCCGCGGCGGCGAGGTCTGGCGTACTCATCACATCGCCACGATTCGGAAGATCAGGAACCGGCTCGGCAACATCAGCACCCGCTCCAAGGGGCTGGTCACCGACGATGGCGACGTGAACGACCTGCCCTGGGGCGGCTTCCAGGACCGGGGACTCTACGTCGTGGACGTGGCCGGACTCGACCCGCTGGCGCAGGACCTGGTCTTCGCGCGCCTGGTCTCCCGGTTGCGCGAGCACCTGGAGCGCAGAGATCTGGGCGTGGATCACGTCGTCGTGTTCGTGGATGAGCTCAACAAATACGCCCCGGCCGACGGACCGGACACCTATGTCCGGAAAATGCTCCTCGATATCTCGGAGCGAGGGCGCTACCTCGGCCTGGTGCTCTTTTCGGCTCAACAATTCCGCTCCCAGGTCCAGCGGCGCGTGGTGGGGAACGCCGGCACCATGCTGCTCGGACGGATGGACCCGGATGAACTGGCGCTGCCTGGCTATTCGACGATGAGCCCGGCTACCAAGGCCAAACTGGCCGCCCTCCCCAAAGGAGAGCTGTTGGTGCGGCACCCCCACTTTACCCAGCCGATCTTCGTGCGCTTCCCGAGGCCCGCGGTACTCTCCGGACGCGAGGGTGTGGAACGGTTTCCGCCCGCCGCCGAGCTGCCGTTTGCCGAAGCGGTGTGCCGAAGGCTCCGGGCGCTGGATCCGTCTCTCTCCGCTGCCCGGATCCAGGATGTGATTGCCGGCCGCCGGGAGCCGGACGTCCGCAAGGCCCTCAACGCCACCCTGCGGGCCCGCGCCGACCAGCCGCTGCCGTTCTTCGTCCGATGCCTCGGGCGGGAGGTCCGGGCCGAGACGGCGGCGCCCAAGCCGGGCATTCGCCCGGTCAGGACCAGCGCGGATCCCTACTGACCCTTCGCCCCGCCCCGGCCCACCTTGCGCCCGGGCTGGTTTGGGCCTTTCCTCTCTCTCGTGAAGATCGCCCATCTCGCCGACCCGCACCTCGGCTTTCGACGCTACCACCGGCAGACTCCGAGCGGCATCAATCAGCGCGAGGCCGACGTCGCCAACGCGTTTCGAGCCGCGGTGGACGGCGTGATCGCGGCCCGCCCGGATGCGATTATCCTGGCGGGAGACCTCTTCCACGCGGTCCGGCCCAGCAACTATTCGATCGTGTTTGCGTTCCGGCAGCTGCAGCGGCTGCGCGAGGAGCTTCCGAAGGCACCGCTGATCCTGATCGCCGGCAACCATGATACCCCGCGCAGCAGCGACACCGGCTCGATTCTCCTCCTCTACGAGGAGCTGGCCGTTCACGTGGTGGTGGACGAAGCCCGCCGCCTGGTGTTCCCCGAGCTGGACCTGTCCGTCCTGGCGGTTCCCTACGCCGCGATGTCCGCGCCGGACAAGGTGGTGCTGCGGCCCGACGGCCCGGAGCAGTACCAGGTTCTCGCGCTGCATTTCGTGTTACAAGGTGTCTTTCCCCCCGAGCGGTATCCGATGGAGCTCGGGGCCATGCTGCTCGATCCGGAGGTGCTTCGGCGGGAGCCGTGGAGCTATGTGGCTCTGGGCCACTATCACGTGCAAGCCGAGATGGGCAAGCGCATCTGGTACGCCGGCGCGCTCGACTACGTGAGTCCCAATCCCTGGGGCGAGCTCGAGGACGAAGCGCGACGCGGTGCGTCCGGCAAGGGCTGGCTGCTCGTCGACCTTGCGGAGGGTACGGTCCGCCCGATGCCGGTGGAGCCTCCGCGGCGGGTATTTGACCTGCGCCGGCTCGATGCTGAGGGCCTTTCCCCCGGGGAAGTGGACAAGGAAATCGCCAAACGCCTCGCTGCCATACCCGGCGGCTTGGCCGATGCCGTTGTGCGACTCGTGGTGCGGGAGATTCCCCGCCACGTCGTTCGCGAGCTCGACCACGCCGCCATTCGCGCCGCGAAAGCCTCCGCACTGCACTTGCACCTCGACTTCCGGCGTCCCGAGCTTAGCGGCTCCCCCGGACTCGGGTCGCCGGGACGGCGGCAAACGCTTCCCGAGCTGGTGACCGACTATCTCCGCCGACGACCTCTTCCCGAGCGGGTGCCCCGCGACAAATTCGTGGCGCTGGGTGTCGAGCTGCTGGCCGAGCTCGATGATCCCTCCCAGGGCGAGGCCGGCTGATGTTTATCAGGCGCCTGCGCCTCTGCAATTTCCGCCAGCACGCCGATACGCTCATCGAGTTCGAGACCGGGCTTACCGGGATCATCGGGCCGAACGGAGCGGGGAAGACCACGCTGCTCGAGGCCATCGCGTGGGCCATCTATGGCAGCGAGGCGGCGCGGGGGAAGAAGGAAACCATTCGGCGCCGGGGTGCTCCGGCACGCTCCAGAGTCGAGGTCGAGCTGGAGTTCGATCTCGGGCCGCACCGCTACCGGATCGTCCGGACGCTGGCGAGCGCCGAGCTCTACCAGGACGGGGAGCCGACCCCGGTCGCCAACAGCCTGGCCACCGTCACCGAGCGGGTGACTCGCCTCCTCGGGATGACGCGCGACGAGTTCTTCAACACCTATTTCACGGGACAGAAAGAACTGGCGATCATGGCGCAGATGTCGGCGCCGGAGCGCGCCCAGTTCCTCAGTCGAGTGTTGGGGTACGAAAAGCTTCGCCTCGCGCAAACGCGCCTGAAGGACCGCCGTCGGCTGGCCCAGGCCATCCTGGAGGCGCGAAGGCTCGAGGTGGCTGATCCGGTCCGGCTCAAGGAGGAGGAAGACCGGGCGGCCGAACGGTTGCGCGAAGCCGAGTATGCGTCGGCGCGTCTCGCGGCCGCGCACCAGACGGCCGAGGCAGCGCTGGCGGGGCTGCGCCCCGAGGCGGAACGATGGGAAGCCCTGCAGCAACGGGTGGTGTCCCTCGAAGGCGATCTCAAGGTGGCGGAGCATGGTGCGGTCACCGCGCGCGAGCAGCACGGGCAGCTGGACCGGGAGCTGGCCGAGGCGCTGGGAGCCAAGTCCCGGCTCGACGAGCTGGCCCCGCAGCTTGCACCGTTGCCCGCGCTCCGGGCTGAGCGGGAGGCGCTCGACGCCGCGCGCGAAGCGGCCGGCAACCGTTTGAGCCTGGAGGCGCGCCGGACCGAGCTGCAGCGTCAGGTGGGGAGGGTGGACCAGCGGCTGACGGAGCTGCCGCCCGGCGAAGAGCTCGCCAGGGTCCTCGCCGCGGGCACCGAGGCGCAGGCGGCGCAAGCGCGGGCCGCACAGGAGGCGGAGCTTCGCCGGACCGCCTGGGTCCGCGAAAAACAGGATGCGGAAACCCAGCGGAAGAATCTCCTGGCTCAGCACGAAGATCTCCGCGAGCAGCGGCGGAGGCTGGAAGCCGCCGGGCCGAATGGCAACTGTCCCACCTGCGGCCGCCCGCTCGGGAAGGGCTATGAAAACGTGCTGGCGGTGCTGGTACGGCAGATCGAAGAGGTGGAGTTCCAGGGGAAATTCTACCGGCAGAGGATCGAGCAGCTCCAGGTGGAGCCGGCCGATCTCGCCGAACTGATTCGCCTGCGCGACCAGCTGGAGCAGGACGCCAGGGGCCTCAGTGCGATGGCGGCGGGCCTCGAGCAGCAGGCGGCGGAACGGGTGCGCCTGGGCCAGGAGCGCGTGACGCTGGTGGCGCAGGTCAAGGAGATCGGCGCGACGATCCGTGCCGCGCCCGAGAGCTACGACGAGGCCCGGCACGCCGTCGTCAAGGGGCTCATCGCCGACCTGGATCCCAAGGCCTACCAGGCCGAACGGCTTCGCGGCCTGGCCGAGCGCGCTCTGGACCTGGTGGGCCGCGCGGCCCTCGCCGAACAGGATCTGAGTCGGCGCGAGGCCGACGTGAAATCGCTCCGCGCCAACCTGACCGGCCTGGGCTGGTCCGCCGAGGCCTTCGGAGAATTGCGCGAGCGCCTGCGCGCCGCGGAGCGCGCGGTGCAGCAGGCCGAGCTGGCGAACGCGCGCGCCGCCGGCGAGCTGACCGGAGCGCTGGCGCATCGCGCCGAGGTCTCGAAGCGGCGGGAGGACCGGGACCGGCGGGTCGCGGAGGTCCAGCAACTGAGCGATGAAATGCTGCTGCAGCACGAGCTGGACCGCGCCTTCGGTGACCTGCGGACCGAGCTCAACAACACGCTTCGCCCCGATCTGTCGGAGCTGGCCTCGGGGTTTCTTCGGGATCTCACCACCGGTCGCTACACCGATCTGGAGCTTGACGAGGACTACATCGCCACCATCGTCGACGAAGGGGAACCGATGCCGGTGATCTCCGGTGGCGAGGAGGATGTCACCAACCTGGCGCTGCGCCTGGCCATCAGCCAGATGATCGCCGAGCGTGCGGGGCAGCCGCTGTCGCTGCTGGTGCTCGACGAGATCTTCGGCTCGCTGGATGAGGAGCGCCGGGGCGCCGTGGTGGACCTCCTGCGCAATCTAGCCGACCGGTTCCCCCAGGTCATTCTCATCACCCACATCGAATCGGTGCGAGACGGATTCGACCGCGTGATCCGCCTCACCTACGATGTGGAGCAACGGGTCGCCCGCGCGGTCACGGAGACCCGCGATGCCGCGTGACGGGTTGTCGGGCCCCGAGCGCGTGGCGGGGACGGAGATCGACCGGATCAACCGGCTGTTCTCCGACGCGTTCACCGACCGGTACCAGCGCGACGGCCTTGCCGGAGTGCGGGTGCCGCTGCTCAATCCCGCCATCTGGAGATTCGCCATTGCCGCCGCCGGCGACGGCGCGCTGGTCTGGCGCGATGGGTCCGGCGCGATCGCCGCCTTCAACATGGTGCATTGCTCGGGCGCGGAAGGATGGATGGGGCCGCTCGCGGTTCGACCCGACCGCCAGGGGATGGGCCTTGGTCAGGCGATCGTGCGGGAAGGTATCCGTCGCCTGGAGGGTGCGGGCGCAAGGGTCATCGGGCTCGAGACCATGCCCCGCACGGTAGACAACATCGGATTCTACTCGCGGCTCGGGTTTCGGCCCGGGCATTTGACGGTAAGCGTAACCCGCGCCCTGGATGAGCCCGGAACCCGGTCGGGCGCGCGGTTTCCGGTGGGCTCGTGGCAGGGGCTCATGGCGCGCTGCGCGGAGCTCACCGAATCCCTGGCCCCGGGCGTGGATTTTTCCCGGGAGCTCCACCTCACCCGGGAGCACGAGCTGGGCGGCCTCACGGTGGTGCCCGAGACCGGCTTGGCGTCCGGCTTCGCGCTCTGGCACACCGCCCCGCTGGCCGAAGGGCGGCCCGGCGACGAGGCGCGGGTACTCAAGCTGGCCGCGCGCGATGCCGAAACCTTCCGGGTTCTGATCGCCGCAGTCGAGCGGGATGCCGCGCGCGCCGGCGCTCGGCAGGTTTCGGTGCGCTGCCAGACCGCCTACGGGTCAGCGTATGAAATCCTGCTCGCGTCCGGGTATGCGGTCCACTGGACCGATCTCAGAATGACGCTGTCGGGAAAGCAGGAGGTGCCGGCGAAGAACGGCGGGGTGGTGTTTTCGAATTGGGAGATTTAACCCACCGGCCGCTTTCCCCACCATCGCACCCACAATACCGCCCCCACGCCCAGCAGCACGTGCACGATCCCCAATCCCACCGGGCGGATGAAGGTAAGCACCGCCCAGAGCGCCAGGCACAGCAGCGATACGATCAAGCTGGGCGGCATGCGGGGCGCCTCTCCTGTTGACGCGGTTTCGCAGTTTCCCTATTATAGCGATGTCGGGTGACGGCTGGGAGACACGTCACTGAGCCAACAGGTCCGATAGAGGGCCCACATACTGTTGCCGATGTCATGCCCCTCGGGGGAAGGCAGACGCGATGGCGAGGGCGCCGAATATTCTCTTCGGGCTTCAGGTACCCTCCCGGCCGCCAGCTGACACCTGGGCGCCGACCAGCGTGAGCCGGGTCGGGGCCCTTTTTGCCTTGCTCCAGGAGGATCGCCGAGTGCCGTCCTGTGTCGTCGCCCGTCGCGTGCACTTCAACGCCGCGCACCGGCTGCACAATCCGCGGCACTCCGCCGAATGGAATCGCGACACCTTCGGGAAGTGCAACCTTCCCAACTACCACGGCCATAACTACGAGCTGGACATTCTGGTCGAAGGGGAAATCGACCCGGAAACCGGGTACGTGATCGACGTCGGCGTCCTCAAACAGCTGGCCGACGAGCACATCATTTCGCTGCTGGACCACCGCAACCTCAACCTCGACGTTCCCTGGTTCGCGGAGCGGCTCCC
>Ga0184629_10000462_pt1 | contig 18359 bp, 5 predicted proteins | sample PLM4_32_b1_FD_133158 | JGI IMG/M metagenome (GOLD analysis project Ga0184629, IMG submission 133158) | Groundwater sediment microbial communities from an aquifer in East River, Colorado, USA - PLM4_32_b1 | ecosystem: Environmental > Terrestrial > Soil > Riparian zone | place: USA: East River... | reverse complement strand
TTAGCGCTCTAAGCAATCGCTAGTATGCCAGATTGCGAGGGTCCGCGTTCCTCCTTTTCTTCTGAAAACAGGCTTGGGGCGTGACGATCAGCAGCCACGGTCGAGTCGTTCAACAGAAACTAATTAGTATGTCAGAGCTCAGAGGCCGCATCTCAGAAGCCTGGCAGAAAATCGAGAACCTTTTCGCCGAAGAAGATCGCACCTTCAAACTTGGTACAGTCATCCCCGGACTGCACCGATTCCAGCGCTGTCGCATACTCTTCGAGCCAAGTCTCGAGCTTCGCTTCGAACTCGATCAGTTTTCTGACTCGTTCATCGGGTCCCAAATCCGCTAGATTCACCAGCGAATTCGGATCGGCGCCAGTGAGGGTGCCGAGGGTGCTGATGACTCTCGAATATCGTCCTCCTAGTTCGACTTTGAGCGCCTTGACCTCGAGGGATTTGACAAATGCGATACCGGCCAGATGGATCGCCCGGGCTCCCGTCTGGATCAATGACACTCCCTCGTCGAAGACCAATTCCCCACCCGGCAGGTCGTCCGCGATCATTAGCAACCCGACCTCCCGAAGCTGAAACGCCGGCTTGAGCTGGCAGAGGGCGATCTTTCCTACTGGAAAGAAGAAATTCTTTACCAGCTTACTGTCAAAGGAAGCCTGTACCGATGCCACGTCGAGGCTGACTGACACTTCAATAAGAGTAAAGCGGCCCGTTGGGTCAATGAGGTTGACGGGATCGCCGTGCGTGTAAGCGAATGGATGTCTTGACCGCGGGTCGCCGAGAGAGCCGGGCTCGGGATCGCGACCCAGGAAGCGGCCCACGGTCGTGTCGTAATTCCGCGCGCGCAAGTTGTAGAAACCGACGGAAGGTTCGAACTGCTCGCCCGCAAAGCGGTATGGGTTCGCCGTTGATCCCGTGGAGGCAGCGAGGTTGCCATAGGCCTCGTAATTGTAGGTATCAGTAACTCTGCCTGTTGCATCAGTGAGTATTCGGGTACTCCCCAGCCCATCGTACTGGTAGAAGGAAGTCGCTGCGCCCTGAGTCATCGCCAGCAAATCGGTGCCGTAGGTGTAGCGAGCACGCAGACCGCCTACGCCATCTCGCTCCTCCAGCACTTGGGGTAGGCGCGTGAGGTTGTGCGCATCCACGAGGAACTGGGTGACCCCGTCGACGGCCCGGCGCTCCACGCGATGGCCGTCAGCGTCGTAGGCGAACTGGGTTACCCCGGAGGGTCCGGTGGCACTCAAGAGCCGGTTTTCGAAGTCCCAGTCATAGGTCGTGGCGGCCGTAGCCGAGGTCTGGGACACGAGATTGCCGTTGTGGTCGTAAGTGTAAGTTGTCCCGCCGGCGCTCAGGAGTCGATCGTCGACATCATAGGAGAAGTCGGTGGCGACGCCGTCACGGACCATGCGAGTTCTATTCCCGACTGCGTCGTACTCGTAGCTGATGGAGCGGGGATTGGTACCCGTGCGAGCCTCGCTCTGAAGTCGGTCCAGGGAATCGTACGCATAGGTCTCCACCGAGCTGTCGGCCTCGGTCATCAGCAGGCGGCGCCCAGTGGGGGAGAACGAATTGGCGAACGACCCGATAGTGGATCCGCCCAGTGTGTGCTGGATCTGTGTCAACAGGTTGCGCGCGTCGTAACTCGATTGACTGACCACCCCGTTGGGCGCGGTGATCTGAAGCGGGTTACCGGCCAGGTCATAATCATACTGAAAGGCTCCGGTCGGCGTTGAGACCCGGCGGAGCCGGTTCAACGCGTCGTACTCGTAGGATACCGCTCCGGAGGGACTCGAGAGCTGCTGAAGCCCCCCGTTTCCATCGTAGGTATAGGTGACGACTTCACCACCCGGATGGGTGATGTGCGCGAGTCGGTCATCGGCGTCGTACTGGTAGACGGTCGCGCCTCGGGCATCCGTCAGCGTGTTGCGCCGGCCCGTCGGCGTGTAGGTCGCAGTGACCGCCGAACCACCCGGGAAGCTCCTGCGCACGAGGCGGTTCATTGCATCGTACTGGAAGGTCGTGGTGTCACCGTTGAAATCAGTGTGGGAGACGAGATTGCCTACTGCATCGTAGGTAAAGCTCTCCCGTCCACCACCCGGCAGGGTCTTCTCGATCAGGCGGTTCAGTGGGTCATAGCGGTATCCAGTGGTCCGCCCCAGCGCGTCGGTCTCGTCCACCAGATTGCCCGTTTCATCGTGCCGGTAGACCGTGCGTCCTCCCGCCGGGTCGGTGACCGCGATCAGGCGCCCCAGACCGTCATACTCGAAGGCCGTGACGCGACCGCCCTCGTCCCGCTTCTCGATGACGCGACCGAGCGCATCGTACGATTGCTCACGGGTGGTGCCATCGGCATAGGTCGTGCGTGTTCTCCGCCCGGCACCGTCGTAGACATGCTCGGTGCGTTGGCCGTTGGGGTCCACCACCGCCACCGGCCGGCCCGCCGCATCCCACGCCTGCAGAGTCTCAGGCCGACGGGAAGTGCCACTCGTGGCGTCGAACACTTCGGGCAGCGTGGCGCGGATCTGGCGGCCCACAGAATCGAAGGCAAAGTCGGTACGGTTTCCCAAGCCGTCGATGACCGCCTGGGTCCTGCCCCCCGGGCTATAGACGGTCCGGTACGATGTCCCGTCTGGAAGGACGCGGCGGATCTCACGGTTCAGCTCGTCGTACTCGAAGGTCGTGATTCGACCGCTCTGCTCCGTCCGACTGATCCGGTTGCCCGAAGCATCGTAGCCGAGCGTCTCAAAGGTGCCGTCTGGAAAGTCGGTGCGGACAAGGGCACCCACCTCATCATAGGTGAGTTCCGTCCGTCGCCCCAGTGCGTCCACCCGGGCCGCCACCCGACCAAGCGCGTTGTACTCGGTTCGGGAAACATAGCCCGCAGGATCGGTGACCGCCGTAACCCGGTTCAGGACATCGTAGGTGGACGTGGTCGTGATTCCCAGCAGCACGCCATCAACGGTGCGGAACACGGTCTTGGTCAACTGGTTTCCATTCGCGTCGTAGGTATGATCTCGACGGCTCAGGAGACTCCCTAAGGGAGCTTGGCGCTGCTCGCGCAGCAACCTGCCGGAACCGTCATAGGTGGCTAATGTCACCGTTCCGGCAGCGTCGACCACGCGCGTTGGATGGCCCTGAGCGTCGTTCTCTAACTGCGTGAGATTCTCCAACGGATCGCTCAGTCGGATCAAGCTTCCACGGGAATCGTAGGCCAAGGTAGTCGTCTCGCCGGCCGGATTGGTGAGCGTGAGGGGTACACCGCGGCTGTCGTAGGTGTAATTCGACTGCAACGCGAGGCCTACCGGGTCTTCGACCTGTGTCAGGAGGCGTTCGTGGTCGTACACCGACTCCGTCCGACGCCCGTCGGGGTCAACCACTACCAGCTCGTTGCCGAAGCCGTCGTGCACGAAGGTCGCCACAGCCAGGGCTGCGACACCGTCAACCGTGACCGCACGCTCCTGCGATTGCACGTTGCCGAGATCGTCGTACACGACCCTGGTCACGTTCCCGCGGGCGTCAGTCACGACCTCTTCCCGGCCGGTCACGTTATGGGCGAACTCAATGCGGCCCCCTTTGGCATCGATGACGGCCACCAGCCGGCCCTCGGCGTCGTACTCGCTTCGCACCGCACGATTGCCGAGCGGGTCGCGAATCTCGGTCAGGTTGTGTCGTGTGTCGTAGGTGAATGTGGTCTCGTTGGCGGCCTGGTCGATGGCCGACGTCAGATTGCCATCGCCATCGTAGCCGTAGCTCAGCGTGTTCCCCAGCGGGTCCGTGATCCGGATGATCCGCCCGGCCCCGTCGCGCCTAAACGCGATGCTGTTGCCGGAACTGTGGACAACGCCGGCATCGGTGATGCTCAGCGCATTACCGTTACTGTCCTCAATGCGAGTAATACCCGTCAACCGGTCGAAATCGATCTTCCGGTCGTCAATGGTGGTGAGTCGCACCCTTTGGGGGTTGTACGCGACGTTCCTCCCATCGAGGAAGGCATTCATGTCCAGAACCTCGTCAGTGCCGCCCCTGACGTAGATCACGTCGGTACCGTCCAGAATCTCCAGCGTCGCCCCCGGGAGCGTTCCGTCGATGAAGCGGAAGCCTGCCGTACCCTCGCAGGCGCCGGTGATTCCCAGATTCCCATTCGAAACCGACAGCGCAAAGGTATAGACCTCCCGACCCGAGAGTCGCACCTCTGTGAAGTGCGAACGGGTCTCCGAGGTCCCCCCTATACACGGCAGGAATCCTCCCAAGAAGGGCAGGTCATTGATTATCCACCCCAGTCCCGGCAGCCGGTTGTTCTGATATTTCCCGTTCTTGATCGCCAGGCTCCAGCCGATTCCGAAGTCTCGGCGGGTCTTCACCCGGCTGTCGTAGGAACGAATCACGGTGATCGGGATGCCGGACACGGGGACCTGGAGGTCAACAAACGAGAGCGCAAACAGGCCCACCTTCGCCTCGCCTGCCACCCGGTACACGCGCTCGTCAACTGACATCTGGCCGTTCACATCTTCAGCCGTAAGGAGAACCCGGTACATGCCGTTCTCGAGCAAAGTTGGATCAAGCCTCCCCAAAGTTCCGTTGATCACCGGGGTAGTCCCAGAGCCGATGATGGTGAAGTTATCGTCATCCACGCTTGCGACTTCAAGTGTGTAGGCGAGGAAGTGTGCGTCGTCGGCGGTGCCGATGATGTCGGTCGGCATCGTGATGATGGCGTCATCGGCGGGCGTGCTGAAACCGACGGTCGGCGGCGTGGTGTCGCCGGCGATGGAGTCGACTCCGTTACAGTTCTGATCGAACCCGTCGCCGGGAGCATCAACCGCGTCCGGGTTGAGGTTCGGATCCGCGTCGTCGCAGTCACCCTGGTTCGGACTGAAACCGTCGCCGTCCTGGTCGACGTCGTCAGGAGGCGGGCCCAACGACAGGACAAGATTCACGGGCGAGCCGGCTGTTGCGATCGTTCCGGCCAGCGGGTCCTGGCTGAGAACGATTCCAAACGGCACCGTCGCGCTGTATTGGCCGCTCACCGTGCCAACGGTGAAACCGGAAGCTGTGATGTCCGCTTCTGCGCTGGGCTGCACCTGGCCTACGACGCTCGGTACGGTTCCCGCAGGCGCCGGTCCGATCGACACGACGAGACTCACGGGGGAGCCGGGCGCCGCCAGGGTTCCCCCGACCGGGTTTTGACTCATCACGGAACCAGGGGGGGCGGTCGGGCTGTTCTGAGTCGTGGTCGCGCCGATGGTGAAGCTGGCTGCAGCGATGTTCGCTTGCGCGGTGGCCTGTGGCTGCCCGACAACGTTCGGAACCGTCCCCGGGTTCAGAACCTGCACGGTGTATCCCTGTAAGGCGAAGACGCCGTGCACATCCTGGACCTTCACCACAACATCGTGAATCCCCAACTGGTCGCTCGCAGGAGTCCACTGTATGAGGCCGAAGTTGCGATCGATCGCCATGCCGGCCGGCGCGGTGGGCAAGGAGAACGTGAACACATCTCCGGGATCAGGATCGCTCGCTCGTACGGCATAGACGTAGCGCAGGCCCACCGCGGCGGTAGTGGGCGGTGTTGAGACGATCCTGGGCGAACCGTTGGGTGTTCGGATTGTGATCCGCACCGTCGCTTCGTTCGAGTCGAGATTGGCGTCGCTCGCCTTGTAGGTGAAGCTGTCGGCCTGATCGGTGCTTTCGCCCGGAATGAAGGCATTCATGCGGAAGTTGTTCAGTCCCGGAACCAGCCAGTTGGGAGTCTCGATCTGTGGAATCGTGGCGTCTTCGTTGACATTCGTGATGTGATAGCTGTGCTGGTTCCAGATCCGTCGCGTGCGCGTCCATTTGTTGGCGACGTCCGAAAAGACATGGACGCCGGTGTTGGTAGGAGAAGAGAAGCCAAAGATGCCATTGGATGAAACGACGATATCGGCATGACCGTCGTTGTCGACATCGACCACCACCGGCTCTTCCCCCCACGTGTTCGATGAAAGGGGGATCTTGGCCAGGAGCACTCCGTCATTCCCGCGAAAGATGCGCAAGGAGATCTCATCGCGGTAAACGATTTCCACATTGCCGTCCCCGTCAAAATCGAACGCCACCGAGCCCGTCGAGTGCGAGCTGTGATCGCTGATCCCGCTCCTCCAGCGGACCGTGCCGTCCCGGTTGAACAGGATGTAATTACTGGCCGTGGCGATCCCGATCTCCGGAATCCCGTCGGCATTGACATCGACGATGAGGGGTGGTCCGGCCTGGCCGGACGCCGGAGGAGCTCCGCCCAAACTTCCGCCAGGAGTGGGCATGGGCGCGTGCGTCGGCGGGTTCCACACGTCGGCGTCGGTGCCGTCGTGGTTCAGCATGTAGATCTGTCCATCGGCGACCACGACGATCTCGGGGAAGGGATCGTCGTCGAAATTGCCGATCGCCACGTAGCCATCGGGCCGGTCGGTCCGCTGCCAGACCGTCGTCAGTTGACCACCGACCAGCCGATACGCCGTCGGTCCGGCGATGATCTCCGGAATGAAGTCCAGGTCCAGATCGGCAACGGCCGACATCGCCGAGCGCAGCCCGGTGCCTGCGGTGGTCCCACCAAGGGCTCGTCCGTCGCCGAGCAAGGTGCCTTCCGAGCTGAATACGGACGCTCCGACAGTGATGTGGGGGCGAGGTCCGTTATCGAGGTTGGCGATGGCCACGGCACCGCCAACGATGCCGTTGTCCTGTCTCGGCATGGGATTGGGATCGCTGATCCACTTGATCTGCCCCGTGTGGTCAAAGGCGATGAGGTGGTTGCCGTCGCTGTGGACCGCCACGATCTCGGGCAAGCCGTCACCGTCGATATCGCCCACCGCCACCTCGGACCACGGCGAGACCAGGTCCGGCCCACCAAGAGTGAGCAGCTCGCGGCCATCGTCGCCGCTGATGACCTTGATCTCGCCGGTGAGCTGGATGCCGACGGTCTCGACGGGCACCACGATGTCCGGAATGTCGTGCTGGTCGATTCTCCCATCGCCGTTGTCGTCGGTCAGGTTGGCCACCACGGGTGTGGAATGGACCGGGCGACGAACGAGCCCTTGGAACTTGCGCGCGAGTCTGAACGCGGGCGTAGTCAGCGACGCCGACCCGAACACTCGGACCTCGGAAAAGCCCGCCGGGTATCTGCTGCCGTCACACGACGAGACCGTGTAACGAATGCGCCGGACGCCGGCCACGCTGGGAACGGGCAGGGTGAAGGTTCGGCCGACGGCAATGTGCGGGGTGCGGACCACGCCGCTGTCGAACAGGACGTTGTCGCTCAGATCAAGAAGCTGGAGCGTGCCAGTGCAGAAAAAATCATTGCCGGTCTGAAACATGCCATCTGGCGTGGCAAACGGGGCGACCGTCTGCAGCTCGGTAACCGTCACATCGAGCGGGAAGAGGATTTCGATGAACTCGCCGGGTTGGCCCGAGCTGTACCAGTTCGGACTTGAGTCGTAGTCGTCGACGATGTTCTCGGGAATGTTGAAACCAAGGGAGCTGCTCGCATGGACCGTCACGGGCAAGAGCTGGGCAAGGTTCTGGTCCGGCACCACCGCTTGCCGCCGCACGAGCGCGGACCCGATCACCTTCAGTTCGGCGATGTGGGATTGGCTCGCGACCAGTTGCGGGGCGTTCGTGAAGCGCACCCGACGAACCCCGGTGACGTCGGGAATGGTCAGCGTCGCATCGTGGTTGGGCGCCGGCAGGTCTACCACGCCGCTGTCGAACAGCACGCTACCGGCGGCGTCAAACAACTGGAAGCTCCCGCCGAGGACCACGTAGCCAAAGGCGATGTCGCTCGAAGCGCGGGGACCGAAGAGCTGGAGCTGATTGACCGTCACCCCTTGAGGGAAAGCGACTTCGAGAAAAGGGGTCGCCTGGAAGGTGATGGCGTCCGTGTTGAGGTCATCGTCGAAAGCCAGCTCAGGATGGATTTCGAAGCCGCCGCCCGCGACGGTTGCCCCCGGGACGCGGGTGGCCAGGTTGAGGTTCTCGATGGTCACGAACTCGCCGTCCTGAAGAGTGCTCGGGGTATACGTGAACGAGCCGTCATGGTTGAAGCCCACCGTGCCGTTGGTGGGGCTTGTGAGGAGCGTGGCGGCCAGAGGGTTGCCGTCGGAGTCATTGTCGTTCGCCAGGACACTCGGAGCAGGCACACTCAGCGATTCGTTGAGCCGCACCTCGTAGGCATCGTCCGTGGCCACCGGCGCATGGTTCGCCGGCGAAGAGACTTGCACGGCGAAGCCTTGCGTCGCAGGAAGCCCGCCTTGGTCCTGCACGCGCACGATGACGGCCCCCTGACCGCCCTGGTCGGCCGCCGGGGTCCAATCGATCACGCCCGTCGCCGGGTCGATCGCCATGCCTGCAGGCGCAGTGGTCAACGAGAACGTGAGGAGGTCGCCGGCGTCGGGATCGCCCGCGTCGACGTCGTACGAATACGGCTGACCCACTTCCCCGATCGTGAGCGGCGCGGAGGTGATGACGGGCGGGGAGTTGAGCACGACGGCTGAAATCGTCACCGTGGCCGGCGCGTCGGCCGCACCACTGGTGTCCGCGACCGTGAGCCGGACGGTGTAGGTCCCCGGAGCATCGGCGATGAACGACGGGGTGGCCGTGTTGGCCCCGGAGAGCACGGCGGTACTGTTCGGGGGCCGCGAGAAGAATGCCCACAGGAAGGACAGGGAATCAGAATCAGCATCACTCGAGAGACTGCCGTCCAGCAGAACCGTCGATCTCGTGCCGATCTCCTGATGAGCGCCGGCATCGGCCACCGGCGGCCGGTTCGCCGGGGCCGCCGTCACGATGTTGTTGGTGAGATCGGGATCGGGTTGGCTGCTGCCCGTGATCGTCGCCGTCAGGCCCATCGGCCCCGTCGCGTTGACGGTCGATGAAAGAGCCAATTCTGCTCGGCGCGGTGGCGACCCAAGCCCAGGCGGCGTAGTAAAACTGCCCACTGATCCGATCGTCCAGATGCCGGTGGCGGGGTCGTAGGTGCCATGGCTCGGGCCGACGCCGCCAATCACGGTGTAGCCGGCCGGCACCTGGTACCGGACGGTCACGCCCGTGGTGAGCGAGGGACCGCCGTTTTCGACTAGGACGGACCACCCCACGGACGACCCCACGGTCAAGGTGCCGGTGGGAGGGCCCCCGAATGAGATACGGACGTCGGCATCCGGGTTCGGCGTGACCGTAGCCGTCGCCGTGTTGTTGGCGAGATTGGGATCCGGCTGGCTGCTGCCTGTGATCGTCGCGGTCAGGTCGTACGGCCCCGTCGCATTGACGTTCACCGCAACACTCAGAGAAGCATTACCCAGCGAGCCGATCGTCCAGTCGCCGGTGGCGAGGTCGTAGGTGCCCTGGCTCGGGGTGACAAGGACCACGGTGTAGCCCGCCGGCACTTGGAACCGGGCGGCGGCGATGGCGATCGCAGGGCCGTCATTGTTGACTCCGACGGTCAAAACCACTCTCTGCCCCACGGCCGGGGTAGGCCGCGAGCTGGAGCACGAGATGCGGAGGTCGGCGTTCGCGTTCGGCGTGACCGTTGCCGTCGCCGTGTTGTTGGCAGGGTTGGGATCCGGCTGGCTGCTGCCGGTGATCGTCGCCGTCAGGTCGTACGGCCCCGTCGCGTTGACGGTTGCCTGAAGAAACAAATGCGCAGGACTACCCATCGAGCCGATCGTCCAGTCGCCGGTCGTGCTGTCGTAGGTGCCTTGAGACGGGGGGGGGACATTGGTCAGCGTGTAGCCCGCCGGCACTTGGAAGCGGGCGGTCACGCCCGTGGCGACCGACGGGCCGTCGTTGATCACGTCGACGCCCAACGACTGGGGCGACAGCCCTCCTCCCACGGGCGGGTTAGTCGGCACACTGGTGAACTCGATGCGGAGGTCGGCAAACCCGCACACACCATCATCGACCTGGCCATCGCAGTCATCGTCGATGCCGTTGCAGGTCTCCGGGCTTCCCGTGCCCGGGGTGCAGGTCTGAGGCACGCCGCCGACGCAGTTCTCGACCGTGCGCTGGCACGCGTCCGTGCCGCACGTGGTGCTGCCGAGGTCCTCATCGACCGAGCCGTCGCAGTCGTCGTCGAGGCCGTTGCAGGTCTCGGGGCCGCCTGTGCCCGGGGTGCAAATCTGAGGCACGCCGCCGATGCAGTTCTGGACCGTCTGCTGGCAGGCGTCCGTGCCGCACGTCGTGCTGCCGAGATCCTCGTCGACCAAGCCGTCGCAGTCGTCGTCGATACCGTTGCAGGTCTCGGGGCCGCCTGTGCCCGGGGTGCAGGTCTGAGGCACGCCGCCGCCGCAGTTCTGGACCGTCTGCTGGCAGGCGTCCGTGCCACACGTCGTGCTGCCGAGGTCCTCATCGACCAAGCCGTCGCAGTCATCGTCGAGGCCATTGCAGGTCTCGGGGCCACCCGCGCCCGGGGTGCAGGTCTGAGGCACGCCGCCGATGCAGTTCTCGACCGTCTGCTGGCACGGGGCCGTGCCGCACGTCGTGCTGCCGAGGTCCTCGTCGATGGGGCCGTCGCAGTCGTCGTCGATGCCGTTGCAGGTCTCGGGGCTCGGGTTCCCCGGGGTCACAGGGCAGAACGTCGCATCGCCGCTCGCGGTGCAGGCCTTCAGTCCGCTCCGGGCACAGGCTCCGACTCCGACGCTGCACGGTACCCCGACGTCGAAACCGTTGTCGGCCATACCGTCACAGTTGTCGTCGATGCCATTGCAGCGCTCTGCGACGCCCGGATGAATGGCGGAGTTCGTATCGTCGCAGTCCCCCTGCTGCGGAGTAAACCCGTCCCGGTCGGCATCAGGGTCATCACGAGGGCACGGGAAGGGACCCGTGGCCGTCACTTCCGCCGGGCAGGCGATGACGTTCCCGCACTGATCGAACTGCTGGTTGATGTTGGTCAGCGCGGATGCCAGGTTGCTCGCGGTGCATCCCAGGGAATTCTGGCCTGTGGTCAGGTGCTGGTTCGACGCGGCGAGCACGGAGCTGACGGTTGCTCCAGAAACACAAGACGGATAGGAGAATGCCTCGCACACGTCATCTGCTGAGCCCAACACCTTGCTCGGTCCTGACCGCTTGGTGCAAAGCCGCGCCGCCCCCGTGGGCAGCCTGAAGCCGCCGAAACCGTCAGGAGTGAAGCCCCCGGCGACACCCGAAAGAAAAATGTTGAGGCTTGTCGTCATCGTCTGTCCGGCCAACACCCCGGATCCCTGGCCCTTTGAGCCGCCGCCAGAAGGATCCGGGATGCTGTTCGCGCTCGAGTAATGCGTATCCGAGCGGACGGTGCCGTTGAACTTTCCGGGCGTCCCGGTGGCCGCTAGGTAGGCGATGAGCGTCGGAAGGCTGGCGATGCTGTTGCCCGATTGAGGCCCGATCGTGACCGCCTTCGTCCCATGGACGCCGATCGTCGTCGCGTTCGGATCGCCCGTGAAGGCGTCGAAGCCGGCCGCTGCAGCGGCTGGAAGGTAGCCGACTCCCCCCGTGATCGGGTTGCAGGCCGGTGTGGTGCACGTTGCCAGGCTCGCGGCGGCTCCATAGGCACCCTGGCTAAGGCCGCAGCACAAGGAGCCCTCTTCGGGAGTACAAGTGGAGGCCGCACCCGTAATCCTGGTCGCCATCATCAGGATGAAGACCCACAGGACGACACCGGCGATGGGCCGGCAGGACCGCGTGCGGAGCCGTGCGGCCTTCTGGTCGAGCCTGACGCGGGGTCGGCCCGCGCCAAGAACGCCATGGGCCAGCCTGACTCCCCCTCTCGCCTTGATCGCGTGATTCGTTCTCGCCGAGGCCTTCGCGTGCGTCGCTCTCATCGCATTCTCCGCTGTCGGGAAGACCCTGGCAGACGCCACCGGGACCCACATCTCGACCGTGTGGACGAAAGAACTCCGAGCTGGATTTTCGGGTTGGCGCGCTACTCTACGGCCGAAGGCGTCGGAAAGTCAACTCTGCCCGGCGTGCCGCAAGCATCCAACGTCGCGGTGGATTCCACCGACGCCCTCCCTCGTCTTGAGCCACAGAGACCCGCCGCTGTATACTCTCCGGCATCGGTTGGAATCTTCCTCGCTGCTGAAAGCAAGTCCCCGATCGGATAAGCGAGAATCCGCCCCCAAGTCGGCGGGGAAAAAATGCCGCGGGAGCCGTTGAGCCGGGCTCCCGGGCGATGGGTGGTCCAGGATGGCGGAGGCTGGCCGGGTGGCGGAACTGCTTCCGCTCGTCTACGACCAGCTAAGGGCCCTGGCCGCCGGCTACCTGCGCCGTGAGCGTCCCGGCGGCACCCTCCAACCCACCGCCCTGGTCCATGAAGCCTATCTGCGGCTGGCCGGCCGCCCTCCCGTCTCCCTCCACGGGAAGACTCATTTCTTCGCTCTGGCGGCGGTTCAGATGCGCCGCATCCTGGTGGATCGCGCCCGGGCGGCCGCGAGCGCGAAGCGTGGCGGGGGGCTCCGCCGCATCGCCCTGTCGGACGACGTGGCTTCCTCCACGGACGGCTCCGTGGAGTTGCTGGCCCTCGACGAGGCGCTGACGCGGCTCGCGCGGCGCAACCCGCGGCGCGGAAAGATCTCCGAGATGCGCATCTTCGGTGGCATGACCGTCGGCGAGATCGCCTCCCATCTCGGGATCTCGGAGCGCACCGTGCGAGAGGACTGGAGGGTGGCGCGCGCCTGGCTCATGAAGGAACTGTCACCGGGGAACCGCGCATCTTGAGCGGACCGGATCGCCCCACCGGAATCTTTCTCGCGGCCTGCGCGCTGCCTCCGGAGGCCCGCCCGGCCTTCCTCGATGCGTCCTGCGGTGGCGACGCCGCCCTGCGGTCGGAGATCGAGGCGATGCTCGCCGCCGACGAGCGGGCGGGGGGCGGCAGGGGAACCGAGGGTCTCGTCGCGGTCGTGGGTCGCGGCGCCGCCTTAGCCGCTGACTCGACTGTAACGGCAATGCCGGGCACCATCTCAGGGTCCCCCTCCGAGCCGATCGGGCCATACAGTCTGTTGCGGAGAATCGGAGAAGGCGGAATGGGAGAGGTGTGGCTGGCGGAGCAGTCGAAGCCGGTCCGGCGGAAAGTAGCCCTCAAGCTCATCAAGGCCGGGATGGACAGCCGGCAGGTCATCGCGAGGTTCGAGGCGGAGCGGCAGGCGATGGCATTGATGGACCATTCCGCCATCGCGAAGGTCCACGAGGCCGGAGCGACGCGGTCGGGTCTCCCCTACTTCGCCATGGAGTACGTGGCTGGGGAACCGATCAACGCCTACTGCGACCGGCAGCGGCTCGGCATGCCGGAGCGGCTGGAGCTTTTCGCCCTGGTCTGCGATGGCGTCCAGCATGCCCACCAGAAGGGAGTGATCCACCGGGACCTCAAGCCCTCCAACATCCTCGTCACCATCCAGGATGGCAGGCCGGTCCCGAAGATCATCGACTTCGGTGTGGCCAAGGCGATTGCGCAGCGGCTGACCGAGAGGACGATGTTCACCGAGCTGGGGGTGCTCCTCGGCACCCCCGAGTACATGAGCCCCGAGCAGGCCGAGTTGACCGGGCTGGACGTCGACACGCGGACCGACGTCTACGCCCTGGGGGTGATCCTCTACGAGTTGTTGACCGGGGCGCTCCCGTTCGAGTCGAAAGAGCTGCGGCAGGCGGGATTCGACGAGATCCGGCGGCGCATCCGGGAAGTGGACCCGCCCCGACCGAGCACCCGGGTCCGCACGATGGGGGAGGCCTCGACCGGGTCGGCCAGAAACCGTCGGACGGAGCCGGGGAGATTGGCGAGCCAGATCAAGGGAGACCTGGACTGGATCACGATGAAGGCTCTGGAGAAGGACCGTACCCGGCGGTACGGATCCCCCTCGGAGCTGGCCGCCGACCTGGGAAGACACATCCGCCACGAGCCCGTGCTGGCCGGGCCGCCCAACGCCTTCTATCGGGCGAGGAAGTTCGTCCGCCGGCACCGGCTCGGGGTGTCGATCGCCTCGGCGGCCGTGATCGGGATGGTCGCCTTCTCCATCGTGACGGCGGCGCAGGCGCGCAGGACCGCGCGCGCGCTCGATCGTGCGGAGCGGGTCTCCAGCTTCCTCACGGATCTATTCGAGGTCTCGGACCCCGGCACGGCCCGCGGAAACACGATCACCGCCCGCGAGGTTCTCGATCGGGGCGCCGAACGGATCGACAAGGAGCTGGGGGACGAGCCCGAGGTCCAGGCGCAACTGATGGAGACCATGGGCTGGGTCTACTACAACCTCGGATTGTACGAGAAGGCCACGCCGATCGTGGAGCGTGCGATCGAGATCCGCCGCAGGATCCTGGGAGCCGACCACCCCGACACCCTCGACGCCATTGAACTGCAGGCCTGTGTCTACGAACGCGAGGGGCGCTATGCCGATGCGGAGCGAGTCGGCAGGCAGAACGTGGACGACCGACGTCGGGTTCTTGGCGAAGAGCACCCCGCGACACTGCACTCCATGGAGCACCTGTCGGTCGTGTACGAGCGGGAGGGACGCTACGACGAGTCCCTGAGGCTCTCGATCAAGGTGCTCGAGGGCTATCGCCGCGTCCTTCCCGAGAACCACGGGCGCACTCTCTGGGCCATGCAGAACGTGGCCGCCGACTACATGTGGCTGGGCCGATACGACGAGGCGGAGACGCTCTTTCAGCAGGCGTTCGAGATCCGGCAGCGGGAATCCGGCCCGGACCACCCCGACACCCTCTGGACCAAGAGCAACCTGGGGAAGCTGGCGATCCGGAGAGGGATGTACGACGAGGCCGAGGCCATCGTTCGCGAGACCCTCGAGGCGCGTCGCCGCGTTCTTGGTCCCGACCATCAGGACACGCTCACGTCGACGATCGACCTCGGCTGGGCCTGCGAGCACCAGCACCGCTATGCGGAGGCCGAGACGCTCTATCGTCAGGCGTATGAAGCGCTGCGACGCGTGCTCGGAGAGGAGCATGCCAGTACTCTTCAGGCCAAGCAGGCCCTCGCGGGGGCCATCGCGGGGCAGGGTCGCCTGGAGGAGGCCAGGAAGCTGCTCCTTGAGGCGCTCGAGGCCATGCGCCGCGTCCTGGGAGAGGAGAATTCGCGCACGGTGGCGGCGACGAGCAGGCTCGCCACGGTGCTGGACCAACAGAAGCACCACGAGGAAGCGGAGAAGCTCCTACGGCGGGTCCTGGACGCGGATCGCCGCATCTTCGGGCCCAATCACCCCGACACACTGGACGCAATCAGGAAGCTCGGGGACGTGTGTTCCCACCAGAAGCGATTCGACGAAGCGGAAAAACTCTACAGCGAGGCGCTGGAGGGTCAACGCCGCGTCCTCGGGCCCCGGCACCCCGACACGCTCGTCAACGAGGTCGCGCTGGCCGGCGTGGTCGAGATGCGTGGCGGGCGGGCGCAGGCGCTCGAGCTGATTGGACACGCCGTGGAGGCGGGATACCGGGATGTGGATTACCTGTCCGGGGAGCCCACCCTTCAGCCCTTGCGCGGCGACGTGCAGTTCGAGCGGCTCGTCGCCGTCGCTCGAGACAACGCGCAGAAGAAGCGCGCGCAGGACCGGTAGCCGGCCGGCAGCCGCCGGCGCCGTCAGCGCGGCGCGCCAAGCGGGGGTCAGGTCTTGACTTCACACCTCCCACGATGATTTTGGGGGCTAACGACACGCAGCCTGTCCGGTGTGAAGTCAAGACCTGACCCCGCTCCTCTAGTGGCGGCGTCTTGGAGTTTTTCATGCGGCTGCTCATTGTAGTATCGTCGTGTTGCCTATGCGTCGCGCCACCGAGGATCAGCCGATTTCACTCGACGAGATTCGGGAACTCGCGAAGACACGGTTTGGCGACATGGTGAAAGGCGTCGTCGACCTCCAGCGTCGCATCCTGCTACTCGACGCCGACCTCCACGCTGATCAGGAGGCGGAACTGTTGGCCGAGGGGGCCGCTCAGCAGGACCTCTGGGGCATCAACTTGTATCCGGACCTGCCCGGCGAGGACTGGCTCGAATTTGATTCGATGATCAACCTCCGTCCCTCGTTCGGTAATCGATCGCGCGGTGTCGACGACCCGGCGACGCGCGATGCCATCAGGGGTCTCATCGGCCGGTTGGTGCGGCCATGAGCGAGTCGGCCCCGAGCGATCTGGCGCAGCGATGGTGGAGGATGTCGATCGCCGAGCAGCTTGGCAACATCGGCAGTGAGGTCAGTCGCGCCGCCAAGTGGCAGTCGCGCAATCCCGAACTGGCGCGCGCGGCGCTGTATCGGGCACTGGACCTGTTCGACCTGACGCTCGACGATCCCCGGCATCGACAGTCGCTGGCGCGCCTGCGCGAGATTGCCCGGGCGCGTGAGGTCGTGGTGGATGTCTTCGACGGCCCGCAGCAGTACCCCGGATCTGTGGCTTCGCTGCAACGGTACTTCGACGCGTACGCCGCGTATCGATCGCACGCGATGGCAACTGACCGCTCGGGTTCGTCAACTATCCCTTCCTGAACGAACACATTTAAGACCAGGATCGGGCGCGGCGATTGACACTTCCGCCCCTTTTTTTCGCCCTTCGTGTTGAGTCCGGAATACCGGACGCACCGTCGCACGGAGCGGGGTGCGCATCCCCCACGAGGAGGCGAGACCATGAGTCGATCGAGTTCGTGCCATCCGCTGCGCAAGGGCGGCTGGCCGGGAGCGTTGTTCCTGCTGGCGCTGTGCATCCTGTTCCTGTCCGTTCCCGACGACGCGTTCGCGGCCTGCGGGGACCCCGGGCAGTCTCCGTGCTCCTGCGGCTTCGGCGGCCTGGGCCTCTGTTGCGACTACGACTACCTGGTGGGTCTGGGCAAGTGCAGCGATGCCTCCGGCTTCCCGACCTTCTGCGGCGGCACCGACGAGCCCGCCTGCACCGTGCTCCAGCACCTCTCGGCCTGCAAGTCGGGCCACGTCAACCGCGGTGGGACCTGCCGGCAGCTCGACTCGGACGGCTATCCCACGACCTGCGGCGGGGAGAGCGAATCCCCCTGCACGCTGGACCTCCAGATCAGCATTGGGATCCGATCGTGCAAGTCCGGGCTGGCCGAGATCCCGTTTCCCGGCGGGAACTGCACGCGGCTCGACGCGGACGGTTTCCCGCCGTCGTGCGGCGGGGCCGGTGAACGTCCCTGTTCCGTGAACGAGCATTTCCCCTCCTGCAAGTCCGGCCTGGCGGAGGTGCCGTTCCCCGGGGGTAACTGCACGCCGCTCGACCTCGACGGGTTCCCGTCGTTCTGTGGCGGGCTGACCGAGCGGGCCTGCCGCCTGAATGAGCACCTCCCCTCGTGCAAGGCCGGCCTCTTCGAGATCGAGGGGACCTGCGACGGCCTCGACGCCGACGGCTATCCGACCGGATGCGGGGGCCTGAATGAGCCCGCCTGCCGTCTGGACATCCAGATCCTGCTCGGCGTCCCCTCCTGCAAGGCGAGCCAGGTCCCGGGAGTGCAGGTGGCCGAGATCCCGGCCGGATTCGGCCGGTGCATCGCCTTGGACGACGACGGGTTCCCACCTCAGTGCGGCGGCCAGGAGGAGCGCGCCTGCACGCTCCTCGAGCACATCCCCTCCTGCAAGCCCGAGTTCGAGGAGGTCCTCCTGGAGGGCGTGTGCCGGGACACGTACCCCGCGGACTGCGGCCGCAACGGTCAGCGCGGCTGCGAACCCCTGGAGGCGTTCTTCCCCTGCAAAGCCGGAATGGGGGTCCGCAGCTTCGACTTCGGCGAGTGCGGATCCAATCCCGCGTCGTGGCCGGCGAGCGAGGTTCCGCGCGGCACCCCCCGGACGGTGTTCTTCATCCACGGCCGTTCGGGCGACCTCGCCAACTTCGCCGACCCGGATGCGTCGGGCCTCAACGCCCTCGCCCATCGCCTCAAGTTCGACGTTCCGAACATCAGCCAGGTGTACGGAGTGGATTGGAACGCGAGCCCGGGCAGCCCCGAGCGGAAGCTTACCATCCGCGAGCTGTCCGGCGACGGGCAGAGTCCCGTCCTGATCGACCACGCCTTCGGCGCCGAGTCGTTCAAGTTCGAGGATTTCAAGGTCTACGAGATCGCCCGGGCGCTGTCCGAGGCGATCCGGGAGCTGCCGACGGAGAAGAACATCACGATCATCACCCACAGCTACGGCGGAGCGATCGGCCGCCACCTCGTCTATCGTCACTACGACGAGCTGCGACGCGAGGGGAAGCGGATCGCGGAGATGGTGACGCTCGCCGCCCCTCATCTCGGAGGCGGGATGGCGTCCCCCTCCGTGCCGCTCGGCGAGGAGACGCAGAACACGCTCGCCTGCGGAGCGGAGCTCCTCGGCTACGCCCCCGAGGAGTTCCACAATGCGTGCGAGCTGGGGCTCTGGCACGACTTCCGGCAGCGGCGCGAG
>Ga0184629_10000460_pt1 | contig 18360 bp, 11 predicted proteins | sample PLM4_32_b1_FD_133158 | JGI IMG/M metagenome (GOLD analysis project Ga0184629, IMG submission 133158) | Groundwater sediment microbial communities from an aquifer in East River, Colorado, USA - PLM4_32_b1 | ecosystem: Environmental > Terrestrial > Soil > Riparian zone | place: USA: East River... | reverse complement strand
TCGATCCCCAGCGTGCGGGAGGTACGGATGTCCATCTGTCGCGCGGCTTTATATTCGGGTTCGGACAGGTCGCCGCGCGTGGCTTCGGAGGCGAGGAAGATGTCCTGCCCGAAGCGCAGCGCACGCGACGCGTTCGCTTCATTGAACGCAACGATGTCCGACATCGTCTTGATCGGCGTTTCCGTCGCCCAGTCGCGCAGATAGGCGTTGAGCGCGTTCTTCAGCTCGTAGACGAACACGGTGGGAAAGCGCTGCGGCTGGTTCTTCGTTCCGCTCTCGGGATTGCGATTGAGGATCGGCATGTCCGATGCGGGCCCACCCATCCAGCCGATCGTCGGGATGTTGGCACGGATGATCACCGCGCCTTCGCGCTGAAGCGCCGCTATGGCGTTGCGCATCACGAGGGCCGCGGGCGGCGGAAGCCCACCGTAGTAGACGTCGTTCGCGGAGTCGTCCGGATCGCTCGGCACACCGATGCGTGCGCCCTTGAGGCCGTCGCGATTGAGCGCCGCGGTGTAGTCCGCAGGGCGCTGTTGGGGCCGCGTCGCCGCATCCATGGGATCGCGCGCCGCGAGCACGTTCAGCATCAGCGCCGCGTCCCGCACGGTGCGCGTCATCGGTCCCGCGGTATCCTGGCTCGTCGTGATAGGGAGGATGCCCGCGCGGCTGATGAGGCCCACGGTCGGCTTCACCGTGACGAGACCGTTCATGTTCGCCGGCGACAGAAGCGAGCCCGATGTTTCGGTGCCGATGGATACCGCGGCGAGTCCAGCGGCCACAGCGACCGCCGAACCGGAACTCGAACCGCCCGGAAGCACGAAGGGTATCCCCGCGTCATTCAGCGCCGGCGCGTAAGGATTGCGCACCTGTCCGCCGAGCGAGCTGTAGCCCGAAGGCATGTTCACCGCGAGGATGTTGGCGAACTCGGTCAGATTGGTCTTGCCGATGATGACGGCGCCCGCGCGGCGCAACTGAGTCACGACGGTCGCGTCGCGCTTGGCGCGCGCGGTTGCGAGGGCGAGCGATCCTGCGGTCGTGTGCTGCTGATCGCCGGTCGCGATGTTGTCCTTGATCAGGACCGGGATGCCCCACAATGGTAAACGCGCATCGGGCTTCGCCGCGTCGAGCCGCGCCGCGATGGCGAGCGCGTCGGGATTGAGCTCGCGCACCGCGTTGAGGCCAGGGCCGTTGCGGTCATAGGCGGCGATGCGCGCGAGGTAAGCCTCGGTCAGTGCGGTTGCGGTGGTCCGGCCCGAGAGCAGCGCCTCGCGCAGCTCGGTCAGCGTCGCGTTCTCGACGCAGACCGCCCCCTGTGCGGGCGCCGGTGCCGCATCCGCCGGCTGCGCGCAGGCCAACATGATGGCGATCGACAACGCGGCATGTGTGCGGCGGCGCATGACGAGGTCTCGACAAGAAAAGTCGTCCCGGCCTTCATTACGCCAAAATCGAAGCCGACAATAGTTTCGTGCAGGGGGCTGCGCGGGGTGATCGCATCGAGAGGGGACTCAGATGATGCGCCGCGCTATTTGCACGCTCTTTTTGATCCTGGCCGCCGGCCTCGACAGCAACACCGCCTTCGCCGACGTTTCGTCCGTCGCTGACAACCCGCAACTCAGCGCGCTCTTCCATCCCCGCGACGGCTCGGGGCCGCAGCAGAAGGCGCTCAAGATCAGTCGCCTCGACCTCGAGGTGGACATCTCCGGCGGTACCGCGCAGACACGGGCCACCGTCCAGTTCGAGAATCCCGAGGCGGTAGCGATCGAGGGCGAATTCGAGCTCGCCCTTCCGGCAGGTTCGGTGGTCAACGGCTATGCGCTCGACATAGGCGACAGGATGGTCGATGGCGTCCTGGTCGGCCGCCGCAAGGCGACGTTGGCCTACGAAGCGCGCGTGCGCCAAGGGGTCGATCCCGGGCTCGCGGAGGTCACGCAGACCAATGCGTTCCGGACGAAAGTCTTTCCGATCTTCCCTCGCCGAGGACGCACGATCCGGCTGAGTTTTGTGACTCCTTTGGTTCCGGATCAGGACTTCATCCTGCCGCTACGAACGAGCGCGCCGATCGGCGCTTTGTCGATCCACGTCAAGACTTCCGGCCGGCAGACCCCGCCGCGACTCACGGCGCCTATTGACGCTGAACTGCGATGGATGCCGACCGCGGCGGGGTTTGAAGCGCGCGCCCAAGCCTCGAACGTATTGCCTTCAGGAACGATCGAGGTCGGTCCGCCCGAAGCGCCGCAGACGGTCTCCCTAAGCCGGCACAGGAACGGCGAGGTGTTCTTCGAGATCAACGATGAGGCGCCTGCGCCCAACGACCGTGCGATGAGGCCGCAGCGCGTGCGCGTCTATTGGGATCGCTCGTTGTCGCGCCGGGACGACGACCTTGAGCGCGAGCGCGCATTGCTGGGGCGGTACCTCGAAGCGGTGTCGCCCGGCATCGTCGATCTCGTACTGTTCGACGATCGCGGGCCCGAGCTTCAAACCTTCGAGGCGCCGAATGTCGGTGAGCGCCTCGACCAGGTGCTGAGCAAAATCGACTATCGCGGTGCGACTTCGCTCGAGGACGTGCTGGATCCGCCGATGCCGATGGCGGAGGCCTGCCTCTTCTTCTCCGATGGCACGGTCAGCATCGACTCCTTTGCCATCGAACGCGTTCGTTGTCCCCTGTTCACGATCTCGAGCGCGGCCGATGCCGAGCGGGGCTTTCTTTCCCTTCTGGCGAAGCGCGCGGCCGCGACCTATTTCGATTTGACCGCGGTCGGCAGCGACGACGACGTCATTGCTCGTTTGACCGGAAATTCGCCGCGGATCGTGAGCGTCGCGTCACCGGACGGGCGGGCCATGGACTATGCGGTGCTGCCTTCGGAGCCGGGACGGTTTCGCATCGTCGGGCCCGCGCCGGCATCCGGCGAAGTGATCGTGACGCTCGCGAGTGGGGCAAAGCGCGTACGAACGTACCCGACGGTCCGCGCACAGGTGCCCGACCATGATGCCATGGGGGCGTTCTGGGCGATCGCCCGTGTTGCCGAGCTCAATACGGCCGATGGCGCAAACACAGACCGCGTCGTGGCGCTCTCCCGGCGCTATTCGATAGCAACATTTGCGACCGTATTCCTCGTCCTCGAAACGCCGCTCGACTACGCGAACGCCGGAATCGAGCCACCCCCTTCGTTCGGTAAGCCCGCGCTGATGCAGTATCGCGAACTGCGCGCGCAAGCCGAGAGAATGGAGGCCGATGCGCAAGCCGAACGGCTCGAGACCGTTGTGGTAAAATGGGCCGAGCTGAAGACGTGGTGGCAGACGGACTATCCAAACGCGCCGCGGCCAGCGCCGGTGAAGCGCAGCGCGTTGCCGCCCGTGGCACCTCCCGTGGCGATGCCTCCGCCTCCGCCGCCGCCCCCACCACCATCGGACGGCGCGTCGATCGACAATATACCCGATACGGTCCTGATTACGGGCTCGCTCATTCGCGGCACGACCGCGGTGGGCGTTCCGGTCACCAACCTTTCGCCGCAAGACTTCGCACAGACGGGCGCCACCGACCTGTTCCGGACCTTTGCGGCCAGCAATGCAACACCCGGTGCACAGGGGCGCGGGAGTGAAATCACCGTCGCGCTCGAACCGTGGAATCCGGATCGGCCATACTTGACGAAACTCGTGGCCGCGGCGCCGGACAAGTTCTGGACCGTCTATCAGGAGCAGGAACGCGAATACGGCACACTGCCGGCGTTCTACTTGGACGTGGGTGAGTTGCTGTTCCGGCAGGGCAAGGCACGCGATGCCATCCATGTCGCGGTCAGCGCACTCGAGTTTCCCACGCGCGATGCATCGACCGCGTCCATCCTGGCCGACCGGCTGTTGCGCTACGGCGATGAGCAGCGGGCGTTCTGGTTGTACGAGCGCATCTTGCTTCTCGAACCGGATCGGCCGCAGCCCAAGCGAGATCTTGCGCTTGCCCTCATTGCGCGCGCGGATCGCGTGGGAGGCGGCCGGTATGCCGCTGAAGCGCGCCGCAAGGACTACTCGCGCGCGCTCGAGCTCCTGAACGAGATCGTCACGACGGCGTGGGATTCCAGCTACAACGGGATCGAGCTCATTGCACTGATGGAAGCCAACCGCGTGATCCCGCGTCTGAAGCGGCTCGACGTTAGCGATGTGCCGTTGGACCCGAGGCTGGTGACCGCACTCGATGTCGATCTGCGCGTCGTGTTGGAGTGGGACACCGGCTTCACCGATGTCGACCTTTGGGTGGAGGAACCGTCGAACGAACGGGCCTATTTCAGTCATCCGAGGACATCGATCGGCGGCCGCGTCTCCGACGACATGACTCTGGGGTACGGTCCGGAGGAGTATCTGCTGAAGCGCGCGACGTCAGGGACGTATGCGGTCCGCGTCAATGTCTATGCCACGGACCGGCTCAATCCCAATGGCGCGACGAATGTCCGCGTCCATCTCTTCCGCGATTACAACCGGTCAAGCGAAGCGGTGCAGACATTCGAGCTCGAACTGAAACGCGAGCCGGGGCAAGTCGGGGTCGAGCGCGACTACTTCGTCGGCACGTTCACAGTGAACGCGGGGATGCATATGGCGCAGCAGTAGACGTCGGTTCACGACCAGGTTTGGGCGTCGCGGGGGCGATCGCATCAAGGGAGTGAGCACGATGCGCTATGCCGTTTGCGCTCTGTCCATGCTTCTGCTGCTGACCGCGTGTGAGCGCTACGCGATGGCCCCTGCCGCCCAGATGCAGGCACTTGCGCTAGCGCAGCAGCCCGGTGGCGACGCCTTCGCCTATTCGCACTCTCTACAGCTCGAGATGGATCGAGACATGATCATGCCCCGTTTCGAGCGGGCCCGGGACAGTTGTCTGCAAGATCAGGCGATCTCATGCACCGTGCTCTCCGCCTCCGCCAGGATGGACGAACGCAATGCCTATCGCTCGTCTTACGCTCAGCTTGTCGTGCTCGTACCGCACGACATGGTCGCACCTTTCGAGCAGCGTCTCCTGCAACTTATTGAGGGAGAACGAGCTGGACCTGTCAGCATCCGCAGCCGATCGACCGATGTAGGCAATGTCACCACCGAATCAACCGACATCGACCAACGTCTGGTCCAGCTAACAGACTATCGAGATCGCCTCTCGGGTTTAATGAACCGCAGGGACGCCAGTGTCGATGAGCTGATCAAACTCGCCGGGGAATTGTCGTCGGCGCAAAGCAATGTCGAGCAGTTTTCGGCGAAGAAACGTGACGTTGCGCAGCGCGTGGCGAAGGACCGTTTGTCAATCGGCTTCTCCGAACGCGCCGGGGTCACCGCGGCTATGCTGCCGCTTGTCCTTGCGTGGGGAAATGGGCTTGAAACGCTCAGTGAAAGCGCTGCAAACGCGCTGACCTTTGTAATCGCGATCATTCCGTGGCTGCCGATAATCGCGCTCGCGTTCTACTTCCTCTTGCGGCTATTGCAAATCGTGCGCAAAAGACGGCAAGGCGCAGCGGCTGCATAGCGATCAATACAGCTTGGGCAGCGTGTCGGCGAAGAGGTCTTCGCGGTAGTTGATCGCGGCGAAGAGGTAGCGGCGCGATTCATCGACCATGCGCTTCAGCCGGTTCATGTCGAGCCCGACTATCTGGCCCCCGCGCTTCCTGATCCGGCCGCCGATGATTACCGTGTCGATGTTGCTGCGCTCGGCCGCCTGTACCACCGTCCCGAGCGCGTTGTTCGATGGGTAAAGGTTGATGTCGTCGCTCTTGATCATGACGATGTCGGCTTCTTTTCCTGGTGCGAGCGTGCCGATCTTGTTGGCCAAACCTGCGCACCTCGCGCCGTTGATGGTCGCGCATTCGAGCACATCGCGCACATTTACAGGTCTCGGCAGATTCGTCTCGCCGGCGAAGCGGCGGTTTTGGAGCGCCGCTCGCTGCATCATGAAGGCGGCGCGCATCTCGGCGAACATGTCGGTCGAGTATGACGTCTCGTTGTCCACGCTGAAGCCGGGCCGGATGCCGAGGTCGAGCGCCTTCTGATACGGCGGAAAACCTTCGCCGAGTCCATATTGCGCATCCGAGCGCGGGCAGACATTGATGTTGGCGCCCGAGTCGCGAAGAATCTGCCACGTGCGATCGGGCAGCGCGCCGACGTGGTTGAAGCAATTGTCGGGGCCCACCAGCCGGTCCTGCCACATCGGGTCGAGCGCCATGGCCGCGTTCGGTCCCTGAAATTCCGTTGTGATCATCAGACCCAGGCGTCGCGCCAACGCCCAATTGTCGCGATTGACGGGCGAGAACATCCGGAGCGTCACGAGCTGGTCGTCGCTGCGGAAATATTTGTCCTTCAGCCGCGTCAAGTCTCCCGGCCAATGCTGGTCCCACGTGCCGGCTTGCGGCGCGCCGGAGGCGTGCACGGCGCGGATGCCGGAATCCATCAGGGCTTCGACCGCTGCGTCCGAATGCGCGGCGCTGCGCGAGTTGTGCGAATTGTCGAGGAGGCAGGTGATGCCGGAATCGATACAGCCGACCGCGGTCAACAGATTGCCCACATAATGATCCTGCGGGCGGTAGCGCGTGGCGAAAGACAGATGTGTCGCGTTCGCATACTCCGCAAGCGTTTGCGCGTTCGGATTGATACGCCGCAACTGACCTTCCCATGAGTGACGATGGCAATCGACGAAGCCAGGGATGAGAATCCTGTTCGCGGCATCGATCACCTGCGCGCCCCCGGCCGCAAGGTTGGGACCGATCGCGGCGATCCTCTTGCCTTCGATCAGCACATCGCCGGTCGCAAGATTGCCGACCTGCGGATCGAGCGAGATGATCGTGCCGCCCTTGAGCAGCAGGCGCTGACGAGGATCGAGTGCCGCGGGTGCGGTGAACCGCTCGACGGATTGAGCTGCGTCTGCAGCGCGCGTGAGTGTGAATCCCGCCGCTATGGCGAGCCCTGCTTTGCACACTGCGCGACGCGACATGGTCATGGCATCCCCCTTCGCTTGGCACCCGTCCATCTTGCCGCCAAAGCGGCCTCAAGTCTTGCTCGCGTGCCTTGGAGCCGCCTGACCGCAGGCATAAGGGGCAAGACAAGTTATTGGTCGGTCGACCGGGAGGGGCCATGGAACGAGACGCAAACCCAAGCGCGATGTGGCGATTCCCGCGGGTTGGACGCTCTATGTCTTCGGCCTGCCGTGAGCGTTCACGCAGTCCTTGCCCAAAGTTGACTTGGACTCCCTTGGCCACATGCCTAGGATGAGTTCGAGGTACAGGGGCGCGGTGCGGTAAAGCTGCGCACTCGGGGCATGGTGGCGTTTAGCATCAGTGACGTGGGACTGGCGTTGCGGCGCCGGTGGCGCTGGCTTGCCGGGCTCGCTTTCGCATTCACGAGCTACACGCTCGCGGGGTTCTTCCTCGTGCCGTGGCTCGCGAAATCCACCATCGAGAGCTATGTGCGCGAGGATTTGGGTCGCCAGATCACAATTGGCGAGCTCACGTTCAATCCGTTCACTTTTGCCTCGGACGTGCGCAATTTCTCGCTCAGCGAAGCGGACGGCAGCCCGATCGCGAGCTTCGATCTATTGCGCATCAATTTTCAGCTCAGCTCCATCTTCAATCGTGCCTGGACGTTTGCGGAAGTGCGTTTGGACGCACCGCAACTGCGCGTGCTGGTCGCGGCCGACGGCTCGCTCAATCTGGCGAAGCTCGTTCCGCCTTCCACCGAGCCCGAACCGGCCGAGCCCGCAGGCGTACCGGCCCTGCGCATCGGCACGCTCGCGGTCCATGCGGGCAGGGTCGCGTTCGACGATGAGACGCGTGGGCGGCCGTTCAACGCGACGCTCACCCCGATCGAATTCACGCTGGCCGATTTCAGGACCGATCCCGATTTCCAGAACGTCTATCAGTTTGCAGCGTCAACATTGGCCGGCGAACGGGTGACATGGTCGGGGCAGTTCTCGGTGCAGCCTCTAGGATCGGCGGGCAAGTTCGCGATCAACGCGCTGAAGGCGGCGACGATCACGGGCTATCTGCAGGATGCCCTGCCCTTCGACGTGCCGTCCGGCTCGGTCGACCTCGAAGGCGAATACGTCGCAACGGTGGCCGCCAATTTCGATATCGTGATCAGGCTCCCGACTGTGAAGCTGAGCGAGTTCAGCATCGCGCCCAGAGGCGTCAATGGCGCTCCCACTTGGGTCACGCTTCCTGCGGTGCAGATCGCGCATACGACGTTCTCCCTCGCCGAGCGCAAGCTCGCGATCGGCACGATCGACGTCGAGAACGCCAAGGTCGATGTCGCGCGCGAGGCGGACGGCCAGATCAGCCTGATGCGACTCGCAGCTACACCTCCGCCTGCGGGGGCTGCTCCGGCCGCGCAACCTGCAGCGGCCGCAGGCAGCACCAGCCCGAGCTTCGACGTCAGCGTGGGCACGATCCAAGTTCGCGGCGCCACGGTCGCGATGGAGGATCGCGCGGTCCAGCCTGCGGTGACGTTCAACGTGACACCAATTGCCGCGACGATCTCCGGCTACTCGATGGCGCCGAATACGACGCTCAAGGTCGATGTCAGCGCCGGCATCGGTGCGGGCCGCGTCGCGGCGCAAGGCGACGTCAAGATGGATCCGCTGAACGCCAATCTGGCGCTGAACGTGACGGATTTCGAGCTGCCGCAACTCCAGCCCTATATCGCCGGCGCGACGGCGATGCGCCTGACGAGCGGGCGCGTGTCGACCACGAGCAAGCTCGTCATCGCGGCTGCACCGGAACGCGGACAGTCGCCCGTGCAGTTCTCCGGCGACGTCACCATCGCAGCTCTGGCGACGATTGCGGCCAACCAGGATTTCATCAAGTGGGATCAGTTGCGGCTTACCGGCATCGATTATCGGCAGGGTCCCGACCGCCTGAACATTGCGCGTGTCGAAGCAACCAAGCCTTATGGCCGCGTCGTCATCACCGCCGATCAGACGCTGAACGTCGCGACCGTACTGACCGCACCTGATCGCGCGGCGGCTCCTGCCCGTCCAACTCAGCCGGCCCCTGCCCGCGCGCAACCGCAGCAGCAATCGATGCCGATGCAGATCGGTACGGTGGTGATCACGGACGGCACCGCGAATTTCTCCGACTTCTCCATCCAACCGAATTTCTCGGCGCAGATCATGGCGCTCGGCGGTACGGTGACGGGTCTGTCGTCGGCCGCGAATTCGCGCGCGCAAGTGAAGCTCAACGGCAACGTGGACCAATACGCACCTGTCGACATCACCGGCACGGTGAACCTGCTCTCCGCGGCCGTGTACACCGATCTCGCGCTGAATTTCCGCAACATGGAGCTGACGTCGTTCAACCCGTATTCGGGCAAATACGCCGGATACAACATCTCCAAAGGCAAACTCACCACCGAGCTGAAATACAAGGTCGACAACCGCAAGCTCGATGCGCAGCACCATGTCGTCCTCGATCAGCTCGAGTTCGGTGCCGCAACCAACAGCAAGGACGCCGTGCCGCTGCCCGTGCGGCTGGCCGTTGCGCTGCTCAAGGATCGCGATGGCGTGATCGACCTCAACCTGCCGGTGTCCGGCAGTCTCGACGATCCGCAGTTCCGTGTGGGCCCGATCATCTGGCAGGCGTTCGTCGGGCTCCTGACCAAGATCGTGACTGCGCCCTTCGCGCTGATTGGCTCGCTGTTCGGTGGCGGTGAAGACCTCCAATATATCGAATTTACCGCCGGCTCCCCGACGCTCGCGCCCGCGCAAGCGGAACGGCTGACGACGCTTGCCAAGGGGCTCGCCGAACGCCCGCAATTGCGGCTCGACATCCCGCTGCAGACGCTGACGCCCGCAGACGATACGGCGCTGGCCGAGGCAACCTACGACGAGATGGTCGAGCCGATGCTGGCCGCGATTCCCGCGGATGCGCCCGATGCCGCCCAGCGCCGCCTTACCGCGCTTGCGGCGGTCTATCAGCAGCAGACGGGCGCGCCGCCGGCCTATCCCGTGGCAGCAACGGGGCCGATGGACGCAATGACCGCAATGGGCGCGATGCCGCCGCCACCCGATCCTGCCGCCCTCGAATCCAACATGGCGTTTGTCGAAAAGGCGCTGCGCGAAAGGATCACGGTCACCCAGGCCGCACGCGATGCGCTTGCGCGCGCCCGCGCCGATGCAGTCCAAGCCGCGGTGCTGGCCAATACCCAGGTTGACCCGCAGCGTGTGTTTCGCAGCGAACGCACGTCTGGCGCGGGCGACATGGGCAACGCGCGGATGGAATTGAAGCTCGAGTAGCCCTCGCCATTTCACGCCCAGTGTAAGTAGAATACGGGCAGACGCTCGGGCCCGTTAGCCTCGAGCAATGGGAGGACCGACCGTGAGGACAGCATTCTTCGCCGCAATCGCTCTCTTCGTGGCCGCCATTCCGATGGGGAGCGCCGTGGGGCAGACGCAAAATCTCGAACAGAAGATCTGGACGCTTCTCGACAACGACAAGGCGCCTTATGTCGCGCTCGCCGAGCCGGACTTCCGCGCGCTGGGCGCGGGCTTCGATCTCCCCGATGGCGGACGCGCGGTGACCGAGCTTGCGGAGAAGGCGCCGGACGGCGCGTTCGACCCGCGCGATCTGGCCAAGATTTCGCCGCAGCAGCTCGGCTATCGCGCCGAGTGGGTGGTCGAGCGCTTCCGCCGCTACAATCTCGATTGGGACATCGGCGCGCTCAAGCTCACCAGCAACAACCCGGACGCGAAGAACTACCCCTGGTTCATCATCATGAACGGGGGCGCCGCAAATTTTTACGAGTTCTATATCGATCTGAAGAATCGTCCTGGCTGGACGCAGTTCCTCGCGCAGAAACTGAACGTCATGATCGTGACGATCCCGGGCAACTTCAAATACGGCGGGTGGGATCTGCCGGTCATGGATCCGCGTCGCCAGCCTGCCTATCTGCTCGACCGCGAGTTGCCGATCGCCGAGTCCGAAATCCGCAACGCGATCTACACCAACAGCCTCATCCTCCAAGGCGTGAAGCAGATCGTGATGAAACACACGACCGGCGACATTCTGCTGATCGGACATTCCACGTCGGGTGAGATCGCCCACCTCGCGTATGAAGATCGCGACATGGGCCCGCGGCTCAAGGGCCGCTTCCTAGGTTGGGGCAGCGGCGGACCGGCGCGGCTGGAACTGATGCGCACGGTGCGCGGCAAGGATGTTCCCGACCGCGGCGGCGCGTCGCCCACAGGCAAGCGGTCGGCGCTGCAAGTGCTCGAACGCCGCGATCCGCCGAGCTACTCGCGCGGGTATAGCGGATTCTTGAACCCGCTTTACGAAGCGGGCATGTCGCATCTGCAGATCGCCGAGCGCTGGCTTGCGACCGAGGCGCGGCGGCGCCCGAACTTCAAGCAGCAGATGCAGAACCTCGAGCACGGCACCGATCTCGGCCAGAAGGCGGAGGTCGAGAACGAGATCGACATGCTGCTCAAGACCAGCGGCAATCCGTGGGGGATCGCGGCGGAGGACGTGTACAAGGATCTCTACGTCACGAATTTCACGCGCCTGGACGGCTACAAGCGCATGGTGTGGACGACAGCGCATTTCGACCGCAATCACTGGAACCCGGAAGAGCCGATGAAGAGCGTCGAGGTGTTCGTCGCCAGCGAATATCGCCTGAAGAACCCGACGGCCGACATCCGCGTGCTCAACTTCGATCCACCGATGACGCATTACGGCCATCTCGAGCTGCCGCGCCAGCTCGCCAATGCGCATTACAGCGTGGTGCGCTGGCTCGTGAAGCCGGAGTGAGACCGTGTTCCGGACCACGATCGCCGGCAGCCTGCCCAAACCCTCGTGGCTGGCCGAGCCCGAGAAGCTGTGGGCGCCCTGGCGCCTCGACGGCGAGGAGCGGAAGGCCGGCCAGCGCGACGCGACGCTGATCTGGCTCAAGGAGCAGGAGGACGCGGGCATCGACATCGTCACCGACGGCGAGCAGTCGCGCATCCACTTCGTGCACGGGTTCCTGGAGAAGATCGACGGGATCGACTGGGCGAAGAAGACGCGGATGGGAATCCGCAACAACCGCTACGTGGTCGACGTGCCGACAGTGACGGGGCCGGTGAAACGGCGAGGGCCCGTTCACAGCGACGAGGCGGGCTTCACGCGCGCGCACACGGCAAAGAAGCTCAAGTTCACCCTGCCCGGCCCGATGACGATCTGCGACACGATTGCGGACGCGCATTACGGCAAACGCGCCGACATGGCGATGGCATTCGCACGGGCGCTCAACGAGGAGGCACGCGAGCTCGAGGCCTTGGGCGTCGATCTCATCCAGCTCGATGAGCCGGCCTTCAACGTGTTCATGGACGACGTGAAGGAGTGGGGCATCGCTGCTATCGAGACAGCGCTGAGCGGGCTTTCCTGCAAGACCGCGGTCCACATCTGCTACGGCTATGGCATCGACGCGAACGTGAAGTGGAAACAGACGCTGGGCTCGGAGTGGCGTCAGTACGAGGAGATTTTCCCCGCGCTCAATAGGAGCCGCATCCATCAAGTCTCTCTCGAATGCGCGGGCTCCAAGGTGCCGATGTCGCTCATCGCGCTCTTAAAGGACAAGGAGATCATGGTCGGCGCCATCGATGTCGCGACCAACACCGTGGAGACGCCCGAGGCGGTGGCGGCAGTGTTGCGGGAAGCGATGAGCTACGCGAGCCCGAACCGGATCTACGGCTGCACCAATTGCGGGATGGCGCCACTGCCCCGCGCGGTCGCGGCCGGCAAGCTCAAGGCGCTCGCCGCCGGCGCGGCGATGTTGCGCAAGGAGATGGGCGCGGTCCGGTAAGTGGCGAGGCGTAGATTCAAGCCGCCGTCACACGCGACGACATGCGCTCGCCCTGCACCGAGAGCGCGAGCGCTGCACAGCACGCGACAAAGGCCACCGCATCTTGGAGCGAGGAGGTGAATTCGCGCGGCGATCCCAGCCACAAGGCGTAGTCGAGCGTGTCGAGGAATCCCTCGAACGCAAACCCGGCGGTGAAGGCCAACGCGCCCATCATGATCTTCTCGCTCGGTCTTGATGAGACCACGATACAAGTGAGCAGAACGATGGCCACGGCAAGCCCGATCACGCCGCTCAACACGATCTGCTCGGAACCGTATGGATCGGTCAGGCCGCGCAAATAGGCGATCGCGAACGTCATGCCGGGGTTGGTCGCCACGACAATCGCGCGCCAGAGATAGCTGATGGCCGCCACACCGATAAGCGTGTTGCGCAACCGGATTTTCTCTTGCGTGGAAGCGGATGCCTCAGGGTCGGACCGCGGCTCGCGCGATCCCAGGCGCGCAGCAAGCAGAAGTCCTGGCAACGGAAAGAGAGCCCACACGACCGTGAAGGCATCATCGACGGTTTCAGGAATCATGCCATGCCGTGCGAGCAGCCAGACGACGTACATCGCCTCGACCATCGCACCGCCCAACAGGAACCAGCAGGTGAGCGCGAGCGCTTCCCAGCGATGCTTGAACGCAGCGTAGCCGCTCAGCAGAACGACCGCGGCGATGACCGGCGTGTAGGCGTAGCTGGAAAGGCTGAACGGCGGCGGACCTTCCGATCCATTGGCACTTTGGCCTTGAAGCAGATCGAATAGGCCGAGTACGCCCGCAATTGCCAGTCCGAGGCCGAATACGATCGCCAGAGCGATACAGAGAATTCTCAGAAGTCCCGCCATGCTTGCCGCGCTAAGCCGGAATGAATCTCAGTCCCGCGCCGTTCAGGCAATAGCGCAACCGCGCCGGCGGCGGGCCATCGCCGAACACGTGTCCCAAGTGACAGCCACAGTGGCGGCATTCAACCTTCGTGCGGTCGAGCCCTTGCGAACGATCGCGCGTCTCGAGCACAGCGCGCACAAGCGGAGCCCTGAAGCTCGGCCAACCGGTGTGGCTGTCGTATTTATCGTTCGACGAAAATACGCGCAGACCGCAGCCGCCACAGATATATGCGCCGCGCCGTTTCTCGGAGGTCAAGGGGCTTGAATAGGGCTGCTCGGTCTCGGCGAGACGCAACGCGGCATATGCAGCGGGCGTGAGCAGCGCGCGCCATTCATCGTTGGTATGGGACACGACATCTGCGAGCGCGGACAGCGCGTGGCTCGGCATGCCCGTCAGCGCCACTGCGCCGATGCCGCCTAACACGATGCCTCGCCGATCGAGCATTGTTCCCGCTCCTCGGTTCCATCATATCGGATCAGGAACGGGGCGGCCATGCTGCCGACATCGATTGAAAGCGTGCGACGCGTCTGGCAGGGTTCCGGGCGGGTTGAACCGACCGTTACCATGCTGAGAATACAGCCGCTGTCGCCGGCGATCGGAGTCGAGATCAAGGGCGTCGACCTGAGCCGTCTTCTCGACGACGAGACCTTCGCGCGCATCAAGTCCGCGTGGGAGGAGAACTGTATCGCGTTGTTCCGCGGCCAATCGCTTGACGAGATGGCGCAGACGCGCTTCGCAAGCCGCTTCGGTACGCTCGGCGGGGCGGTCAACGATTTCGATCCCGCCAAGCGTGGGGCCAATCCCACGATTCTCTACGTCTCCAACATCCGCGTCGACGGGAAGCTGACGGGCGTGCTTCCCGACGGCGAAATGTATTTCCACACCGATCAGTGTTACCTGGAGCGCCCGGCGATGGCGTCGATGCTCTATGCCATCGAGATACCGTCGCGCGGCGGCAACACGCTCTATGCGAACTGCTTCAAGGCCTACGAGACGCTGCCCGCGGACGTGAAACAGCGCCTCAAGGGCAAGCGCGCGCTAAATGCCTACGATTACGACAGGGCGCCGACGTTGCGCGCTGATGCGCTCCCGGACGGCGTCAAGCGCTTTGCGCATCCGATCGCTCGCACGCATCCAGCCACGGGGCGCAAATCGCTTTACGTGAACCGGTTGATGACGTGGTCGATCCTCGACATGGCGCCCGACGAGAGCCGCACGCTGCTCGAATATCTGTTCGAGCACCAGGAGCAGCCCGAGTTCGTGTACGAGCACAAATGGGCGCCGGGCGACCTGGTGCTGTGGGACAACCGCTCGTGCCTGCACGCGCGCACGGATTTCGATGCGAACGAGCGCAGACGGCTTCGCCGCGTCACCGTGAACGGCTACGTCCCTTACGAGTAATTAGACCAGATCGAAGCGCAGCTCGCCGAGCTTCTCCAGGCTGCAGGCGATCTTGTCGCCGGGTTTGAGCCAGACCTGCTTGTCCTTCGGCATGCCGAAGATCACGCCCTGCGGCGTGCCGGTGAAGAAGATGTCGCCCGGCTTGATGGTCATCATCTTGGAGGCGAAGCTGATCAGCTGGCGGCAGTTGAAGATCATGTCGTTGGTGTTCCAGTCCTGCCGCTGCTCGCCATTGACCCGCGTCTCGAGCCTCAGATTGTTCGGGTCGGGGATCAGATCGCTCGTTACCATGTAGGGACCGAGCGGCGCGAAACCGTCATGCGTCTTGCCGATCATGAATTGTGAGGTCAGCGTCTGCAGATCGCGGGCGGAGAAGTCGTTGCCCGTGCAATAACCCGCGACATAGTTGAGCGCCTCCGCCTCCGACACGTTGCGGCACTCGCGCCCGAACACAATCACAAGCTCGACTTCGTAGTCGAAGTTCTTCGCAACCGCCGTCGGCAGCTTGATCGTGCCGCCGTGGTGATTGAGCGTGTTGTTATATTTGTTGAAGAGCGGCGGGTCTTTCGGCGGCGTCGTATTCGTCTCTTCCGCATGCTTGCGGTAGTTGAAGCCCATCATGATGATCTTTTCGGGACGCGTGACGACGGGCGCGTGCTGCACCGTCTCTTCGCGGATGTAGAGTGTAGCCGGGCCATTGGCGGCAGCACGCACCAGGTTGGTGAGGAGCCCTCCCTGTCCATTCTGCAGCAGATCATCCATGTCGCTCGGCGCCGGCATGTTGAGCGCCTGCGCCGCAGCGGAGACGTTCAGAATTCCCCGCGCCGTCTTCACGCCGATGCCGTAGCCGTTACCAATGCGCAGGTTGAGCAGCGTCATGTTGCGCGGCATCTCGAAAGGATGCGCGCCCGGTGCCGGTGCGGCCGACGCCGCGGTCAGCGCAAGTCCGCCCGTCGACGCGGCCGCAAGCCCTGCCGCACCCGCCTTCAAGAAATCACGCCGATGGCCCGCCATTCTTTTCTCCCAGAGTGCCTCAATTACCTGCGCGGCAAGGGGGTAATGCCCTTGAACTCGAATTTCTGGACACGCTTTCCGTCCTGCACTTCTGTCACGTACAGGTTGCCTTTCGAATCCACGTTCATGTGATGCATGACGTAGAACTCGCCGGGCATCACGCCGGGGCGGCCGAACGAGTCGAGCGGCTCCAGCGTCTTGCGGTCGAGAATCCATACGCGTGCCGGGCTCCGGCTCGCGACATAGAGGAAGCGCTGCTCCGGATCGTGCGAGAACGCCGTCGAGGCCACGGTCTGGCCGTTGCCGCAATGCGGGACCTCGCAATAGCGGTCGATGAATCGCTGAGTCACATATTTGCCGTCGAGCGTGAACACCTGGATGCGCTTGCCGCCGCGGTCGGAGACATAGACGAAATTATCCTTGGACACGCGCGTGGCATGCACCGGCGTGATGAATTGTTCCGGACCCCGGTTGCTGTCCGTGAGCTCCTTCGCCGGAACGCGCCGGTCTTCGGCCACCTTGGGCGGGTCGGGCACCTCATCGACCGGCTTGTTGCCGAATGCGCCCCACATGCGCTTGAACGCGCCGGTATCGGCGTCGAACACGATGACGCGCCGGTTGCCGTAGCCGTCGGCAACGAACAGCTCGTTGGTCGACGTGTGGACGAACGTGTCGGCGGCGCCTTTGACGTTCGCGGTGTCCGCGTTGCCCTTGCTCGCGCCCTTCTTGCCGAGCTGCATCAGGAACTTGCCCTGCTTGGTGAACTTGACCAGATGATGGTCCGTCGGACCGTTGCCGCCGAGCCAGACATTGCCCTTCGGATCGACGTAGATGCCGTGCTCGACTTCGGGCCAGTCATAGCCCGGTCCGGGTCCGCCCCACGCCTGGATGAAATTCCCCTGTTCGTCGAATTCGATCACCGGCGGTGCGGCCTTGTCCTTCTGATCGGCGCGGACGCTGCTCGGCCGCTGGAGCACCCAGGCGTGGCCCTGATCGTCGATCGAGACGCTGGAGACCTGTCCGAACACGTAACGCGGCGGCAGCTTGGGCCAGGTCGGATCGACCTCGAAGCGGGGCGCCTCGCGTGCCGCCTTCGCCGCCGGCGCTGGAGCCGCTTCGGACTTCATGATGGTGACCGCACCCGCGGCAAGCGCAACGGCAACAGAAGACGCCAGCAGCGAACGCGTGATCAGTCTCATCGAACCCTCCCGTGTTGAAGTGCCCGTCCCAGAAAGACGTGTTGGCGCAAGTCTAGTGCACCGGGACCAACCCGGAAAGGTCAGGCGCCGAGGTGCAAGGAGAGGCCAATTCATGGCATTCTCGTCCACAACATGAACCTGAGGGGAGAACCCATGCGTTTTGTTGGCCTTGTTGTTCCTGCCGTTGTCGCCGCCGCCATTGCCGGCGCTGCCTGGGCGCAAGCCTGGGACGTCTACACGAACCGCGCGAATTTCTTCACCGTCAACCTTCCGGGGACACCGGTGGAGACGACCGCGCCCTACCGCACGGCCAAGGGCACCAACCTCACCGCGCATGTGTTCACCGCAACGGCGCCCGCAAGCTCGATCCTCGCTGGGACGTACAAGGTCACCGTCGTCGACTACTCGAGCGCGAAGGATGAAATCCCGATGGCCGTCGAGCACGCGGCCAAGGCCGTCACCGCGCGAGGCACGGTGAAATACGACGGGCTGAACAATCTCGACCTGCACCTCTCGCGCCGCCTCACGATCGAGACGGCCATGACGCGCATCCTCGCCGAGATCCTCGTGGCCGAGAACGATCGGCTCTACATCACGGAAGCCGAAACGCCGCTGAACGTCCCGCCGGCCGCGAACTTCCAGGCCTCGCTGCAGATCCTGGACGCCAAGGGCGTGCGTATCCGCGAGCGCACCGCGCTCGGTTTCGAGGCGGGCACGAAGTCGCCGATCAGCGCCGGCGGCGTTCCGGACGAATCGAACTCGGTCGCCGCATTGGTCGCGGGGTCCTGGCGAGTCGCGGGCGGCAACTGCCAGACCGCCTATTTCAAGTCGGGCGAGCGCACCAAGACGAAGCGCCGCGAAGAAGCGCTCAGCGGCACGATCACCAATGCCGGCACGACGGTTTCGGGGCACCTGGTCCTGAACGGGGCCCGCGCGGGCCAGTTCATCAACCCGGCGACCGACGGCGCGATCATGCTGTTCGATCCGCAGGCGAACAAGCTCGGCATCTCGGCCATCGGCGCGCTAGCGCT
>Ga0184629_10000459_pt1 | contig 18363 bp, 13 predicted proteins | sample PLM4_32_b1_FD_133158 | JGI IMG/M metagenome (GOLD analysis project Ga0184629, IMG submission 133158) | Groundwater sediment microbial communities from an aquifer in East River, Colorado, USA - PLM4_32_b1 | ecosystem: Environmental > Terrestrial > Soil > Riparian zone | place: USA: East River... | reverse complement strand
TGGAAACTCGGACTGCGGTATTCATGGACCAAGGTTCGCGATACGCTCCGTTTCGGAGCGCCCCTGATTCCCGGCCAGGTGGCGGAGATTGGTGCGAGCTTCACGGAGCGCTATCTTATCGTGCACATGGCCTCGTTGGCCGCGGCCGGGGTCTACTTCCTCGCCATGCGGCTCGCGAGCGTGATTAACGCCCTGATCATCGGTCCCTTCAACCGGATATACGTGGTGCGCCGGTTCGAAGCGTACGGGGCGGGGACGGAGGACGGCGATTCGTCGCGCGTCTTCACGTATTTTTTTATCGTGGTCACGTGGATCGCGCTGGGCCTGGCGGTTTTGGCGCGCGAAGTTGTCGCCATCGCGGCGCACGGACGGTACCAGGGCGCGGTGGAGGTGATTCCACTCGCGTGCCTGACGCAGGTTCTTGTTTCGGTGCTGATCATCGCGGAGTTGGGCATATACTACGCGAAGATTCCGCGGCACCTGACCACCGCGAACATTGCTACGCTGGTGGTGCAACTTGGTTTGAACTTGCTCCTGATTCCGGACTTCGGGACGAGGGGGGCGGTGACGGCGCTGACCGTCGCGACGGCTTTTCGCCTCGCGCTGACCGTGTATCTCGCGCGCGGGCTCGGCGGGCCCAGAATCGAGTGGCCGTCCCTTGCCGGCATCATCGTCGGCGCTGCCGGGGTCTTTGCAATCTGCGCCGCGCTGGACCTGCGGGAGGGGTGGCTTTCGACGCTGGCGAAGGTCGTGCTGCTGGGGTTGTATCCCCTCGCCGTGTTCGCCAGTCCGCTGCTCACCGGTCAGGAACGACGCGCCCTCATGCGTCTGTTGACGTCGCGGTGGAATCGACTCGCCCGTGCGTCGATGAAGGGTGGTTCGGTTGAGCCCTGACCCGAACCCGGTTCGTGTTGCCCTGGTGTACCCGTCAGACACCTTGTCGAACAAGGTGGGCGGAATCACGACGTTTCTCAGGGGATTCATCGAGCACGCGCCGGATGACTTTGCGATCGAGCACGTCGGCGTGACGGTGTCACGCGACCAGCGACCGGTTGGGCGCTGGACGCTGCTCGCCATGGAGGGTCGACCGTTCCGCTTTCTTCCCGTTCTGTTCGAGAAGGATGTCAACCGCAAGACGAGGATGCCGCTTTCGTTCCGCTTCACACTTGCGCTCGCGGCGCGGCGCCCCGACCTGTCGGGGCGGGTGCTTCTGTTCAACCGAATCGAACCCGCGGTGCTTTTCCCGGCGCGTAGCCTCCCCAAGATCGGCTTCGTCCACAACGACATCCAGAAGCGGGTCGGGGTGGGAAGCGAGGACTCGTGGCGTCACGCCCGGTGGATGTACTTCGGGTTCGAACGCCGCGTGTTCAAGTCCCTGGATCATGTGTTCACGGTGAACCGGAACTCGCTCGAGTACTACCGGGCGAATTACCCGTTCCTGGCCGGGCGCCTGAGCTTTCTTCCCACCTGGGCGGATCTGGAACTATTCCACCCCGCGGATGATCGTGAAGGCCTTCGGCGCCGCCTCGCCAAGGAGCACGGGCTGTCACCGGACCACGCGTGGGTGCTGTTCGTCGGCCGCCTGCAGGAGCAAAAGGCTCCCATGCGCTTGCTCGAGACATTCCGGGAACTCCATCGGCTGCGCGGCGACACAGCCCTGATCGTCGTTGGGGACGGCAATCTGAAGGACAGCATGGTCGAAGCGGTGCGCCGCTTCGGGATCGCCGGTTCGGTGCGCTTCATCGGTTCACGACCCCAACGCAAGCTGGCCGAGTTCTATCGCGCGTCGGACGTCCTGCTTCTCACGAGCAACTTCGAAGGCATGCCGAGGTCGGTCCTCGAGGCGCTGGCGTCCGGCCTGCCCGTGGTCACGACCGACGTCGGTGAGGTGCGGGCGGTGGTCACCGACGGTGTGTCGGGGTGGGTATGCGCCGATTTCGAACCGGAGCCGATCGCGCGCGCACTCGAGACGGTACTGGCCCACCGTTCTCAGTATGGGCCGGAGAACTGCACGCGCGCTGTCGCCGCGTACACGCCCGCCCGGGTGCTCGCACCCGTGTATGACCTGTGCCGCAAGCTCTTCCGCGAATCCGCCGGAGCGGCGTCGTGACGTCCCGGCGTCTCTCCATCGGCATCGCGATAACCAATCTACCCGAGGACAAGGCGGGTGGGGCGCAAATCCAGGCCGCACGGATGGCCGCCGAGCTCGCCACCGACCACGATGTGACGCTGTTTTCGCGCAGGGGTCCCCGCTCAGGGCATGCCCGCGTCCCCGGAGTGCGGCTGGCGCTACGCAGGCCCTTTCCGATTCCCGGGGTTCGCCTGGTGGTGGACTCGCGCTGCGCTGCGCGGGAGGTCGTTCACGCGTCTCCCCGGATCGACGCCCTCGTTTGCTACCAGACCCTCGCCGCCGGGCTGGCGGGCGCGATGGCACGGGAGCGGGGAATCCCGGTACTCGTCTACATCCACGGCCGGCACGAGTACCGAATCGACCGATGGAACCAATTCCGGCTCTTCGCGCCTCGGGTCTACGCCGCAGCTGACCGCATTCTCGTGCATTCGCCCATGATCGGCGACGAATTGCTGCGCGCTTTTTCCGGAGGGAGGCATGCGCGTCTGCGCCGCCACATTGAACAGCGGCTGCGCGTTCTTCCCAACGGCGTCGAGTTGCGCCCCGCGCGGACGGGAACCGGAAAGTATCTCCTCTTCGTGGGGAGACTGATTCCAATCAAGGCGCTGGACGCGCTGATCGCCGCGCTGCGGTCGCTGCCACCGGTCGAGACTCTCATCGTCGGAGACGGACCCGAGCGCGAACGCCTCCGGCGGTTGAGTGCCGCTCTCCCGGTTCGCTGGCTGGGGCAGGTTCCCCATGACGAAGTGATCCGCGTCATGTCGGAAGCCATGTGCCTCGTGCTTCCGTCGCGCACTGAGGTTTTTCCCAACGTTGTCATGGAGGCGATGTCACTCGGCGTGCCGGTGGTTGCTTCGCGGGTCGGCGGTGTTCCGAGCTTGGTCGAGTCCGGGGTGAATGGTATCCTGATCCCGCCGGCGGATCCGGTGGCACTGGCGCGCGCCATCGAGGCATTGGTCGGCAGCGAAACCATGCGCCGCGCGATGGGCCAGCGCGCGCACGAGAAGGCGGCGCAGTTCGCCTGGCCGAAAGTGGCCGCCAGGCTGGTCGATGAGGTCCAGGCGCTGCTGGGTGAGGTCGTGCGATGAGAGCAACCGGCGTTTCCACGATGGGTCGCATTGCGGCCGTGCTTTTTCTGATCGGACTCATAGCGCCCTGCCGGAGCGGCCCCGCGCCCGATCGGGCGAGTGCCGCGGGGGCAAATCCGTCGCCAGCGCGCAAGCCGGAAGCCGGCGCGAAGCTGGAGATTCCGTTCACGGTGGAGAACCGTTCCGGAAGGAGGCTCCGTGTCGCGGTGGTGCAGGGCGGAATCCCCTTTGCGAGAGGCGCCATGCGCGATCCGGCGGTGCTGTCGGTGCGCGCGTCGGACGGGGCGCGGATCCCGACCCAGGCGCGTGCGTTGGCGTTCTGGGAGGACGGATCTGCCAAGTGGATTCTCATTACTTCCCAGGTTGCGGGCCTCCCGGCCGCGCCGAAGTCGACGTTCACGCTGACCGATGGAGCGTCGTTGTCGCCGGCGAGACCGCTCGCCGCGCGCGGTTTCCCGGCCGGGGTTCAGTTTTCGATCGTGGATCAACAAGGCCCTGACATATTCGTGAGCGAGTCCAGCGCGCCCATCGAATCGGGCCCGCTCATGGTTGAAACGAGGTTCAACGGGAGCTTCGCGGGACGGCAATCTGCCACGCAGGCCAGCGTCACGGTTGCGAGCTTTCCTGGCCTGGGCGCTGTTCGCTATCGCTTCGCCGTCAAGCAGCTGGAGAACGGGGCTGAGTGGAAGAAGCTCGCGGCGATCGTGCCGCATCCCCATGTCTTCGTGTACCAGCAGCAGAACATGGAAGCCGTGATCCGCAGCAAAGCAAAGGGCGTCACCGAGATTGTCTTTAACGATTCCGGTGTAGCGGTGGATCGCGGCGTGGGCCGATGCTGGGAAGTATGGGGCTTCGACGCCGACCCGGGGGCACTGGGCCGGCCCCTCCGTCCGGTGCCGGGCCCGCAGTACATGATCGCGACCGGTGCCATGGGCCGGATCGCGACCGAGGTGCCGGCGCAGTGGCAGGAAACATTCGAACGGTCGGTGCAGAGCGTTTTCGCGAAGCGTGACGCGAATCCGCGAAACTTTGGATGGCGCAACTATGGGGACTTTTTCGACCGCGAACACGGCCTCGCCTACTACGGGTACCTCGACCAGGAGTACGACCCTTCAACGGCGCTCTGGCTCGCCTATGCGCGCACGGGGAACATCGAGTTCTTTGACCGCGCGGAGTCACTCGCCGACTTTTTCCGCGACATGTGTCTCAGCCCCGAGGGTGGAACCTATCAGCACCGGGCCACGGTTGACGCGGCGTACGCGACCATTGTCAACACCATCTCGTCGAATCTGGCCGGGAAGATCAAGTCGGCACCCGGGTACAAGCCGACGTCGGCTGGTCTGGTGACCGCGATCGGGTCGACGTACGGGGAAAAGACATCCCGCGCGTCGAAGGGGCTGCTCGACGCCATGCCGGCAAGCGAGCCGTTCGAGGTGAGACAGCAGCGACTGATCGATCAACTCGCCAACTCCGCGGTGAAGTCGGAGGAGGAGAAGCTGAAGAAAAAAATGGAAGGGCACTCCCAGGATGAGGTCGACCGGATCAGCCTCAAGGACATGATGATGTTCTACGCGCAGAGCGCGGACATGCAGCAGCTCGGCTACGGAAACGCGGATCAGGCCTTCGCCCCGTTCTTCCGCCGCTACGGAGGGTCGTGGGAAGACTTCCCCGCGTTTCACGTCGACCTGCTGCCCGATCCAGCCAAAGCTCACACCGGCAGCCACAGTCTGTTGGAAATGCTGGTATGGGCCTATGTGATGACGGGAGACGAAGCGTATCGCGACGCGGCGCTTCGAGCGACGCGATACCACCTGGACGTGCTGATTCCTTTCGTGATCAAGACCTACGGGGGGAGTCAGGCGAAGCTGGTGGAATCACGCAACGCCGGGTGGCCGCTGATCAACATGATGGCGGTTGGGGAGATCACGGAGTACCGCGACCCGGACCTCGACCGCGAAGTGCGCCGGGCTGCGGATCAGCTGGCCGAGCTGTTGATGCGAGTCCGCGTCGAGCAGCATCAGGGCGGGATTCATGCCGGCGTCACGCTGGAGGCGCTGTGCCGCTACCATGAGAAGACGCGCGACGCGCGCTGCGGCCGCTACATTGTGGAGTTGGCGCGCTTCTGGGCGTCGTCGCAGTGGAACGGACGGAAGAACTCGTTCAACAACACCACCAACGAACCGGAGTCGGCGGACGCCTCGATGACCGGGCTCTTGCTCTACGGACTGGCGTACGCCAACCAGCTCACGCCGGACAAGAGGCTGCAGGACGCGATCGAGAAGGCGACGAGGAGCCTCGCGTCGGAGTCCACGAACTACGCGAAGCGCTTCGGGCAGTTGTACCGGAGCACGCCACGCGCTTTCGCGCTGATCGCCGACAAGTCGAAATGACCGGAGGCGTCATTCCGCGGTATCGGCTCCGCCGCCGGCACCCGGGTCGGGTGGCTCTGTGCCGATCCCGGTACGCTGCGCGCGCGCCGCGTTCTTGGCCTCTATCTTCTGTTCGTCTGTGAAACGCCTCGCGCGTCGCACACGCCAGTCTCTGAGACGGCAGTAGACCTCGGCGCGCAGCCGGGCCACCGGTTTGTCCCGCGTGATGCGGAGGTCACTGTACTGCACGTACGTCGAGGCCCAGCGTCGGACATGCAGCTGGTGCTCTCCGAGCAGGTCGTAGATCGGATATCCCCTGCGAAAGCATTCGCTGATCGAGTGCTGGAGGAGCAGGACCGCCGGCCCACGCGGCATGTGTTCGAGGTCATAAGCGGTGTGATACGCGTTGAGCTGGCGTTTGTAGAGAACATTGATCAGGTACGCGACGGCGCGCCCGCTTATCGTCACAAAGCAGATGTCGAGGAGACCACCGGCTGCGAGCTCCGTCAGGAAGGTCGCCATCCGGTCATCTTGCGCGGCGGCGTCATCCGCGCTCTTCCAGCTCCTGCGCGTGATGTCGACGATCCACGCGATCGCTTGTCCGATGTCGGTGATATCGGCGGGATACGAGAGGACTTGCAACTCGCCGGCCTCCGAGCAGAGTCGCGATGCACGTTTGCCGGCGGCGCGGGACTTCTTGGGAATCGATCTCCAGTAGTCGTCCCACGTTCCCTCGATGGGCACGTAGAGGCTGGTGCGGTGCTGGACGCTGGAGAGGAGCAGCCGGGCCGGGGACACGGCGGCTCGCAGCATGGCTTCGGTGGAAGAGGTGGTGGGGACGTTCTGCAGTTCTATCAAGTCCCAATCGCGCGATGCTTTCCAGTACTCGACGAAGGCCACCATGACGTCCTCGCGACCGTCTTCGACCACGATTTCAAGCGGAGGTGACGTGCCGTGCGTCGGAAACGAAATCCGTCGGATGCGAAGCCCCGGGCGGCGCCGTCGGCGCATGAACGTGGGCGAGAGTCCAATCATCCGGGCGTTCTCCCGTGCGACGAGAACGCGGCAGTCGTACCTCGTGCCGATGTGGTCCAGGTACGGCAGCATGAACTGGGGGGTTATGAAAGGATTGCGACTGGAGACGCGCTCGGCGAGCGCGGCCCATTCCGGCCGGATGGCCAGCAGTGAGGCGTGGTCGCGGATTTCCTCGACAATCATGGAAGTTGCAAGTTCGGAAACGTTGTCGGATCGGAACGGCGCATTCGGCGCGCCACTCTAGACTTGTTCGGGCGGAGCATAGCATGATAAGCTCTTGCAGTGAAATACGTTGCTTTTCCCGGTAGCGAACCGATCCCCGACGTGTTTTCCGGCCCGCACGAATGAATCCGCGCGCGACGTGTCTCGATGCCCGCCGAGAGCGGGAAGCCCTCGCCGGTCATTGGCGAGATATGTGCGAGAGATCGGAACGAAATCGGGGGCTCGCGACGTCGGGAGACTGGTTTTGGAGCAACTTGGACTGGGTGTCACCCCCGGAACATCGGCTGCGTTTTGTGACGGTTCATGACCGCGGAAGAGTAATCGGGCTTTTTCCCGTCCAGGAGCGATACGTTGTTCTCTCCGGGATTCGCGTCCGCTGCGCTGGGTTCATACACGGGCCGTACGCGTTGGGTGACACCGCGGTCGTGACGGATGACGACGTCGAGCGATCGGTGGAAGGATTTGTATCGTTTCTATTCGACGACATGCCCGGGTGGCGGTGTTTTTCGACCGAGGGGATCGATGCCGATTCGCGGGTGGGGCGTGCTCTGATCGCCGCACTCTCGGCGCGCGGGCGGGTCATAGATCGTGGGAGCGAGGAAAGGCCGTACGTTTCCTTTGCCGACGGCTGGCAGGGATACATCGACTCCAGGTCCGCGAATTTCCGGCGTAGCATCAAGCGTGCGGTGCGCTGCTTGACGGACGGGGGGCGGCTGGACTACCGGAGCGCGCCGGCGACCGGGCCCGGTGCTATCGACCTCGTGGAGTCGATCGACCACAGGAGCTGGCGAATGGCGAAGGAAGGGGACGTTGCAACCAACGCCCGTCTCGTGGAGTACTGCCGTAATCTGTACCGGACGTTCCCCGACCCGGCGACGCATCTGGTGCGATATCTCACCCTGAACGAGGTCCCGGTGGCCAGCCTTTACGGGTTCATCCATGAGAACGTTTTCTACGCGATCAAGGTGAACTATGACATCTCGATGAGCGAAGGTTCGCCGGGGTTTTTGCTGCTGGTCCGTGCGTTCGAGGAGCTTGCGTCGAGCGGAATCGCACGCATCGAGCTGCTCGGGAGAAACGAGTATCTGCGCCGGCTCGGCAGCGCTTCACACCGGATGTCCCGCTTCCTCGTGTTCAACCGTTCGAACAGTGGGCGGGCGCTGGGTCTTGCGGCCCATGCAGTTTGGCGATTCCAGTCACTCAGGCCGACACCCCGGGCGGCCGTGCAGCGATGAAACAGATCATTTCGGCGGGGCCCCTGCCCCGTCCCTCCGATTTCCTGCGGCCTCCCGGTCCCCGGCCGTTCCCGCTGGGAAATCCCCGAACTTCATACTGGTATTGCGCGCGCACGGCGATCGTCCAGGGTTGCCTCTCGATCGGACTGCGGGCCGGGGACAGGGTGCTCGCCCCGGCCTACGCCTGCGGTTCGGAGATCGACGCCCTGGTGGGTGCGGGGTTGCGCCTCGAATACTACCGCGTCAGGCCGGATCTATCGGTGGACCTTGACCACGTCGAACACGTTTGTCGCGCCGGGGGATCCGCCCTTCGCGCGTTGTTCGTAACGCACTACTTCGGATTCGCGCAGGACATGGACAGCATCCTCGCGTTCGCGCGCGCGCGTGATCTCGTTGTGATGGAGGATAACGCCCACGGTCTCTACTCGCGCGACCCCGGGGGCCGAGAGCTGGGATCGCTGGGGAACGCCTCCGTCTTCAGTTTCACCAAGAGCCTGGCCGTTCCGGACGGCGGCGCGCTGGTACTGGATGCTTCCGTGCCTTCTGCACCGGATCGCGGCCGACGGCCGGAACTGTTCCCGGTCGCCGGAAAGGCCCGTTACCTCTTCGAGCAGGCCGTCGAGCAGAAGTCGCGCGGAGCCGGCCGCTTCCTGCGCCAGAGTGTGCTCGACCCGCTGGCGAGGCGGGTGAAGTCGCAAGCGAGCGTGCCGCATGTGGAGAGCAAGGAGGGCATGGATCTGATCGGGTTCAGGCGCGAGCGTGTCGACTGGCGTATTTCGACGCCCGCGCGCCTGATGCTCCGCGCGTCCTTGTCGCGCGACATCCCGGACATCCGCCGTTCGAACTATTCGGCCCTGCTGGCGGGGATAGAGACGGATTCCCGGGCCCGCGCACTGCTCCCCCTGCTCCCGAACGGCTGCTGTCCGCTGATGTTCCCCATCCTGGTGGACGACCCCCGCGGGCTACTGCGACACCTGTCGGCCGTCGACATTCGCGCCAAGCACTTCTGGTCCTTCTCCCACCCGGACGTTCCGATGCAGCAATTCCCGTTTGAGGCGGAGTTGAAGAAGAACACGGTGGCGCTGCCGGTTCACCAGGACCTGGACCGGGATGATATGGCGCGCATCGCGGAGGCCGTGCGTGTGTGGCGGCGCGGTGGCGGCCGGGTGGTGCACTGACGCACATGGGTGCCATCGCGGGCATTCTCGAGTTCGGGGGAGCGCGTCCCGATCCTGCGCCGCTCGCGCGCATGTCGGGGACGCTGGCGGCGCGGGCTCCCGGGGCGGATGAATCCTGGACCGGAGGCGCGTTCGGGCTCGTGCATCGCCGGGACGCTGTACGCCCCGTGATCAGCGAGCGCGGCCAGCCGCTATCCGATTCCACCGGAAGATACCGGATCGTGTGCAGCGGGCGAATCTTCAACGCGCACGAGGTCGAAAGGAATCTGCGCGGGATCGATGCGCTCGATGGTCCACCGCCCTCGATACTTTCCCTTATGCTGCGCGCGTTCGTCGCGTGGGGCGTGGATGCGTTCGCGCACTTCAACGGTGCTTTCGCGTGCGCGATCGTCGACACGGAGAACGAAACGTTGGTTCTTGCCCGGGACCAGGTCGGGACCCGGCCGCTTTTCTACCGCATCGACACGGACTCGGTTCTCTTCGCGTCGGAAGTGAAGGCCATTCTGGTGCACACCGAGGCAGGCCGGACGCCGGATGAAACCGGCATCGCCAACTACCTCAGCTGCAATCGCTACCTCCTCTTGTCCGATCGGACGTTCTATCGAGGCATCACGAGGCTGCTGCCCGGCCACACGCTGGTCGTCTCGCGCCGCGGCGTGGACGTGCGGCCGTACTGGGCGGTTGACCCGGACCGCCGGTGCGATGCGCGGTCATTCGGAGAGGCCGTGGAGCGAAGCAGGGAACTCCTGGTCGACGCGGTACGCATTCGCATTCCGGAGGGCGACCGGGTAGGCGCGGCCTCGAGCGGTGGCTTCGATTCATCGGCGGTGGTCTGCATTCTGTCCCACCTACTGCGAGAAGCAGGATCGAAGACGACGGTTGATACGTTCTCTTTCGACTTCGGCTCGGACGCAGCCGACGAACCGCACCTCGTCGACGTCGTGACGCGCTTTGCCGGCGCCGTTCATCACCCGCTGCAGGTACTGACGCCGAACTTCCTGGATGAAACGGATGACCTCATTGTTGCGAACGACGGGCCCACGCTCGAGGACAGCGTTCTCCTCTTGTGGAAGAAGAAGCGGAATGTCCGCGCGCGCGGCGTGGATGTCCTGCTTAGCGGGTTGGGGGGGGATGAGCTTTTCATGGGACGGCGGAACTACCTGGCGGACCTGCTGCGCCAGTTCCGCTGGAGAGAACTCTGCGGGGAAGTTCGGAGTGTCTACCCGGTCAACCCGAACACGGGGTTGCGCACGTCGCTGCGCAAGTTGCTCCGCGCATACGCCATCGCACCCCTGGAGCCTTATTGGATGAAGAGCGCGCGGAGAGGGCGCCTGGCCACCCCGTTTCCACCCGCCTGGATGACGCCGTCGCTGGCTCGGCGAACCGGCGTGGGCGACGCGCTGCCCAACCCGGACCGGCCGCGCTTTCGGACGGTCTTCGAGCAGGACTGCTTTGACGTATTCAACTACGAGCTCCTTGGCGGCGCGGTGCCTTATCACGACGTAGCCGGCAGCCGCTGGGCGATCGACACGCGCTTTCCGCTTCTCGACGTGCGGTTGGTGGAGTTCATGTTTGCGGTGCCGCGCGAGTGGAAGATCCGCCACGGCGAAGTGCGGATGCTGCAGAAGGAGGCGGTCATGCCCTACGTTCCGCCGGAGATCGCGGCGCAGCACTTAAAGAAGGATTTCCATCCGGTGCTGAACGCATTCCTGCGCGGTGCCTACGCGAGGGAGCTTTCACCCCTGCTGGAGCAGCGGGAGCACGTCAGCGACGAGTACGTCGACTGGGGCGCGGTACGCGCATACTACGACGCCTTCATCTCCGGGAAGGTTGGGAATCCGTACCCGCTCTGGGTGGTGTCCAACCTGGAGAGATGGATCAGGCGCGAGCTTGCCTGATCGGGGACGGCGGACCCGCGGCAGCGTCGCCCGCCGCGCGACGCACGGCGCATCCCTCCAGAATGCCGAAGAGGAAGAAGATCATGTTGCTGCCGTACCAGCACGCGGATAGATCCTCGAAGAACCCGTTGGCCACGTACGTTGCGAGCGAGGCCAGCGCCACGAACGCGATCTCCCGTTCCCACAGCCAGTCCCCGTCTCTTTGCCGATAGGAACGCACTCCGCGGCGCCAGCACATCACCAGGATCGCGGCGAACGGCACGAACCCGAGCAGCCCGGTCGTGACGAGGATATTGAGGTACTCGTTGTGCGTTGCGCCCAGGGAATACGCGTAGTCCGGCGGGACGTCCCCGATCCTGACCAGGTACTCCGATCGCTCCTCGCGATAGGTGCGCTGTCCGAACCCGAAACCGGTCACCGGCTTGTGGACAACCATGTTCGCCGCGGTTCCCCAGAGCGCAATGCGGTTGTAGATCGGTACCGGGTCCATCAGCCGGGTGCGCACAAAGCTCGACTGCGAAACGACCGGCCACGTGGCAATGAGGGCCGTGAGTCCGAGCAGCGCCGCGACGAGTATGACGCGCCGGGTTCTCGGCATCAGGATGCCCATGGCCGCGATGGCCGCGAGCAAGCCCAGATATACCGCCCGCGTCTTGGTGAGCGCCAGGCCTATCGTCATGATCGCGAGCGCACCGGCTGCCATCCTGCGCTCCAGCGCGCGCTTCGACCCGACCAGGATGGTGAAGGCCGAAATCAAGCTCACCGACATCACCACTCCGAAGTGGGTAGCCGAGTGCAGGGTGCCGACCGCTCGCCCCTCGTGAATTACCTTATAACGCGACGGCGTGAACCACGTGATGCCGGTGAAGAACTGCAGGATCGCTACAAGCCCTATGAAGATCCCGACCGCCGCGTATAGTCTGAGAATCCACTTGAGGTATCTCTCGCGCACGAGGTTCTTGCCGAGAAAGAAGAGCATGAACGGCACCAGGTACGACTGGGCCAGAAACACGACGTCGAGTCGGAGACCGGACTCGGCGCGATCCGGCAGAGATCCGCCGCGAACGGCCAGCGAGGTTGCGGCGACGACGATAAAAGCCGCCATGGCCAGTTCGATCCGACCTGCGGGCAGCACCTTCCAGTGTCGGCCGAGGACCATGAACACGGCGTAAACCACCACGGCGAGAAGCATCGCACGGTCGATGGTGGCCGCGGGAATGGCCCCGCCGGCGCTGAAATCGAGCCATCCGCCCAGCGTCGGGCCGGCCACAACGGTGGCGAGCAACACCCATACGGGAGCGCGCAGCACCACCGCGATCCCGACCGCGAGGCCGATGATGGCGATCAAGACAAAGGGAGCGGGGGATGCGAAAGCCAGGGCCAGAAGGACGACAGCGCCAGCGAGGGGAAGTCCCATGACTATGTTGCCGATGCGTGTCACGGTCATCACCGGTCGTTTTCTACCTTGGCTTTCGATCGGGTTTTGCGGCGCAGCAGGCGCCGCGCGAGCGGTTTTGCAAACCGTTCGATCGACGAGATCGCGCGCCCGCGCAGGCTCGGGCCGAACAGCAATAACAGACCGTGCCAGCGCGAGTCATCGGTCCAGTCCGCCAGCAGATGCGGCGGATGAACCCGGCCACGCGACGCGTCCACCGCCGTCAGGCCAATGCGGTGCGAATCTCGGATGATTTCGTCGAGGAGGGTTCGGCCGGGGGCGAGGCGCGTGTGCGCGGGATCGTGCGCGAGATTGTAGTCGAGAAAGACACCGCGGAATCGAAACCCGTATCGATAGGCCACCAGAGCACCACCCAACGTGAGCGTTGCCACGTCCAGCCAGCCCCGCCGCGCGAACTTGTCCGACAGTTCGCCGATGAAATCGCAAGATGCCTTGGTCGAAAAGATGCCGATCCGGGATGCGCCCTTCCAGCTCCGGTCTTCGAGCGCGCGCAGTTCCGCCAGCAAGGGACCGAGTTCGTTCGGCTGCGGCTGCCAGCGTCGGAACAGCAGCCCTCCGGCCTGTTTCTGCTTGCTGCGCGCCCGACTCAGGCGGGTGCGGAGCGCGCGCGGGTAGCCGCGCTCGATCTCCTCCCACGGTCGGTCCAGACGGAACACCGGGGATCGGGACCACGCGCGACGCGTCACGGGCACGCGAGCCCGCCGTGCCTCATCGAGCAATGCTTCTTCCTCCGGCCCATCCATGGTCACCTCCGCCAGGCGGGTGAGATCAACCGATCGTGAGCGCTCCACGACGGCCCGCACTCCCGCGCGCAGACCATCCGTTGCGGAGGGATCGAAAAGAATTCCAAGACGATCCGCCATCGGCTCACCGGCGAGCGCGAGCACGGTGAACGGGATTCCAAACCGGCTTTCGCTTTTCAAAACGAAGGGCGCCAGACAGGTTAGGCGCTCGCCCTGAAAAACGGCCAGGAAAACAAGCCGCCCGCTCCCGATGTGCTTCCACCACGTGGAGACCCATTCCGGAGTCTGAAAGATGGACGCCGTGGGGCAGAGGTCGATCAGGTGGGTCCAGTGACGTTCAAAAGCCCCGTCCCAGGATTGCTCGTCCAGCCATCGAACGGTTGCTTCCATCCCGGTCCGGTCTGAGGGCGGTTGGTTATTGGGGGATATGGCCGGCCTCGCGCGAACGACGAACCGAACCCATAACCGGGACGTTCAGGTGGGCGGCCATATCGCGCGGGTCGTACACGGTGTGATCGAAGTAATGCCAGATCAGCCCGACCGCGAAGGCGAACACGAGGCTGGCGGCGAACGCGATGACAATCACGAAGAGCCTCGAGTGATCGCGCCGCACGGGGAGGGACGGATAGTCGACGGCGCGGATGTTGGAGAGCGAAAGCTCGCCGCCCGCGTCCGCCGTGGCCCGGTCCCACCGCTCGCGATAGAAGCGGTATGTCGTTTCCAGGGCCTCCTTCTGCAGCGTCATGCCCTGGATCTGCGCACGATCGGTCTCGCGCGCGATGCGTTCCCGCAACAGCCCGAGCTCCTGCTCGGTTTCCTTGAAGCGCGCCTCGAAAAACGTGGCGCTTGTATCACTGAATATCTCACTGTGGCGCTCGATGTAGACGTCCATGAGTGTCCTCGCCACGACGGTGGCATAGGCTGGATCGTCGGAGCGAAACCTGATGCTCAACAGCGACGAGTAGGGTACCTCGCTCACTTTGAGCCCCTTCCCCAGGCGCTTGATGAGGCGTGACCGCGGGGTTTGTTCCTCGGTGAGACCGGCATCGACCAACGCGCCGCGAACTCGGTTCTTCAAGCGACGGTAGGCGGAGTCCTTCGGCTCCTTCGTATCCAAAGCCAGCCGGTCGATGACGGCTTCCGCGACGGTTCGTGACGTAATGATGCCGATCTCGGAGTTGATGACTTCCGCCGCTTCCAGCTCGTAGCGCACCGGATCGATCCGGAACGTCGGGCTCTTGCCGCGCTCGATCATCACAACGGCGGTCGACGAGTAGGTCCCGGGCATCAAGTAGGAAAAAATTGCGGTCAGGGCGGTGATCGATACGACCACCATGGCCATCAGGCGCCCGCGCAGCCAGAAGAAACGCGTGATGTCCTCCCACGACGGTTCGGCGCCGACGGTGGCCATTGATCGAGCTGGGTCGCGTGCTGTCGTCATCGCGAGTCATGCACCCCGGTCAAGGAACCTGGGAACAAAGCGCCGGCGCTTGTTGAGCACCACGCCCAGGCACGGCACGCCGATCTCGTCCATGTGTGCGGCGAAGCTGGCGATCTGCTCCCAGCGAGACCGACCACACTCGACAACGAGCGCCACGGCGTCCGACCCGCGCGCGATTCCGTCCACGTGCGCAGAATCCGCGCTTCCCGCGTCCACGATTACCAATCGGTATGCGTTGCGCAGGGGCGCGAACAGTTTTTTCCATCTCTCGGGCAGCGACGCCCCGAGCGCATTCGACCAGGTTCCTGCCGGCATGACGTCCAGGTTCGCGATGCTGGCAGAGCGCACCGCCTGTGCGGGCGGGGTAGCGGACTCCAGTGTCTCGGCGACTCCAGGCGAGGGCTCAATCCCGAAAAGACGGTGAACCGAGGGGGACGCCACGTTGGCGTCGACCAGCACGACGCGAAGCGACTGCGACGCGAGCCCGGCCGCCACGGACGCGGCGACGGTCGTGCTCCCCGCACCGCGTGTCAACCCGAACAGGCTGACGACACGTAGGCCGCGAACGTCCGTTTCAATCACCAGCCGGGACTGGATCCTGGAAACGTCCTCGCCGAAGCTGGAATCAGTTGCCCGGAAACGTATTGTACTGTATCCCAATCCCGACTCCGACATCGACAGGTATGAGCTGGCGAATGTATTGATCTACGAACTGGTCCGCGTTTGCGATCGCCGACTTCGGCACGAACAGCACGTCGCCAGCCGTCACAGAGAGCGCCCAGACCGACGGGTCCGACATGTCCAGCGCACCCGCCAGGTTGAGCACGCGGACCGTCAGCGATCCGTTGACCTCTGGATGGACGAGCAACACCTGGGCACGGTGGGCGGTGTTGCGAAAGCCGCCGGCAAGCGCGATCGCTGCTGGAGGCGAGAGTGGCACGGAGATATCCAGGAGTCCGCCGCGCTCGACTTCGCCGAGCACTGCCACTTTGCGGCCGAACTGGGGAGACAGATTCGTCGTCACTTCGATTCCAGGGAACGCCACGGCGTACGCCTGTCGAATCTCTTCGCGCACGTCCGTCAGGGTCCGGCCCAGCGGTCGAACGGGATGGATCAGCGGCAGCTCCAGCACGCCGTCCGGCTGAATCACGAACTCGCGGACGGAACCACCGAGGGCGCGCCCGAGCGATGCCAGAAAATCGGTGGCTCGTTCGTGCGAGGTAATGACGATCAGCTCGATTTTCGGTTCGCGGAAATGCTGTTGGTACCGCGTCGCCAGTGTGGCCACGGCTTCGGGAATGGTCAACCCGCTGAGGGAGACGAGCCCCACAATGGGGAGCGTGCAATTCCCGTCCTGCAGAATGAAGACTTCCTCCTTGACCAGCCTGGTGGACGACTGGGTGACCAGAATGTCGACCGTCGGATCCTGATAATGACGGCGGTACTGGGAAACCAGCTCGGCGCGCGCCGCTTGGATCGTGAGGCCATACAGCGGGACCGCTCCAACCAGCGGCAGTGTGCACGTCCCGTCGGCGAGGATGCGATACGGCCCCTGAATCTCTCCGGACTTCACAGTGATCTGGATCTGATCGTCGATGTCCAGGGTGTACGCATCGCGCGTGCGCGCGGATTCCACCGATACCCGGATGCGATCGCCGATTTCCAGTCGATAGAAAGAGTCCCTCGCAACGGACTTGAAATAGGATACCTGCAGCACGTCACCGGGCTGAAGCACAACGTTCGCAGACGATGGCGGTCGCCAGTCTGCGGGCGGGGGTATGGTCGAAACCGGCGGCAGCGTACTCCCGCACCCGCTCACGAAGAATGCCATCGCGGACAGAACGATTCCATACGCGTAGGAGATCGAAGCAAATCTCATTGAATTGTTTACCTTGCCGAAACCGACTGTGCCGGATAATCGCGAGTGACGCAGAATGTGACCAGTGGCGACGGATGTCGCACAAATGCTGGCACATTCATGGTATCAGAATCGTCGCGCCCACGCCAGAGTCTTGGTGCGCTACCACGACCCCGGCAGAGAGCTCGTTGCGTCGAGGCGCGTCGCCCCGCGCTTGGGCGTTTGAGGCTTGGAAACGCGGATTTGACAGCGCTTTTCGAGCATGCTAAACTAAACGCCGCTCGAAATCCAGGTCCCGCGAGCGCGGGCCTGCCCTACCCGCCTTTCAGGTGCCACAGGCGTGAACCCGAGGTTCAGGTGATGAACATTGTGACGGCCGCGCGTTTTCCTTCATGTGAATTCCGCAGCCGGCTGTTCCTTGTCCTGGTCATGTTGGGTGCGTTGAGCTGCTCCGGCGAAAGCTCGAGTCCGGTCGAACCGGAAGAAAAGGGGAAACCGGGCCTCGGACCGAATCAGGGGCAGTTCATCGATGCGCCTGTCGAGGGCCTTCAATTCATTTCCGGGGTCCAATCGGGAACGACGGATGCGCGTGGTGTTTTCTCATTCCAGAGTGGGCACGACGTTCAGTTCTGGGTGGGGAATATCGAGTTGGGCTCCGTGGCCCCGGCCGTGAAGTTGAGCCCGCTGCACCTGGCCCAGACCACAGACGTGACGGATCCTGTCGCCACGAACATCGCCCGGTTCCTGCAAACGATCGACAATGACGGCAACGCGTCGAACGGGATCAAGATCACCGGGGCGGTCCTAGTGGCGGCGGTGGGGAAGTCCTTGAACTTCGCGCAGACGGTCGTCGAATTCGAGAATGATCCCAACGTGCAGTCGGTGGTGGCCAGCCTCACGGGCGTGACGCAGGTAGGCGTGCGCGAGCTGGTCGATGCAACGTTGGCCCAGTCACAGCTTGCAAACGGGATTCGAAGCGCCCTGGTGGGACAGTACTCCGGATCGTTCTGCAAGGTGACCGATGGCGTAGCGCAGCCCGGCGGACAATGGGCCATGACCGTGGCTACGGACGGCAAGGCCAAGTTCGAGTTCGTCGGGGTCGTCAGTTTCAAAGTGTCGTGCGCCATGGCCCTCGACGGCCGCGTGTCTGCCAACGACCCCGATGCGGGAGTCGAGGTTTACGGCTCGTTCGGGCAGGATTTCCACGGCTACTGGTCGTACCACGGAATGACCGGCACGTATTCCCAGAAGTCAGGGTGCGGTGCAACGAGCACCCCGTGCGATAACTGATCGGGACCGGCACCGCGCACCCGCCCATACTCTCCGGCTCCCGCGAGCGAGAACATCACGCCGACCTCGGAGACCCAATCGGTCGAGCCATGACACTCAAAGGCAAGGTAGCCATCGTTACGGGCGCGTCGTCCGGGATCGGCAAGGCGATCGCGCAACTCTACGCACGGGAAGGAGCCGCCGTCGTTGTCGCGGACATGAATCGGGACGCGGGGGAGAGCGCGGCCGAGGAGATTCGCAAGGCGGGCGGGGATGCGCTGTTCGTGCCCGCCAACGTCGCGGAGGCGGCCGATGGCGAGCGCACGGTGAAGGCCGCGGTGGAACGCTACGGCCGCCTGGACTGCGCGTGCAACAACGCCGGCATCAGCGGCGAGCAGAACCTCACCGCCGACTATTCGGTCGAGGGCTGGGCGAAGGTC
>Ga0184629_10000458_pt1 | contig 18376 bp, 20 predicted proteins | sample PLM4_32_b1_FD_133158 | JGI IMG/M metagenome (GOLD analysis project Ga0184629, IMG submission 133158) | Groundwater sediment microbial communities from an aquifer in East River, Colorado, USA - PLM4_32_b1 | ecosystem: Environmental > Terrestrial > Soil > Riparian zone | place: USA: East River... | reverse complement strand
GCGTCCGGGTTCACGCTGGCCGCGGGCAACCTGGCGCGCTATCTGTCGCAGATCCCCGCCGACCTGACGCGCAGCATCAAGTTCAGCTTCCCCGGCTCCCCGGGCGGCGGCGGCACCGACCACGCCTCATTCGTCACCTGCGGCGCGACCGGCTTCGGCCTGGGGTCCGGGGATTGGGACTACTTCCGCTACACCTGGCACACCAACCGCGACACCTACGACAAGATCTCCTGGGACGACGTGCGCAACAACGCGACGCTCGTCGCGATGCTCGTCTACCTGGCGTCCGAGGATCCCGAGCGGATGCCGCGGGCGCGCCGCGACGTGTTCCAACCGGGGCCGAACGGCCAGCCGGGCGCATGGCCGGCATGCCGCACGCCGCTACGCAGCACGCCGCAACCGTGAGAGGTCTCTGGGCCCTCTCCTGCCTCGCACCGTTCGCCACGGGGGCGGCGCAGCGCTCCCACGCTGACTCGGTCGTGAGCGGCTGCGTGGCGCTCGACACCGCCACCCGCTGGCAGCAGGTGCAGGCAGCCTGGTCGAGCGATACCACCCGGCATTGGTCGAATGATTCCCTTCGCGCCAGGCTGCTGGAGCTCGCCCGAGCCGACCAGGCCGTGCGCGACGTCCCCAACATCGCCGATTCGATGCAGGGAGCGGCGTTCAAACGCCGCATGGCGGCGCGCGATGCCGCCGATTCGGCCGCGCTGCGCGCCATCATCGACCGTCACGGCTGGCCGGGCCGCAGCCTGGTGGGCGCCGATGGCGCGTCCGGCGCGTGGCTCATCGCACAGCACGTGGGCGGGCTGCAGCACGAAGTGCTGCGCCTGATGCAGGCGCAGCCGCCGGGCGAGGTGTCGCCCACCGATCTCGCGATGCTGGAAGACCGCGTGGCGGTGAGCGACGGTAAGCCGCAGCGCTACGCCACCCAGCTCACCTGGGCGAACGAATTCAACCCGATCGAAGACATCGCCCACCTCGACGCCCGCCGCGCCGAGGCCGGGCTGCCGCCGCTGTCCGTGTATTTGTGTATGATGAAAGGGTTCACCGGCCACAAGGTAAAGGACCCGCGCCCATGACCACGAAGCCTTCGGTGAAACACGCCGACCAGGTCCCGGCTCAACCGGTGACGGCCGGCAAGGACACGACGCGGCAGATGCTGATCGGCCCGGACGAAGGACCGCACTTCGCGTTGCGCCGTTTCGTCATGCAGCCGGGCGGCGGCATGCCGGCGCACACCAACACCGTCGAGCACGAACAGTACGTGCTGCGCGGACGAGCCCGGGTGGGCATCGGCGAGGGGGTACACGACGTGCAGGCCGGCGACGTGGTCTACATCCCCGCGGGGACCCCGCACTGGTACGAGGCGCAGCCCGGTGAGCCGTTCGAGTTTCTGTGTGTCGTTCCCAACCTGCCGGACACGACGGAGCTGGTGAAAGGCCGCTGACATGCCCGACCCCGCCGCCCCAGCGGTGCAGGATTACTATCCCGAAGACTTCGCGCACTGCTACGGCTGCGGGCGGCTGAACGGTCCTGGCCTGCACCTGCGGTCTCACTGGGACGGTGAGGAAACGGTGGCCCGCTTCACGCCCTCGGCCGACCACACGGCGCTGCCGGGTTTCGTCTACGGGGGATTGATCGCCTCGCTCATCGATTGCCACGCCATGGGCACCGCGGCCGCGGCGACGCTGCGGGCCGACGGCCTCGACGTGGGTGCCGCCCCCTCGCCCCGCTTCGTCACCGCGGCGCTGCGCGTCGACTACCTGAAACCCACCCCGCTCGGCCGGGAGCTCGAAATCCGCGCCCGGGTGCGCGAGCGCACTGCTCGGAAAGTGGTGATCGAGTCCACCGTGTCCGCGGACGGCGTGATCACCGCCCGGGGAGAGGCGGTCGCCGTTCCTCTGCCGCCGTCGATGGTCCAGCCGGACCGAGGAGAATCACGATGACTACCTCCCCGAGGATCTCGAGCGCCCGGCTCACCGCCCGCAAGCCGCGCGACGACGAGATCGACAGCTACGGGCTGACGCATCCCGGCACGGTGCGCGAGAACAACCAGGATCATTTCCTGATCGCCTCACTGCACAAGCGGATGGAAGTCCATCTCACGAGCCTGCCCGACCGGGCCCAGCTCGGCGGCGCCGAGCGGCTCGCACTGCTCGCGATGGTCGCCGACGGGGTCGGCGGCGGACCGCGCGGAGAAGAGGCGAGTCGTCTGGCGGCCGAGGCGATCACCCACTACGTGACCCAAAGCCTGCGGTGTTATTTCGCGGCCGACCCGGTCGACGACGATTCGTTCCCGCGGGCACTGGAGGAAGCGGCGCTGCAGTGTCACATGGACATTCAGCGCCAGTCGCAGGACGATCCCGAGCGCGCCGGCATGGCCACGACCCTCACCCTCTGGCTCGGCGTCTGGCCGCGCGCATACCTCCTCCAGGTCGGCGACAGCCGCTGCTATATCCTGCGCGGCGGGGAGCTCACGCAGATCTCGCGGGACCAGACGATGGCGCAGGACCTCCTCGATCAGGGGGTGATCACCCGGACCGATCTCCTGAACACCCGCTGGGCCAGCGTGCTGGCGAGCGCGATCGGCGGCCCCGCGGCGGCGCCGGTGGTCACCCGCCTCAATCAGGTGTGGAACGATGTCGGGCTGTTATGCAGCGACGGCTTGACCAAGCACGTCCCCGACGACCGGATCCGCGAGCGCCTGGCGTCGATGACCTCCGCCCGGCAGGTGTGCGAGGCGCTGCTGCAGGACGCGCTCGACGCCGGCGGCAGCGACAACATCACGGTGCTCGTCGGGCGATCGGTGCGGAAGGACTAGAACCCCAGCCAGAAGTTCATCTTCAACAGGAAGATGTTCTGCGCCGGACCGCGGAACAGCGCGTGCGCGTCGGAGCCGAAGTCGATCGTCCCCCGCGACAATTGCGAATCGCTGCTCCGCGCCCAGACGAGGAAGAGCGTCGAGCCGGGCCGGTATTCCCACCGCAACACGGCGTTACCCCGCAATGCGCGGAACACGAAGTTCGGATCGGTGATCGGGAAGCTCTGGGCGGGGCCGGCGCCGTCTGGATCGATGACGTGCGTGTCCGGCTGTCCCGCGCTGCCCGGCACCACCGAATCGGTGCCCACGTCGATTCCATAGACGCGCTTCTCCAGCGACCGCGGTGCGGCGAACTCCTTGTAGCGGGAGAAGGCGCCGCTCGCGATCAGGGGCTGCACGAACAGCTCGAAGGTGAGATTCGGCGTGAACGTGACGTTGAAGCGCGTGTCCATCGCGAGGGTGTTCTGCGACAGGTCGGCGAATACGTAACGCTGGCCGTTATAGGTGACCGCGGTCGGGTCGGAAATAGTCTCCACGAACTGGTAGCCGGTGAAGTCGTGACTGTAGGAGGGGCTGAACGAGAGCGAAATGTTGGATGCGGGCCGGAGCTGAAGCGTGACGCCGGCCGACCAGTCGCTGGTCGCTTCGCTCGTGCGATCGTAGGATCCGTTGCCCATCACCACCACCGACTTCCGATGGTCCGAGGAGACGCTCAGCTGCCAGAAGTTGACCCCGGGACGTTTCTGCACCGGCCCGCCCCGCGTCAGCCGGTCGTCGAACACGCTCGGCCGGGCGATCCAGAAGCCGCTCACGTCCCAGTAGTTCAGCAGCACGATCTCCGTGAACAGCTGTGCCTGCCGGTCGGTGAGGTCCCAGTCGAAGTTGTACTGCTGCTGTCCGCCGACGATGACGTACGCCTGGCGGTACCAGGAGCTCGGCTTGGTCCATTGGCGGAACAGGTTGCCGCCCGTCCACCAGTAGTCGGCCCGGGAGAGAAATGAGATATCGTTGTTCTCGAACCCGGGTGTCCGCAGGTTGGTGGAGACCTCCCACAGCAGGTTCCCCTGCTCGCGCGCCATTCGTGCGTAGGCGCCCAGACCGCGGAGCGACGTGAGCGTCGGGTCGAGGCTGTCACTCAGGAGTCCGTTGGACCCGTTGCCGCGATCGGGGCGCTGGAAGTAGCGCGCGCTGGAGCGCTGCAGTCGCAGGATCGCCGCGGGATCGCCCGATACGCTCGTGCCCGCCGCCTGCGCCATCAGATGAAAGTCGCGGTTCCGGAAATACATGTCGGTGGAGAGCCCGAACGACTCCGCGTGGTGGCTCAGCCGGTCGGCGAGGAGCGAATTGTCGAGGTTGCGGTACACCGACGTCGCCATCGCCCGGACGACCGTGGCGCCCCCGCGCAAGTCCTTCGCGATCCGGCCGACGAAATAGTTGGTGAACGGCTCCACGGTCACGCGGTTCCGCGTGCCGTCGGCGAGCTGGACCGTCGCCTGGGTATGGGCGGTGACCGCGTCGAGCGCGCCGATCGACCATCCCGTGGGCGTCCGGCCGGTGAGTTTGGCGGCGCCCAGAATCGTCGTGTTGTCGGGCACCTTCGCGTAGTACACGGAGTCGTACACCCCCGGGGAGACCTGCGGGGAGCGTCCGACGCGCCGGGTGTAGAACATCCCGAGGCTCGACACGTTCGAGCAGAAATAGCAGTTGAACCCCCCGAAGCCGAAATAGCTCGACCCTTCCACGAAGAACGGCCGCTTCTCGTCGAAGAAGGTCTCGAAGGCGGAGAGGTTCACGACCGCCGGATCCGCCTCGACCTGGCCGAAATCCGGGTTGACGGTCGCCGCGAGTGTGAGATTCGAGGTCAACAGGACCCGTGCATCACCCCCCACGCGGCCGTCCATCGTGTGCGCCTTCGTGAACGGATCGGTGGGATCGTCCACCGGCACGTTGGACGAGCGGCCCACGACGTACGGCAGGACCTCGGCCTTCCCGGGCGCGCGATGGATCACGAGCCCGCTCAGGTGTCCGAAGTACGACGGGCCGCCCGACTCGGTCCGGAGCCAGAACGCCCATTGCGACAACTCGTTGAGGCGATTCTCCTGGCGCCAGATCTGCAGCCCCCACGTCTGCTCCGCCCGCGTGGTGGGATAGCGCATCTGCGAGAACGGGATGCGCAACTCGGCCGTCCAGCCGAGCGAGTCGATCACGGTCTTCACTTCCCATACCGGATCCCAGGAATCGTCACCGCCGCCGCCCAGCCCGTTGGCGTCGCTGCGCACCCCCGAGGGGTTCACGGTGAAGAACAACCGGCCGATGTGATCGTGATAGGTATCGAAGATGACCTCGAGGTAGTCCGCATCCGCGTTGGCGTCGCGACGGACGAGACGCGTCCGCACCCCGCGCGCGCCGGAATCGTCGTACATCCGGGCACCGACGTAGATCGCCGCGTCGTCGTAGGCGAAGCGGACCTCGGTCCGCTGGGTCGCCGGCTGCCCTTCGTTGGGTTGGCTCTGGCGCAACCCCGTGGCCGCGGGCGCCGTCTGCCACACCGCCTCGTCCAGCTTGCCGTCGAGTCGAATTGCTTCCTGCAGCGGGACCGCCCGCACCTCGGGCGGCGTTGTTCGATGGACGTTCTGCGCGGCCAGCGAGCCGGTCAGCGCGAGCGCCACGAGGCAGACGACCGTTCTCGTCATACGACCGGCCCAGGGAATGGAGTACCGAGTATGACGCCTGAGCGGCGGAGAAGGTTGCTGCTCGTGACCGGCTACTGTCCAGAAACGGTAAACCTGGCCCGCAGCCACCCCGCGATGTCGTCCAGCACCAGGGCCGGCAGCTTCGTGTCCTTGAGCGTCGGATACTCGCTCGGCGAGCCGTCGCCGTCGGTGGGCAGGAACAGGTGATTCAGCCCCGGATACACCTTCTTCGTCACGTCACGGTTGCCGGCGGTCCGCATGGTGGCCGCCAGGGTATCCGCCTGCCCCGCTGACACCTGCCGGTCGAGCGCGCCCTGGAGGATCAGGACCGGCACCCGGACCCGGCGCGCGGTGGCGAGCGGGTCGTAGTCGGCAAACCACTTCATCCAGGCGTTGGCCCCGATGACCTGCTCCACGGCCTGCGGCACACCCGCCAGCTGCGCGGCCCGCGCGGAGTCGGAGAGTCCGGGCGCGGTCTCGATCGGGCGGCGGAACTGGTCCTGGAGGATCGCCCGGCCGTTCTTCGCCGGGCCTGCGAGCAGCACGATGCCGGCGAGCCCCAGGTCCTCCACGGCGACCAGGGGCGCGATCGCCCCCCCTTCGCTGTGCCCGAGTAACGCAATCTTCCGCGCCGCGACGTCGGGGCGCCGCCGCAGCCACACCACCACCTGCCGTACATCGTCCGCATAATCCGCCGTCGTCCCAAGACTCCCGCCCGACCCCCCGACGCCGCGGTCGTCGAGGCGCAACACCGCGATCCCCTCCCGGGCCAGCCGCTCGGCGATCAGGCGAAATGGACGGTAGTCGCTCAACAGCGGCCACAGATCCTCGTCGCGGATCTGTTGCCCCGACCCCGTGATCGTCACGACGACCGGCACGGCCGCCGGGCCCACGGCCGGCCGCGTGAAGGTGCCCGCGAGCGAGAAGGTGTCGCCCTGCGTCGGATGGATCGGGACCCGCACCTCCTCCGCCGTGTACGCCGCACCGGCCGGCGCGCGGTAATCGGAGGGCGGCCGATGCAAGCCCGCGAGCGGCGGCAGCGAATCGCGTCCATCCCACAGCTCGGCACGGAGCCGCTGCATCGGCACCTCGATCGGCCCCGGCCGGCCGCCGGTTGTGACCGTGCGTGCCTCGATCCCGGCGAGCGTCACGACCGTCGTGTCGCCGCGATGGACGATCGTGACGGGAATCGTGGAGTCGGCGCTCATCGGGAGCATGCGCACGACCGTATCCCGGCCGAAGCGACGCGCCAGGAGCGCGACGACGGCGATGGTTTGGATCGGGAGCACCCCGGCGGCGGGCCCGGCCGCGGCGCCATGCCGCGTTTGCCCGGTGCGCTGCGAGACGCTGACGGACCGTAATGTGTCGCCGTCGGCCGAGACGCTGTAGGAGGCGCGCAGGCTGTCGCCGGCGGCGTCGAAGACCCGGGCCTCGAAGCGGCGGAACCGGCCCGCGCTGTCGAATTCCGTCCGGCTGTCGATCCGGAGCCCGGCCACCGGGATCACCACCGACAGTTCCACCAGCCCCGGCGAACGGCGGAATTGCTCGCGGCCGACTTCGGTGCCCCCCTGGAACATCCGGTACACCCCCGCGACCGGCGCGGGCTGCTGCGCGGCGATCGTCACGGGCGCGCCGGCCAGCGCGATCAGCGCGGCGGCACACCCTCTACCCTTTGCGATGGCGTTCATCTCGCGTTGGCTCCCCTCCCGCGCGCGCGCGACCCGCCTCAGCGGCGGCGCGGCGCAGCAGGAATTCAATTTGTCCGTTGAGACTGCGCAGCTCGTCGCCCGCCCAGCGCTGCAGCGTGTCGTACAGCTCCGGGTCGATCCGGAGCAGGAACGCGCGACGCTCCGCCACGGTCCGCCGCTCTCTAGTGGTAGAGAGACCCGGTGTTGACCACGGGCTGCGTCGCCTGCTCGGAGCACAGCACGACCAACAGGTTACTCACCATCGCCGCCTTGCGCTCCTCGTCCAGCGTCACGATCTGCTTCTCCGACAGTTGCGCCAGCGCCTGTTCCACCATCCCCACGGCGCCGTCCACGATCTTCCGGCGCGCCGCGATGATGGCGCTGGCCTGCTGCCGTCGGAGCATCACCGCTGCGATTTCCGGCGCGTAGGCCAGATGGCTGATGCGCGCTTCGAGCACCCGCACACCCGCTTTCGCCAGTCGCTCCTGGATCTCCCCCTTGAGCTTGTCGGCGATCTCGGCGGTGTGACTGGCGAGCGCCATCTGCCCTTCCTCGTGCGCGTCGTACGGGTACTGATTCGCGAGCCCGCGCAGCGCCGATTCGCTCTGCACGTGAACGTAGTTGTCGTAGTCGTCCACCTCGAACAACGCTTCGGCCGTGTCGACCACCTGCCAGACCACCACCGCCGCGATCTCGATCGGGTTGGAGCTGTGGTCGTTCACCTTGAGCTTCGCCGTCTCGAAGTTCCGTACGCGCAGCGACACCCGCCGCTTGGTATAGAACGGATTGGCCCACCAGAGCCCGGCATCCTTCGCGGTCCCCATGTAACGCCCGAACAGCTGCAGGACTTGGGCATAGTTCGGCTGCACGACGAAGAACCCGAACCACGCCACCGCGACGGCGGCGACCGCCAGCGACCAGCCGATCACCGACCACGCTGCGAGCGCGAGCGCCGCCGCGGTGACGCGCCATATCGTGAGGCCCGTAAGCCCGAGCAGCAGGACGATCATCACGACGCCGGGCAGGGCGCGAATCTTGGTCTCGCGGATCACAGCAGTACCCTCGGAGGTGAAGGAGCTTGCAATATGATATCACATAGATATCTCCCTGGCAAGCCTACGCCTAACCCCTTGCCCAACAACGAGAACGCAGTCAGGTTCGAGTTTCTCGGTACGATTCCTGCCCCATCCAAGGACTGCGATTCATGCTCGATTCCCTGCTCGCCACGCTCGATCCACGCCGCGGCCCGGCCTGGCACGGTCCCACCGTGAAGGGCGCGCTGCGCGGCGTGACGGCCGCCCAGGCGCGGTGGGCACCGGCCCCGGGTCGGCACAGCATCTGGGAGCTGGTGCTGCACATAGCGTACTGGAACTACGCGGTGCGCCGCCACCTCGAGCGGGAGGTCACACGCTTTCCCCGCACGCCCGCGAACTGGCCCGCCCTCCCCGACCGTCCTGACGAACGCGCCTGGGCGAAAGACCGGGCCCTGCTCGCCGCGGAGCACGCGGCGCTGGTGCGCGCGATCAAGCGCCTTCCCGAGCGCCGCTGGTCCCGCGTCCCACCGGAGGGAAAGAAGTGGACCTATGGCGAGATGATCGTGGGCATCGTGGCCCACGACGTCTACCATGGAGGTCAGATTTCGATGCTCAAGCGGTTGTGGCGCGGCCGCCGATGACGCCCGAGGAATTCCGGCGCGAGGGTCACCGCGTGGTGGATTGGATCGCCGATTACCAGGCGCGCATCGGCTCCTTCCCGGTGCTCGCCCGCGTGGCGCCAGGCGAGGTGCGCGGAGGGCTCCCGGCGGAGCCGCCGCGCGAGCCCGCGCCGTTCGCGGCGGTGCTGCGCGACCTGGAGCAGACGATCCTGCCGGGGATCACGCATTGGCAGCACCCGTCGTTCTTCGCCTACTTCCCCGCCAATCGGTCGCTCGCGAGCGCGCTGGGCGACTTCCTCTCAACCGGGCTCGGCGTGATCGGGCTCAATTGGCAGGCGTCTCCGGCCTTGACGGAGCTGGAGCAGCTCACCGCCGACTGGGTGCGGCAGATGGTGGGCCTCTCCGCCGCCTGGAGCGGCGCGATCCACGACACCGCCTCGACCGCCACGCTCGTCGCGCTGTTGTGCGCCCGCGAGCGCGCTTCGGGCTTCAGTCTGCAGTCCGGCGGCCTGCAGGCGCTGCCGCAACCGCTCGTGGTGTATGCCTCGGCCGAGAGCCACAGCTCCGTCGAAAAGGCGGCCCTGCTCGCGGGATTCGGCCGCGCACATCTGCGGGCGATCCCGGTGGACGACGCGTTTGCGCTCCGGCCCGACGCGTTGCGTGCCGCGCTCGAGGCCGACCGCGCGCGCGGATTCCTCCCCTGCGCGATCGTCGCCACCAGCGGGACGACGGGGTGCACGGCGTTCGACCCGCTCGAGCCCGTGGCGGCTCTGGCGCGCGAGTTCGGGTGCTGGCTGCACGTGGACGCCGCGATGGCGGGCGCGGCGATGATCCTCCCCGAATGCCGCCCGCTGTGGAACGGCGTCGAGGCCGCCGATTCGATCGTCGTCAACGCCCACAAGTGGCTGGGCGCGGTGTTCGATTGCTCGCTCTACTATGTCCGCGACGCCGAGCACCTGGCGCGGGTGATGTCCACCAATCCGAGTTACCTGCGCACCGCCGCCGACACGCTGGCCGTCAATCTGCGCGACTGGAACATCCCGCTGGGACGGCGCTTTCGCGCCCTGAAGCTGTGGACCCTGATCCGCGCTGAAGGCGTGGCCGGGCTGCAGGCCCGGCTGCGGCGCGATCTCGCGAACGCGCAGTGGCTCGCCGCCCAGGTGGATGCGGCGCCCGAATGGGAGCGCGTGGCGCCGGTGCCGCTGCAGACGGTGTGCGTGCGCCATCGTCCACCCGGGTTGGACGGCGAGGCGCTCGACCGTCATACGCTGGACTGGGCGGAGCGCGTGAACCAGTCGGGAGCGGCGTTCCTCAACGCGGCGATCCTGGCAGGGCGCTGGGCCGTGCGCGTGTCGATCGGCGCCGAAGCCACCGAGCGCACGCACGTGGAGGCCCTGTGGCGCCGGATGCAAGACGCGGCCCGCACGGCGTGACGCGCTCCGTTCTGTCCCGATCTAGATTGCTAGAGATACTGCGACACGGCTTCGCGGTGTACGACGCCCGAATCGCCTGGCTGACTCAGCGGCGGGACGAGACCCATACCCGGAACCCCCAACGAGGACGCTGATCGTATGCACCGATCCCCACTCTGGTCGCTCGCACTGCTGTGTGCGCCGCTCCCCGCCCGGGCGCAGCTGCCCGCGGTCTGGGACTCCGTCGGGCGCGTGCTCCAGGCTTCCCCCACCGCGGTCGGCGGGTACGTCCGCTTCAATTTTCCGCGGCGCGATCTCACCCTGCGGGTCGGCGACGTCGCCGTCTCATCGCGCCTCGCCCTCGGGGCGTGGGCAGGATTCGCCGGGACCGCGCAGCGCGCCGTGGTGATGGGAGACCTCGTCGTGACGGGGGCGGAGCTGCTCCCGGTCGAGGCCGCGATCGATTCCCAACACCTCGCGATCACGGGCGTCCACAACCATCTGCTGGGTGAATCGCCGCGCATCACCTACGTGCATTTCCACGGCGAGGGATCGGCGCTGGACCTGGCGCGGCGGCTGGATCGCGTGCTGGCCCGGACGGCGACCCCGCGCGGCATGGCCGCTCCCGCCTCCGCGCCGGTCACGATCGACACGGCGCTGGTATTCGGATCGCTGGGCGCGCGGGGTCCAGCGAGCGGCAACGTCGCGCAGGTGAGCCTCGTGCTCGTGACGGCACCGGTAACGTTGCACGGCCAGACACTCCCCGCACTGCTGGCCGCGGGCAGCCCGATAAACGTCCAGGCGGTATCCACCGACCGCTTCGTGGCGACCGGGGATTTCGCCGTGACGGGGGACCGGCTCGCCCCGCTGACCGGGGCGCTGACAGCGGCGGGCATCACCATCACGAGCGTGCACAACCATCTCGTGGGCGAAGCGCCGCCGCTCTATTTCGTCCATTTCTGGGCCGATGGGCGTGCGCTCGAGGTCCTGGCCGCGCTCGCCGCCGCCATCGACTCGGCTCGAGCACCGGCCGCGCGCTAGCTAGTGGCGGCGACCGCCGCCCAACATGTCTGCCATCGACTTCTCTGTGAAGCCCGCGGGCGGCTGGAACGCTGCGTCGGGAGGCGCGCCGCGCCGGAACGCCGTCACCTCCAGCGTCCCCTTGAGCTTGCCGTTCTCGTAGTTCGTCGCCTTGAGCAGGCCGTACCCCTGGGCGAGCATCGCGCCGAGCGGGCCCCACGCCTGCAGCTGTTGTTGCATCGATTGGCGCTCCTGCATCCCGAACATCCCGGGGAAACCCCCCATGCTGCCCGAGACCATCAGCCCCACTCCCTTGGCGAGACACACTTCCCCCGTCGCGCGTTTGCCCTCGTGCGTGCCATCGTAGGCATAGACCTGGCAGGTGACCCCCGCCACGACCTCGGAACGTCCCGTGGCGGTGATCGTCCCTTTGGGTCCCTCGGTCCGCACCGTGGAATCGGCCCGGCGATGGGTCATGCCCGGCATCCCCTTCGCCATGCCCGCCATCTGCTGCAGCATCGCCAGGTTGATGACCATGTAGGTCTTGTCTTCCCCGTTGATGACCGTCATGGTGCCCGCGGTGGAATCGACGATCATGCCGCCCCCCGGCTTGCCGCTCTCCGCCGCCAAGAAGGCCGTCCTTCCGGGTTTGGACAGCTGGGTGATCAGCGTGGTGCGGCCGCCCTCGTCGTGGACGGTGAAACGGATCGTCCCCTGAAACGCCTGCCCCGCCGCCCGCGACGGGACGACGCTCCACGTCAGTCCCAGCGAGACGACAGCGGCTAGCACGGCACGTCGCATCGTATCCCCCTTCGGTTGATGGCCCTGCGCGCCTTGGCCGGCTCCAGCCGCGGCGCTACACTCCAGCAGCGTGAATCAGACAACGTTTCCGGCAGCCACGGAGCTGCACGCCGCCGTCCTGCTCGCGGCGATTACGTTGGGCTTGGCCCTCGTCTGCGGCCTGCTGTATCACCGCTACCGCAAGCCGTATCTCGGCTGGCTGGCCGCGGCCTGGCTCCTGTACCTGCTGCGGGTCGGCGCGATCGCGAGTTTCCTGGCGACACGTCAGTGGTCGTGGCTCTATTGGCACCAGGTGCTGACCGGCTGGACGGCGCTCGCCCTGTTGTGGGCGGCCCTCGTCTTCTCCCACCAACTCGACTGGCGCCGCCGCTATGCCCTGGTCGTGCTGTTTCCGCCCGCTTGGTCGTACGTCGCAATCTACCGGCTCGACAACTTCCTGTTGGCCGCAGGTCCCGCCGTCCTCTTCCTGAGCCTCGTCACTGTGTGGACCGGGTGGACCTTCCTGCGCTACTACCGTCGCGTTCGGGCGACGGGGGCGGCGCTACTCTCGGGTGCCCTGCTGTTGTGGGGCCTGCACCATCTCGATTACCCGTTCCTGCGGGCCCGCGGCGCGTGGAGTCCGTGGGGATACTACCTCGACATCCTCTTTCTGTTCGCCACGGGGGCGGGGATTCTGATGCTGGTGCAGGACGAGCTGGGCCGCGGCGTGGCCGCCCTCTCGGCGCTCTCGGGGGACCTGCAGCCGCGTCGCGACGCCACCGACAGCTTGGGCACCCTGCTGCAGCGCCCGCTCGCGCTCCCGACGGTGGGCGGCAGCGCCATGATCGCGCTGGACGGCGACGGCGTGCGCTGCCTCGCCGGAGCGGGCGCGTGCGCCGGGTGGGACGCCGCCCCGCTTCCCGCCCGCGCCGCAGAGGCGGCGCTCGCAGCCATCCGGAGCGGGCGGCCCGCGTTCCTGCGCGACTGGCCGGACCCGCGGCCCGGCGGTCGGACCTTCCCGTATGCCGCGTTGTTGCCGGTGTGGCGCGGCGGCTCGGCCACGGGTGCGCTGCTCCTGGTGGGCGACGCCCGCGACCCGTTTACGGCGCTCGATGAGAGCTTCCTGCGTGCCCTGGGGAGCCAGATCGGCGCCGCACTCGAGAACGCGGACCTGTACCGGCGACTCGAAGCCCGCACCGCGGAGCTGGCGCGGCTCTCCACCGGCATCATGGAGCAACAGGAAACCGAGCGGCGTCGCCTGTCGCTCGAGCTGCACGACGAAACCGCCCAGGTGCTGGCCGCGGTGAAGCTCCAACTCGGCCTGCTCGCCGAGCGGCTCGAGCCCGAGCTCGCGAGGCGCGTCGCGCGCACCGTCGAGCTCATCGACGCCGGGATGCAGAGCGTCCGGAGGGTCACCGAGCAGCTGCGCCCGTCGCTGCTCGACGACCTGGGCCTCGTGCCGGCGCTGCGCTCCCTCACCGAATCGTTCGCGGAGCGGGCGGGGATGACGGTGTCGCTCGAAGCGCCCGCGCAGTTGCCGGACCTCGGCCGCGACATGGAGCTCGCGTTGTTCCGCGCGACGCAGGAAGCGCTGTCCAACGTCGCGCGGCATGCGGCCGCCACGACCGTTCGCGTCCGCCTCACGAATGGCGCGCGCCGGATTACGCTCGAGATCACGGATGACGGGACCGGGCTCCCCGCGGGCTTCGACCTCGCCCGCGCCGAACGGGATGGGCATCTGGGCCTCGCCGGCATCCGGGAGCGCATCGGCGCGTTGGGTGGGACCGCGGACATCACCGGGGCGCCGGGGGACGGGGTGTGCGTCCGCCTCCAGGTGGCCCTCGACCCCGGGGAGGTGTCGTGACCCCACCGATTCGCGTGCTGGTGGCGGACGATCACGCGGTGGTGCGCCAGGGGATCCGGCACGTCCTCGAGGAGGACCCCGGACTGCGGGTGGTCGCCGAAGCGGCCACGGGCGACGAAGTCCTGGAGCGCGCGGCGCGCGAGCGGCCCGACGTCGTGTTGCTCGATCTCACCATGCCGGGTGCCACGGGGCTCAACGTGGTTCGTGCGCTGCGGGAACGGGTAGCCGAGACCCGCGTGCTCATTCTCAGCGTACACGACGACCGGGAGTACGTGCTCGAGAGCGTGCGCGCCGGCGCGCACGGATACCTGCGCAAGGACTCGAGCCCCGCCGACATCCGGCAGGCGATCCGCGCCGTGCACGGCGGGGACTCCTTCTTCAGTCCCCCGGTGGCCCGCCACCTGGCCGCGGCGGTCCAGGATGGCGCTTCCCCGGCAGCGCTGGAGGAGCTCACGAGCCGGGAGCGTGACGTGCTGACTCGGATCGCGCGCGGACTCACGAACCGCGAGGCGGCCGGAGAGCTCGGCATCAGCGTGCGCACGGTCGAAGCTCATCGCGACAGCCTGATGCGGCGGCTGCGCATTCACACCGTGGCGGGGCTCACCCGGTTCGCGATCGAGCGGGGCCTGCTCGGCGAACGGGCCCCGTGACGCCCTCGCGCGCGGCGGCGTCGCGCGCGCGCACCGCCTGAGGGGCACGCGCAACACCTCGGAAGCCTAGACTCCCGCGCATTCGGGAGCAGATTACCGCCATGCGCGACACGCCACCCGCCGAGATTCCCGCCGCTCCGGCGACGACGCCAGCGGCGCCGCGTCGCTCGCGCAGCGGGCCGGTGCTGCAACCGCGCTTCGAGCTCGGCGAAGGATCCAGACGTCCCTTGCGATTCAGTCTCGAAGGAAAAACCGCGATCGTCACCGGTGCCGGCCTCGGCATCGGCCGGAGCATCGCGTGGATTCTGGCCGAGCACAACGCCAAGGTCATGGTGCTCGACCTGGACGGCGGTCCCGCGGAGGAGACGGCGGCCGGCATCCGCGCCGCCGGCGGGGCCGCGCACGCCTTCGTCTGCGACGTGACCGACGATGCACTGGTGCGCCGCACGTTCGATCAGATCGCCGCCGAGCACGGCGGCATCCAGCTGCTGGTGAACAACGCGGGGATCTCCCACGTCGGCACCGTCGAGACGACCACCGCCGACACGCTCGACCGGCTGTATCGCGTGAACGTGCGCGGGATGTTCCATTGCCTCCAGGCGGCGATCCGCCACATGCTCGCGAGTGGCGGCGGCGCGATCGTCAATATGGGGTCGATCGCCTCGCTGATCGGGGAGGACGAGCGCTTCGCCTACGGCATGAGCAAGGGTGCCGTGCTCGCGATGACCAAGTCGGTGGCGGTGGATTACGTGAAACGCGGCATCCGCTGTAACTGCGTCTGCCCGTCGCGCATCCACACGCCGTTCGTGGACGGCTTCCTGGCGCGCAATTATCCCGGGCGGGAAGCGGAGATGTTCGCGAAACTCTCGGCCTATCAGCCGATGGGCCGGATGGGCAAGCCGGTGGAGGTCGCGGCGCTGGTGCTCTACCTGTTGTCCGACGAAGCGTCCTTCGTCACCGGGCAGGCGATGCCGATCGACGGCGGGGTACTGCGCTAGGCGCGGCGGTACAGGAGCAGGCGGTAGGATTTGTACTTCTTGAAGTTGGCGCCGTTGCGCCGCCCGCTGAAATGCTTGTCCTCGTAACGGCGCATCGACTTCCGGAATTTCCAGCGTACCAGCCGCATCACCCAGGGGTGCTTGAGCGTGAGCCGCGCGAGGATCAGCCGGTACGCCGGCTCGATCGCCTCGCGGTATGCGCCGTCGAGCACGTCGAACGTCGGCGCGATCCCGTCGGTCATGTCCAGATCCGTCACGCGCTGGAGCGGAAATCGGGCGATCGTTTCCCGGAACCGGGGCAGCTCGTGGCCGCCGCCGATCGGGCTCTTCCCCTCCGCCGGCACCCGGAAAATGTCCGTGATCAGGACGTGCCCCTGGGGGTTCAAGAGCGCGAGCGCTTTGGTGAACGCCTCGTCCAGCGGGATGAACAGCAGGCTCTCGCTGAACAGGATCAGGTCGTAGCGCCGGTCGGTCGCGACATCCTGGAACCGGGATTCGAAGATGGTGGCGCGCCCGGCCAGCACCGCTTGCGCCACGCCCGAGAGCACCCCGTTGGGGGACACGCAGTCAACCTGGTAGCCGCGATCGAGCAGCTTGCGCGCGGTGTTCCCCGCCCCGCAACCCACGTCCAGAATGGAGTGGACCCCCGCGGGGATGTGCTGCATCAGGAATTCGGTGTAATGCGCTTGCGCCTGGAACAGATTCCGGGGTTCCACGTCCAGACCCTGGGGCCAGTACCCGTAGTGGAGATCCTGCATGTTGAGGAAGTAGTGCCCGATGAGGAACCCCATCGCCAGGCCGAACTCGCTCGACGGCAGGTTCGCCTGGAATGCCGTCGCGGGAAGCCGAGAGACGAGGAGCGGTGATTCCGGAGTCTGCGTGACGGCGGCCGTGCGTCCCCCCTGGTGAGCAGTGCCCGTGGTAGGAAGCGACGGAGAACCATAACCAAATGGCGGCGCGTGACGCGAGCCCCGTTCTGCCGGGTCGTCGAAACGGGCCCGGGCGCGGTCCCCGTTCCCCTGCTATCCTACGGTAGCGTGCTGCACTCGATGATCGCATCACCCGTCCACCCGATTCGGAGGGTCCCATGGCTGCCGCGTCTCTCACCCGCCGCGCGGTACTGGCGCGGCTCGGCATCGCTGGCCTGTCGTTGCCCGCGGCGTTGCACGGACAGCCCGCATCCGAAACGCACGCCGCACTGCAGCAGCCACACATGCGGGCCGCGCTCGAAGCGCTGCGCGCGGCCAAGCGCCACCTCGACCTCGCCACGCCCGACAAGGGCGGGCATCGGGTGAAGGCGATCGAGCTCATCAACGGCGCCATTACCGAGACGCAGGCGGGGATCGCCTTCGATGCGACGCACTGAGCGCCGATGCAGCACCTGACGAAGCTGATCGCCCACCTCGCTTGGGCCGACGACCGGGTGCTCGCGGCACTGCGCAGCGCGACGACCCCGGACCCGGCCTGCCTCGAGCTGTTCGCCCACGTGCTGGCGGCGGAGCACGTGTGGCTCGCCCGGCTCAAGGGCGCGACGCCGCATCACCCGGTGTGGCCGGCGCTCACGCTCGAGCAATGCGCCGGGCTGGTACAGGGCAACCAGCGCGAGCTCGCCGCCACCGCGGCCGAGCTCACGCCGGCCGACCTGCCCCGCGCGATCACCTACGTCAACAGCGCCGGACAGTCGTTCACGTCCAGCGTCGAAGACATCCTGCTGCACGTCTGCCTGCACGGCACCTACCACCGCGGGCAGATCGCGTGGGCCCTGCGGCGTGGCGGCGGGGTTCCGATGCCGACCGACTATATCGCGTTCACGCGCGGCGCTCCCGCCGCAACTCGGCGGGCCTGAAAACAGCATCGCGCAGCTTCATCCACTCAAAGGAGGAATCGCATGGGGAAGGGCGACAGGCGGTCGCGGCGTGGCAAGATCTACCGCGGTACGTACGGCAAGACCCGTTTGAAGCGGAAGCGCCACAAGGTGAAAAAGGCGGCGTCGGACCAGAGCTGAGGGCGGTCACGGCGCCGCGCTCATTCGCGCGGCGTCGCGTTCGCCCTAACTCTTCGCGCGTACCCCTAGCCCCGCGAGCGTGGTAATGATGAGATACATGAAGAACCCGTACACGCAGGCCGGATAGCCGAACACGGTTCCGGGCGCGCCCGGGCTGGGACAACGGCCCACCGCGCCGCTGCCGAAGAACTCGCGATACGTCAACACACCCGAGAACACGAGCCCGATCACGGCCACGACCAGAATGGCCTGGAGCGCTCGGCGCATCGTCATGGGAACCCTCCCGTAGGTCGACTGGCTACCGGTCCGGAAGCGTAAGCCCGCTGGCATCGTCGTTTTGTGAGAAAAGGTGTAAGGTTTCTGCTCCGCCAATGAGGTGCGCCCGATTGAATACGACTCTCTGCCTCGCCGTGATCGCCACGGTTCTCGCCGCTGCCCCGGCCGCGGCGCAGGTCTCCACCCGCTGGCCGATTCACTCCCTGGACCGGCCGCAGCCGCCGGTGGTCGGGCCGGCGCCGGCGGAGCGGCCTGAAGCACCGCCCACCGATGCCGTTGTGTTGTTCGACGGCAGCGACCTCTCTGCCTGGGCCGGAGACTCGGGCCAGGCGGCGCTCTGGAAGATCGAGAACGGCTACGCCGAAATCGTACCGGGGAGCGGCAGCATCCACACGCGGCGCAGTTTCGGCGATTGCCAGCTGCACGTCGAATGGGCGGCGCCGCGCACCCCGCAGGGCGAAGGCCAGGAGCGCGGCAACAGCGGCGTATACCTGATGGGCACGTACGAGGTCCAG